>JGI12109J20283_10341285_pt1 | contig 36889 bp, 31 predicted proteins | sample ElkSlonscriptome_12_FD_20283 | JGI IMG/M metagenome (IMG submission 20283)
GAAAAAGATAAAAATGCACCATGCTGCCGCAGGCGGAACCGTTCTGTATCAGAGCAAACGCCCGGTTTGCCACGTTACCGCGCAGGTTCTGCTATTTGAACGGTATTGCCCCATGACCACCCCGTTTCCGACAGGCTCTTAGAGATCCAGGCGTACCTTGGCACCGAAGCTCTTCTTCTCCTTTGCGGTGAAGTAGGTTGCGCAGGCGGCATCGAGCAGGTCCGGGTTGAGCGTGACCGTTTCCATATTATACTTCGCAATTGATATCATCTGATCGATGATATCGCGGGGTTGGCACATCCGGAATGGACGGTCATCGGGCTTGTACCACTTCTCCACCAGGTAATCGAGGCCGCGATCATCATAGGGAACTTTGCGTACCTTGCACATAATTCTCCAGATATCGCGCCATTGTGCCTCTGACGGGTCGATAATCTCAAACTTAAACTTGATACGCCGCAACAGCGCATCGTCACCCAGATCGGTCGGGTGGAGGTTGGTCGAGAACATAATAAGCTGGTCAAAGGGGATCTGGAGTTTCTTCCCCGTCACCGTAGAGAGATAGTCGTAGCGCTTCTCCAGCGGCACAATCCAGCGGTTCAACAGATCAAACACCCGCACTCGCTGGCGGCCAAAGTCGTCAATCAGGAAAATGCCACCGTTGGCCTTCATCTGGAACGGTGCTTCATAGATCTTCGAGGTTTCGTTGTAGGTCAGGTCAAGCGCCTCAAGCGTAAGCTCACCGCCGGTCACCACCACGGGGCGGTTGATGCGAATCCAGCGCTGGTCATACTCCAGATCCTCGGGCAGCGGCGTCTTGGGCGGCTCGTGGACAATCGCATCATACATTTTGATGATCGACCCATCCGCCTCGATGGTCTGAGGAATAAAGATGGCGTCACCCATCAGGTGGGTAATCCGCTCGGCGATACTGGTCTTCCCATTGCCCGGATAGCCGTACAACATAACCGATGCGCCGGAGTTCACCGCCGGGCCGACCCAGTTCAAAATCGACTCTTCAATAATCAGATCCTGGAATGCCTCGCGGATGTTACGGCGGGTGACAACCACATTTTTAATGGTTTGGGTATTTACCGACTCAATCCAGGTGCGTAGCGGAACCGGACAGGGGCCGGCATACTGAGTTTTCATCAAGGCATCATTGGCCGCCTGCGCACCACGCGTGGTTAAAACATATTCGTAGTTAATATCGCCATACCCGCGCTGACCAACAATGTCGATCTGCTCCAGATTACGCAACTCGACAATGAGAGGCTCAACGATGCGATAGAACAGCGCGAGATCTTCGGCCATTTCTGCGCCGGTCGCCCGACCTTTGTTGTACAGCACGCGCAGAAACTGCTCGGTCAGAAAGGTCTTGTTCAACCCGGTCTCTTCGATGGTTGTGGGTTTGGGCGGAATAAAGCTATTCTGCAGGCGTGGGCGGGATTCATCTTCGGACGGCGGAGGATCACCGAGAGTACGCGCACTGCGTATATCGATACCCTCACGCTGCGCCTCAGCGATACGCCGTTCGAGATCTTCTTTGTGAAATTGCAAGTGAAGCAGTGCATCCGCATCACCAGCGGTAGTCGCTTCTTTAATACAGGCATAGAGTGCCCGCGCTACGGTATACTTGACGCCATCGACATACAAATGATGGAGATACTCATCGTCACGAACATAGCAGTCACGCGAATGCGTAGTACATGCAAGCATCTCATCATATGATTTCTGATCCAGAAGATAACGCATGTTCAGAAACCCCCAGGTCTTCATGTTAACTGCGGTGTTGTGGAGCCGGCGTGCCGGCAACAGGTGCATTGAGATGTGCCACAGCACCCTAAAACAAGTATAGCTAATCTACTATAGAGACGCCTATAGCGCGTTAGTCCTACCCATGCCCATGACTTTAAGCGGTGAATAAGCGTTGTTTGTAAGCCATATCTCGTATCCCGTAGGCCGTAATCCGTAGGCCGTAGGCCGTAACCTGTTGCGGCCCGGTGTAAGATCCTGGTATGATTGAGTAGCGTAGTCCGTAATCCGTAGGCCGTATGACACAAGGAGTCGGTTCATGCAATGGTTCTACCAGTATCTAAACTTCTATCCAATGCCGCTCTGGCTGGCAATGATGTTCGCCCCACGCCACCCGCTGACCGAGCGGGCCGGCCGCTCCAGCACGATCTTTGGTCTCGCCGCGTTCCACTATCTGGTGACATTTGTCCTGTCGATGCGCCGCATGCAGCAGAATCCCGGCACGGGCAACCTGACCTCACTCGACGGCGTTCGGGGGATTCTGGGCACCCGCGAGGGAGCGCTGGCCGCCTGGGCGCATATGCTGGCGTTCGATCTCTTCGTGGGCGCGTGGATCTACCGCCAGTGCCGCCAACTGGATGCACCGGGATGGGTGCGTGTCCCGGCCCTTTTCGGCGCGCTGATGGCGGGGCCGTCCGGGTTGCTCTACTTTTTGCTCTGGCGAATATTCGTCGGCAAGCATGGCGCAGCGCTACCTGACCGCGAAGCGTGACGCTCATACTGATTTGTCGTCATAGCCACCGAGGACACAGAAGACGCAGAGATATTGAGTGGGAATGTGCCGCCGTCACGCCTGTTACAAGCAACACGAGTTACGCGGTAGACGATCAAACCGAGCGTTTCACCAGATGAAACACAAACCGCCTGCGGCAGCATGGTGTGTTTTTATCTTTTCCACAAAAATGTTGCACTTTGTGCAACATTTTTGTGGAAAAGAAGAAGATCTTCCACCCTGCCGGAGGCGAAATACGCTTTCGGGTCAATGAACGCGTAACTCGTGCAATTGATAACTGGTTTGATAATAAATTGATATCAGGCATTATTCGGGTTGAGAAGATAGCGCCACCAGTTGTTGTGAACGCCGTCGGTCTGGCCCTCGGTGCGCGGCAGATGCTCCAGCCACCAGAGATGGTGCGCGCGCATATCGCCGTTGCCCCACTCGGTACAGTTCATCGGGCGCAGGGGACCGCTCAGGTCGGGGAAGTTGTACCAGGTATCGGCACGGCAGGGCACGGTGCGCCGATTGCCCCAGTCATAATCCGACTGACTGTTGGGCGCAAAGTGAACATTGCCACACTCGGCCTGGCCGGGGACATCACGGTCAAAGCGGGTGAAGCGTGACCAGAGATTCCGCTCGCCGCGATGGTTGCGATAGACATGGCACATAATCGACTCGACGCGGTGGCCGAAGTTCTCCAGCATGCAGCCGATGTCCCGCTCATAGTTAAAGCCCATAATCACAAAGCGCCGCCCGATATGGTCGGTGTGCGGCACCGGCGGCGAATTACACCAGAACGCGCCCGCGCCGGCCATGGTGCTCTCGTAGTAGCCGGCGTAGGGGAAGGCAAAGAGCCAGACCTCGTCAATCACGCGGCGTTCGATCTTTGCGATCAGGTCAAAGTCGGTCAGAAGCCGCCAGTAGTCCACATTATCGGGGGAATGAAAGCCGCTGCCCCGTTGCCAGGCACGCAGATAACTCGCATCGTCGTAGCGGAAGCCATCCCGCTTGACTGGGTAGTCATCCACGACGATCCGCTCCACGATCTCATAGGAGGCCAGGCCACCGCTACAGGCGCGCAGGTCGGTGATATACTTCCGGGCCAGTCCGTCCGGGTCGTTCCAACGCATATGTTGGGTGAGCGTCTGCCCCCCGACCGGTTCCATCACCGGGTTATGAATGATCATGCTGACACGCAGGTGGTAGGGCTCCAGTGCTGCCGCCGCACGCCGTTGCACTCCGGGCGCGGGTGATTCTTCGCTGTCACCAAAGATGTTGCGCAAGAAGCGATTGAGCATTCACGTTTCCTATCGAGAACAGAGAACAAAGCGTGCCTACCGCATCCCCGGAGGAATGGTTCTGGACTTTGCCTGACACCGTGCGATCTACGATACCACGGGGGGATGGGGGCGTCAAGGAAGTTTCAGCCGAGGAGCCGAAAACGCGTGGCGTTCCGGCTCCCTGGCAGAGAGGAAACAATTATCCGTATATCGTGTCAATGACAGAACTTACACAGTGCGCGTTCAAACGGGCCCTTATGTTCCCGATAACGGCAGATTTCGCCTGCGGCAGCGTGGTACTTTTCCTTCTTTTTCACAAGATTTTTGCACGATGTGCAAAAATCTTGTGAAAAAGTGTGGTTTCTTCCGCCCTGCCGGAGGCAACATTCCCTTCCGGGTCAGTGACCGCGTAACTCCTGTCAATCAGTACCCAGGTGCATTTAGAACGGAATCTCCTCGTCCGTTTCTTCAGATACTTCGTCCGTCTGGTTCTCCGGCTCCGAGATGTCGATATCGTCCTGCGCCATACCGTTCCCATTGCCATTCCTATTCGGCGCATCGAGGAACATAACATCCTCTGCGCGGACATATGTCCGGTAGCGGCGCTGTTTGGTTTCACGATCTTCCCAGGAGTCATTGCGCAAGGTGCCGGTGATCAGCACTCGCCGCCCCTTCTGCAGATACTCGTTGCAACACTCCGCCAGCCGATCCCACGCCTCAACAGTGGTCCAGTCGGTGGCGTACTCCCGCGAACCGTCGCTGTTGCGGCCGACTATACGATTGGTGGCAATGCTGAGCCGGCAGATCGCCGCGCCGGTTGAAGTAAACCGCATTTCGGGATCATGTCCCAGATGACCGATCAGTTGTACAGAGTTGAGTGTGCCTTTGACCACTTTCATTGTGTACCTCCGATGCTGTAGTGATATGCCGGACGGACTCAAACGAGCCGTCATGATATTTACCGTATGAGACCCGCAAAAGTTACGATCCTTTGTCGTACAAATTCAATTTCCTGATCGACCCTGCCGAAGGCAAAACTCCCGACCTGATGCGGGAGCACGCAACGTATGGCAGCATCGGCATTTCGCGTTTTTCGCTTATTTCGTGTTGTTCGTGGTCCAAATCCCCACCGTGTAATCCCGTGATTGACACGACTTACGCGGTGGGCGTTCAAGCCGGATGTTTGACCAGATGGAAGGCCGATTCGCCTGCGGCAGCGTGGTATTTTTTTGATCTTTTTGGAAAAAGTGGCTCTCCGAGCCACTTTTTCCAAAAAGGATGTCCGGTACCGCCCTGCCGGAGACGAAATTTCCTTGCAGGTTCGGGACTACATAACTTGTGTGATTGAGGATAGCGCCTGTGGTATAATCTGAAATCGGGTAGGAAACGCAATGTAAGCAACAAAGATCGTTCGTTCTTTGTCCTCTGGTTGTCTGTTCTTTCTATGAGTGAAACAAGTTATGCAACTGGATCAAACGCTCATTCAGCAGTTACCAACATCCTATCAGGTTGAACATATCACGATTGCGCCCAATATCACCCTGGCACCGATGGCCGGCGTGACCGACAGCGTCTTCCGGCGGCTGATGTTGAGCCTGGGCGGTTGCGGGCTGGTCAGCAGCGAGATGACTAATGCCGCCAGCGTCAGCCCGAAACTGCTCAAGCGCCATCGCCTGCTCGACTATCTGCCGGAGGAGCGGCCCTTTACAATGCAACTGAGCGGCAACGAGCCGGAGATGGTTGCACGGGCGGCCCATACCATTGAACAACTGGGCGCAGACATCCTGGATATCAACTGTGGCTGTCCCTCGCCCAAGGTGACGGGCGGCGGCCATGGGGCGTCGCTGCTACGCGACCTGCCAAAGATGCAGCGGGTGCTCAAAGCAGTGCGGGCGGCGGTCAGCATTCCGATCACGCTCAAGTTTCGCGCCGGCTGGGATGAGACGAGCCTTAATTATGTCGAGACGGCCAAAATCGCGGAGGAGGCCGGGATCGCCGCGCTGGCACTGCATCCGCGCACGCGGGAACAGCGCTACACGGGCGAGGCCGACTGGAGCCGGGTGGCCGAGGTCAAGCGGCATGTCAGCATTCCGGTGATTGGCAGTGGTGATGTCAAAAATGCCCACGATGCACTCTGGCGGTTACACGACAGCGGCGTCGATGGGGTGATGATCGGGCGGGGAGCGATGGAGAATCCCTGGATCTTCCTGCAGATTGCACAACTGCGCCGGGGTGAAGCACTCTTTGCGCCAACGCCCGCCGATAAGTACGAACTGCTGCTGCGCTACTTCACGATGTGCCTGGAGACGATGCCCGAGCGGCTGGCGCTGAACAAGCTTAAGCAGCTTATCGGCCAGTTCCAGATCGGGCTGCCGGGCAGTGCCGCTCTGCGCGGGCGGGTGCAGCAGTCCCGCAGCGTGGAGGAGGCCCGCGCGCATCTCGATAGCTTCTTCGCCGCCTACACCCGGGAAGCCGAACTCACCTGCGTCTAATCGCGTTCTCACGTTTCACGTTCTCACGAGTCGATTATTATGAAACTTGACACTATCAGCAGTGAATATCTCTCTCTGGCCTTTGCGCTGGAGCAGCATATCGAAGGCTTTGTCGATGCCTACTTTGGCCCGGACGAGTTGCGCCAGGCCGTGAAAGATGCTGCGCCTCGTCCGCCGCAGGATCTGGTCGGCGCGATTGCTGAGTTGCGCCGGCAGGTGCAGGCGATGAAAACCAACGGCGATGCCGGCTACCCGCCCCGGCGCGTGGCCTACCTCGAGCTGCAACTGCGGGCGATGGAGACCACCGCACGCAAACTGGCCGGCGAGCGGCCGGCCTACCGTGATGAGGTGCAACTGCTCTTCGACATTGTGCCCACGCAGACGCCGGAAACTGTCTTTGAACAGGCTATTGCCGACCTGGATGCGACGCTGCCCGGCAGTGGCCCGGTCGCCGAACGCATGGAAACCTGGAAGCAGCAGTTCGAGGTTGCTCCCGACACCGCCCGCCGGATGATCGACCGGATCGCAACTGAAGCCCGCAGGCGCACTCAGGCGCGCTACCGCCTGCCGGACAGCGAAGCGGTCACGTTTGATCTGGTGCAGGATAAACCCTGGAGCGGCTACAACTGGTACCTGGGGCATGCCCACTCACGCATCGAGATCAACACCGATCTGCCGGTGCGCGCCGACACGCTGCTGGATCTGGTCTGCCACGAGGGGTACCCCGGCCACCATACCGAGCATGCATTGAAAGAGCAGATCCTCTATCGCGAGCGGGGCTGGGGCGAGCAGGCTATTCAGCTTATCAACACGCCGGAGTGTGTTATCTCCGAGGGTATTGCAACCCTGGCAGCGGATGTCATTTTTGGCGATGAGGCCGCAGCCTGGGCCGCTGCTGAAGTCTACCCGCTGGGCGCGATCAAGGGCGACCCTGAACAGGAAGGGCGCATCGCGGCGGCCCGCCGGTTGCTGCGTGCGTTGAGCGGCAATGCGGCCCTGCTGCTCTACGAGCAGAACGCCGACCCGGAGGAGGTTGTGCGCTACATTATGCGCTACGGTCTGCGCACCGAACGCGAGGCGCGGCAGCAACTGCGCTTTATTCAGGCACCCCTCTGGCGAGCCTATGTTTTTACTTATCACGCCGGGCGCGATCTGCTCAAGCGCTGGATCGACCGGGGCGATAAGCAGGAGCGCTTCCGCACGCTGCTCACGGAACAGGTTTATCCCTCACTGATTGAGCAGTGGGTACTGGAAGAGGATAAACATTGTCTATCCAATTAACGGTTAGGGGTTAACGGTTAGGGGTTAACGGTTAGGGGTTACACAGATTACGATGGTGCATACAGATCTAACCCCAATACCTTCCAAATATGACGAGACTGACTCGCGCAAAGCCACCGAGGTTTTGTAGTTCTTGGCACCCTTTGCGGCTTTGCGCGAGCGTATTTGAAAGATATTGGATCTAACCCCTAACCGTTAACCCCTAACCCGTAAACTTTTATGCACGACGGTTATATTTTCACGCTGGGTATCTGTGGCAGCACGCGGGCCGGGCATCCCGCGCTGATTCTGCTGGAAACGATGCTGCGGGAACTGCCGCCGGTCAAGCGGGCAGCGCATCTGGGCGAAGTACTGTTGCTGGAACAGGATCAGCATCTGCATGATCCCCTGCTCGATCCGCTGCTGACGGATATGCGCGACGCCGAGGTGCTGTTGATTGTGACGCCACTGCATACGGCCACCCTGCCCTTCCGGCTGGCGGCACTGCTTGACTATGCCGGCGACCTGGCCGCCGCCAGCGGACTGCGGGGCAAGATTGCGGTACTGGTCGGGATTGGCCCCGACACGCCGACCGAGCCGGCAGCTATGACCCTGCTCCAGCGCTTCTGTGATGAAGCGGGCATAACTGTGGCGGGCAAGCTCGTGCTGACCGATGATCAGGCAGTTGAACCGACAGCGCCTGACCGCGTAGCGGACCTGGCACGTCAGGCGTATGCGCTGGCACGCCAGGATCTACCCGATGCGCTGCCATAACGTGGTTGCAGGAAATAACGTAATACGAGTTCGCCATCAACTTTATCATCTCTGCGTCCCCGGTGTTCGCTGTGGCTATGACAACAAATCAGGATAAGGAGTTGGCACGAACTATGCCGCATACCCAGCCGGCAATCCCGGCAAACAAGAACTACCTGGGCGACCTGATAACGTACTGGTTGCTTGTGCGGTCGGCGCTCTGGAACAGTTTTGACCGGGTGTGGGTGCAGATCTGCGGGCGACTGCCACGCCGCGCCGAAGGGCCACTGATCTGCTATATGAACCATCCCTCCTGGTGGGATGGCTATATGGCTGCCGTGATCAACCGTGAGGTGCTGCGGCAGCGCTTCGCAGGCTACCTCATGATGGAGGAATTTCAGCTCCGGATCTACCGATTTATGACCTGGAGCGGGGCGTTTTCGGTTGATCGGCACAACCCCCGCGAGGCGGCGCGCTCGGTGGAGTATATCAGCCAGGTGCTGCGGCAGCGTCCCGATCAGGCATTCTACATCTTTCCCCAGGGCGAAATCACCCCGAATGACCGCCGGCCACTTACAACCTACCCCGGCGTGGCGCATGTCGTCCGGCGCGTGGGAGCCGCCACCCTCTGCCCGATTGCGCTGCGCTACGAGTTTCGCAGTGAGCAGCGCCCGGAGGCATTTATCCGCTTTGGACCCTGCCACCGGGCCACTACTCCGGTTGATATTGCAGCCCTGACCGAGGAGGTAAACGCGCGGTTGACCGCCGGCGCCGATGCCCTGCGCGACGCAATTATTGCCGACGATATGGGCAACTTTGGCCTGCTGCTGCATGGACGACCAGGCATTGACCGCTTCGTCGATCCCCTGTTCGGTCTGCTGACCGGGCAACGACGAGAGCCAAAATCATAATGCGCCGGCGGACATGCTCACGCCTCGCCCTGCTGCGTGTCACTCTGCTCCATCCCCAGCACCCAGCGCACCAGCAGCGGTTCCACCCGGTCAAATGCCAGGTAACTCAGAATGAGCGTGCCGATTGCCGCCGCCGCCACCTGCCGATGCGCCAGGTTCACCAGCACAAACATCGTCAGATTGAGCAGGTAGAGCAGCAGCGGAAGCCACACCAGCAGCGGTGCGACGCCGCGCTGCTGATTGATCCGTAGCGCGGCCTGCCGCAACCAGAGCACAATCGCAACCAGCAACAGACTGGTCATCCACCAGGCCGCAAAGTTGGAGAGCGGCACGCCATAGTAGCCACTCATGCTGTCCCAGATCCAGTAGCCGTTGATATGCACCGCGACGGGCTCAATGGTAACATCCAGCAGGGTGGCAAACGATGCGGCAACCGGCAGCAACATCAACCCACCGCCCGGTGATGATGGGGGTAACCCGGCGCGCATACCCAGCAACCGATCCGTCACCCCGATTGCAGCGGGCACCACCAGCAGCCAGGCAAAGGGAATTGCCAGCGGGACAGCATCGGCAATTTCCGGCCAGAGCACCCCGGTATACTGATAGCCGCCGAAGGGAAAGCCCGTGGTGACACCAATATACTCGACCGCCCATCCAATCAGCAGAATAAGCAGCGCCGACAGTGTGCCGCGCCAGCCATAGTTAGAGGAGAGCCATACCCCCATCATCGTTCCCTGGAGAATCAACAGTGCGCCACCCATCCAGGTTCCCCAGACCGGCACGCGGTCCAGCGCGATGAGCAGAATCGCCCAGGGATACACAAACAGATACAGACCAAGCAACCCTAGCAGCAACGACCCGGAACGTGATCTGATGCGACTCATGCGACCGAATCCCATCTAGTATTTTAAGAAAGTTTACCAGTAACCCACCTGTTCGTCGGCGAACAATCCAGACAGTGCGCCGTCACACATACGTATCAAATAAATACGGCTGACATGCACATCGTATAGTCGAATCAACTTTCCTTTCAGATTTCGGTTGATTTTCCGATGGCCCCCCAACCGAAATCTGATGCATTCATCGTTCTATCCGGCAGATGAGGATTGGAGAAAAGCACGTATTCACAGAATGTACGCGGTATGGCCTGTTCTGGCCCAACTCGTCGGCGGCAGCTTGATACGTTCTTTTTCTTTTTCGCAAACCATTTGCACTTTGTGCAAATGGTTTGCGAAAAGATCCGGTTCCTTCCGCCCTGCCGGAGGCGGTTCTGCCATTCATCCAGTCAAACGCCCGATTTGCATGTCCACCACATATGTCCTGTTATTCAGCATAACACCATTTCCAGCCTTAGCAAACAGCGTGCCGGCCCGGCATGCCCAAACATAGACAGTGCCGGTGTACGGACTAGCAGATGCATCGCCTGCATACAGATGTCAACCTGAGGAGTCCGAAGCGTCAACAGTTCATTGCAACATCTTCACTACCATAATACATCTATAACTATTATAGAAATCGCGGTAGAGCCTGTCAAAACCGCCATTGCCCGAAGTCCGTGCTCTGCTTGATTTAACAAAGTGTTAATTGCGCATGAGCCGTGCAGTATGGTACGATATGAGTCCATCTTACAAACTTGAGCAGGGCTCGACATACCTATATCGGGGAGTACCAACTTATGTCATCGAAGACAAACAGTGATCATCGGGTTCTGCGAATTCTTGCCGTCGAGGATGATAACCATATCGGTCGGATCATTCAGATGGCAATGCCGTCGCTGGGTGTACCCTACGAATTCACCCTGGTTCTCAGCGCTGAAGAAGGACTGGAGCTTTGGGGCCAACAACCTTTTGATCTCCTCCTTGCCGATTACAACCTGCGCGGCATGAATGGGCTAAAACTCATCACCACTCTGAGGGAACAGGGTTTTGAGCATGTGCCCATGGTGTTGATCACAGCGTACGATAATCCCAAACTCGCGCGTGAAGCACACGTAGCGGGCGTCGCAGCCTACATTCCGAAACCTTTTTTTATTGAAGATCTGATCAATACCATTCGCAGTCTGTTGCCCAACAAAAGCCGGAGCGTAAATAGCCAGCCGTGAAGTGAAATGGTTGCACAATCATTTAATCGTTTGCGAATGTCACGAACAACGGCGCGAAGCAGGTGCTTTGCGCCGTTGCCATACCTGTTTGCCCGGCGGGGCCATCGCCACGCCATTTTCATAATCTGACCTGCACTACTCCAGCCGTTGCGTCTGGGTTGAACGTCGTTCAGCGGTAGGCGGGTTGGCAACGGCACTCCCATTGCCGGCTGTGTGGAGGCTATCCATAAATGGCTTGAGAATATCCATAGGCAACGGGAAGATAATCGTGCTATTCTTCTCGACCGAGATCTCGGTCAGCGTCTGGAGATAGCGCAGTTGCAACGTTACCGGCTCACGCGCCATCACATCAGCCGCCGCTGCCAGGGACTTGGAGGCCTGGAGTTCACCCTCAGCGTGAATAATCTTGGCACGCTTCTCCCGTTCCGCCTCGGCCTGCTTCGCCATAGCCCGTTGCATCGTCGAGGGCAGTTCCACATCCTTAATCTCGACAATCGTCACCTTGATGCCCCAGGGCTCGGTCTGCTCATCGATAATTTGCTGCAACTTCTGGTTGATCAGATCGCGTTGTGACAGCAGCGCATCCAGATCAAACTGGCCTACCACACTGCGCAATGTCGTCTGCGCAATCTGCATCGTTGCGCGAATATAGTCCATCACATTGGTGACTGCGGCATTGGCATCCAGCACCTGGAAGTAGAGCACCGCATTCACCTTGATCGTCACGTTGTCCTGCGTAATCACTTCCTGCACCGGTACATCCATCGTAATGATCCGCTGGTCAACGCGGATCATCCGCTCAAATATCGGAATGACAAAAAATAGACCCGGACCACGCGCCCCCATCAACCGCCCCAGGCGAAAGATAACGCCGCGCTCATACTCCGGTACAATCTTGATTGCGGAGAGTAGCACCATCAGGGCGATGAACGCCAGCGTTGCCACGCATGCAAAAATGAATACGTTCACGGTTCGACCTCTTTCCTCTAGCCCGCACCATGCGAGCTTCCCAATTAATGAACACCCTGGGTCTGTACAGTTTCCTCCTCACTCTCGAGGCGTCGGACTACCAGACGTAAATTATACACCGCAGTGACGCGAACCCACTCACCCGCGTCAACCTCGCCATCCTCGCTGATCGCCCGCCAGAGCGCCCCATCGACAAAGACCATGCCGTCGGGGTCCAATCGCTTGCGCACCTCGGCCAACTTGCCGATGAGACCTTCCTGCCCACCGGCGATGGGACGCTTGCGGGTATGAAACACAATCCAGATACTCGCTGCGGCAAAGAGCGCGGTAAGCACGACAACCATCAAGATTGCCCAGAGAGCGACAAAGGTATTGGGAGCCTGGTTTGTATCAATGAGGGTCAATGAACTTACAAGCAGCACGCTTATGCCAATCACGGTCAACGCTCCGTGGGATGGAACATAGACATCGAGCAGGATTAGAACGAACGCGAAGAGCAGACCAGCAACACTGATCCAGCGCACGGGCAGCGAGAAAAACCCGATCAGCGCACCGAGCAGGAGGACAACACCAATACCGGCAAACACACCGACGCCGGGGTTAACCAGTTCGGTATACACCGCAATTGCGCCCAGCACCAGTAGGAGAAAGGCCACGGTCGGGTCGGCCAGGAGCAGGCGAAACTGTTCCCAGAGGTTCGGCGTGATGGAGCGAGTCGCGCGGCCCAGCGTTTGTATCTGCACCTGCCGGCCACCCTCCAGTTCCACCGTGCGGCCCTCAAGCAGAGTCAGCAGTTCGTCCATATCGCCGGCAACAATATCCACTGCCGGTGGGTTGAGTGTTGCGGCCTGCGCATTGGTCAGCAACATGCCATCCCGCACCGCCTGATCAATCCAGTCGGTATTACGTCCCTGCGCCGCGTTCCACTCGCGCAACTGCTGAGACACACTGTCAAAGAGCAAATTCTGCGTCTGCTCAGTGAGCAGGACATCTACCTCGGCGAGCGGCGTTGCTGTGCCAAATGTGGTGTCGGGAGCCATCGCGGCAATATCTGCCGCGCTTAAAAAGAATGCCCCGGCTGCACCGGCTTCGGCCCCTTCGGGCGCGACATAGACCACCACCGGCACCTCCGCCTCGGCCAGTTCGCCGGCAAAGGGCCGCACCGCACGCAGCACCGTCCCCTGGTTATTCAACGTAATAATGAGCGCCGTGGCATTGCCGGCTTCAGCCTGGCGCAACGCCCGTTCCAGAAAATTGATCGTCACATTGGTAACGGTGCCCTGCACCGCTACCGTATAAATTGGTCCACGCTCCGACTGTGCCGTGGCAAGCGTATGCATACCAAAACTTGCCAATAGCAGTAGGAAGAACCTCAGCAGGCTGTAAAACCACCTGCGCTGTACCATTGTTGCCTGTCCATACGCTCCTCTGACGGGGGCACCCCAACCGTCAGAAGAGATAGCGAGGAGCAGTGCTCCTCTGCGATTCCCCCTGAAGTCATTCGCACTACCTATGCAGCAGAACGTTTCATCTTTCTGTATGATAACTCAGGGAGCGAAGCTATGGCAACTCCGAAGGTGATATTTCCGGATCAGACTCCGGTTGCCCCCGCTGCACAAAACGTTTCATCCGCCGCTCAAACTCGGAACGCGGGAGCAGCACTTTGCGATTACATGTCCGGCAGCGAATACCGATGTCGGCTCCCAGCCGAACAACCCGCCAGGTATCGCCGCCACACGCATGCGGCTTACGCATCTGGACAATATCATCCAGGTAAAGCGCAATTGGCCCGGACATACATACCTCCCCTGCGTAGATAATCACGACGCGGCGACCCGATCAGGGTATCGGTTCCATGCCGCGTCCATCGGCAGCATACTCCTTCTGTTTGGCCTGCTGCCAGAGTTCTTCCATCTCAGCCATGGTCAGCGCGCTCATTTCGCGGCCCTGGAATTGCGCCGCCTGTTCAACATGGGTAAAACGCCGACGAAACTTGGCACTGGCCTCGCGTAGCACACTCTCGGCATCCAATTCCAGCCGGCGCGCTAGATTGACCAGGGTAAACAGCAGATCGCCCAGTTCCTCAGCAAGATGGGTCCGGTCAACCGGGGAAAGAGTTTGCGGGTCGGCCAACACCTGCTCCAACTCGGCAAACTCCTCATGCACCTTGGCCCAGACCTCATGCAGCGCACTCCAGTCGAAGCCCACCCGCGCCGCCTTGATCATCAACTTCTGCGCCGTAGCCAGCGCGGGCAGATCAACCGGGATACCGTCAAGGACACTGCTGCGCCGGCGTCCCTTCGCAGCCAACTCCTGCGCTTTGATCTGCTCCCAGGTGTGCAGCACGGTATCCATACCTTCGACCGCCGGATCGCCAAAGACATGGGGATGCCGCCGAATAAGTTTGGAGCTAATCTGTTCCAGCACATCGCCCAGATCGAAGTGCCCCGCCTGGCGGGCCATCTCGCTGTGAACCAGCACCTGGAGCAGCAGATCACCCAATTCCTCGGTCAGCGCGGGCATGTCACCGGCATCGAGGGCTTCCAGTACCTCGTGCGCCTCCTCCAACAAACCGGCCCGTAGCGACTGGTGCGTCTGCCTGCGGTCCCAGGGGCACCCATCGGGACCGAGCAGGCGCGCAACCACCCAGGATAATCCATCAAGGCCACGCCGGTCAATGGAAATAGGCAGCGGCGGCAGGTAAAGCGCAGTTGCGGCATCCATCGCATGCTCCGCCTGCAGATCGGCCAGGGTGCCGCTCCACACACGCTCCGGTTGCCCCTGCCGGTCAAGCCACAGCAGTTGCACCGCGTGAGTGGCCGGATAACGCTGGAGCAGCGTCATGGGCAAGTGCGATTCGCCACTCAGCATCACCAGCGCCGGGCGGGTTGGCATGAGCGGATAGGGCATCCGGGGTGGCGCATAGGTTCCAATCTGCTGCATCTCACACCAGGCCGGGGAGGCTGCATCTTCGACAAGCGTGACCGGACGGGCCAGCGTCGCCGCCTGCACGATCTGCAGACCGGAACTGCACCCGCCGATTGCCAGCGCCACGCAGCAGGCATCAACCAGGCTCACACCCGGAATGATCCGTACTTCCCAGTCATGCATGGCATCCGCCTGCCGCAGTTCATCAACCAGCGCCTGATCATGCGGATGGCCGGGCAACGCACAGACGACCGCACCATTTGTCGCTACCTGCTCGGCCACTGCTGCCCGGGAAAGCGCGGGAACAGCATGCAGCCGGGACGCAGGCAGATGCGCCAGCGCCGGGTGGTCCGGTGCCGATGTAAAAATAACCGGGGCATGCTCCAGCAAATCCGCGGCGGCGCGGGTGAGTAACGCGGGATCACCGGGACCAAGCCCGATAAGCGTGACCGTCTTGCAACTCATAGCCTGGCAACTACTCCTCTTCATCTGAAGCAGGCGACTCACCCCGATGCGCCACATAGCTGGAGAGCAGCAGCGTGGCATTCCCATCATGCCAGGGCGATCCCATAGGTTCTCCATCATCATACGGCGGATCGGTCGGCGGCATCGGAATATCATCCGGCCAGGGCAACTCATCAATGGTTTGCCCGATGAGTTCCTCGGTTTGCTCGCTCATAGATCCCCCTTCAGGTCGCCGTTGCGGTTATCTTTCGCGTGCGCGGGCTAACTCGGTTTCCAGCTCTCCTAAACGCGACACATTCGGCTCCAGCACGCGCGCCTGCGCAATCGCCTCCGCAGCCGCATCCAGTTGGCGTAGTTCGATCAGCATACCGGCACGGTTGCGGTGCCACATGGCGAAATCAGGTTGGAGTGCAATTGCCCGCTCATAAGCGGTCAGCGCTGCGCGGTGGTTCTGCACTCCATCCAGCGCATTGCCCAATTCGTTGTAGGTACGGGCGATCTCAGCCTGGAGCGCCGGTAGATCCAGTTCCGGCGTCTCGCTGAACGGCGGTTGCAGCAGTGCCTCACCCGCGGCCGTGGCCTGCTGCCAGCCGGTGATATCGGTCGGGTTGCCGGCAGCAGCATTGCGCTGGTCGATAAAGCTGTTCAACGCCTGCTCAAAGCGCTGCACCTGCGCCAGACTCCCGCTGACCTGGGCCAGCGACGCGAAGACCGGCTCCATCCCCTGCTCGCGGCAGGTCTGCAACAGCGTCTGGCGGTCCCGCAGCGTTTTGACCGCCGCCACGTCATCGGCATACTGCTGCATAAGCACCGCAAAGACCGGATCAACCGCGTCCGTCAGTAACGCGGGATAGGCTTCGAGCAACTGCCGCATCTGCGGCAGTTCGTGCGTGTTGAGGAAGGCCACCAGCAGATTCGCCAGGCGGGCATCAAACTCCCCCTCAGGCATCTGCCCCTCCCGCAGCCAGCCCGGACAGGGCTCCGCGCCAAGTTCGGCCCAGATGGTATCGAAGTCCTCGCCAGCAGCCCCACGAATATGCAGCAGCAGATCCTGACTCTTGTTGCGATATTCCTCGTGCTGCAGTTGTCCAAAGTGCGCAAATGCCTCGTGCGCGGCGGCAAGCGCTTCCCGCAGCCGCGCATACCGATCTTCGTCGGGAAGCGCGGCCAGGCGGTAGAGCGCGGCGGCCCGATTATTCTGAGCTATCGCGTAGTCCAGCGGCGCGTCGGATAGGTCGCGTTGCAGGTCGGCCTCCGCTGCGGCCAGGGCTGCGCGTAACGCTGCCCGCCGCTGTTCAGTGTCAGCGACGGCGGATGCCGGTTCAATCGCGGGTGGCTGTTCAGCGGCGCGCAGTTCCTGCAACAGGCGGCTCCGGTTGCTAATTACCTGTTGCACATCCGGATCTTCGCTGCGAAACTGCGCATCCAGGGTACGCTGGGCCTCAGCGGGCAGGAGCAGATCGCGCTGGTCCGCAAAGATACTGCGGGCGGCCGTTTCGCTGGGAGCCTGGATAAAGTCCATCAACGCCTGAACCAGCGGGGGCAACTCGGTTGCTACCTTCCCCCGCAGTTCGCGCAGCGCGGCCAGGCGCTGGCGTAGACCATCGGCCAGGACCGGCCGGCCGGACTCTTCGGCCCGTTCAATCTCCTGCTCAACGGTGGTTAGAAACTCCGCTTCCAGCACAAAGGGCGACTGCTGCGCCAGGATTTGTAACTCCTCCAGATTGTTGACCATGACAAACTCATGCCAGACGGCCTGGAAGATCTCTTCCTGATGCGCGGCAACAAATGTCTGAAAATCGGTGCGCAACTGCGGGTCGGCCTGGAGCGCCGCCATCAGGCCGGCCTCGTCGGTGACACCCGCCGCGTCGAGACGGGCTTGCAGTTCAGGTGGTAGATCCAGCGGTTTATGTTCGCTCATGTTTGTACCATGCTATTTCAACGCGAAAAACAGAAACATCAGGTATAGAGAACAGAAAACAAAAGAATAAAGCACAAAAAGAAGAGGAATGTCAGCGGGATCGAACACGACTATCAGATGTGATGGATTGAAACCACGCTCCTGACCCGACGGCGACCAACCACCGGCCGCCGCCAGGCCAGGAGGCCTGCTGTACAACTACTCACTTTCACCCAGGGACAGGATTGCCATAAATGCTTCCTGAGGAATCTCAACGCTACCGACCATCTTCATGCGCCGCTTACCTTCGCGCTGCTTATCCAGGAGCTTGCGCTTGCGCGAGACATCGCCGCCGTAACATTTACTCAACACATCCTTGCGCATCGCCCGGACCGTCTCGCGGGCAATAATGCGCCCACCAATAGCCGCCTGGATCGGCACCTCAAACATCTGGCGCGGAATCAGCTTGCGCAGCCGCTCAACCAGTTCGCGGCCATGGTGATAGGCAAAATCACGATGCACAATCAGCGAGAGCGCATCGACCGGCTGGCCGTTGACCAGCACATCGAGTTTCACCAGATCGGCCTCCTGGTAGCCGGCCATGGCATAGTCAAGCGAGGCATACCCCTGGGTACGGCTCTTGAGCTGATCATAAAAATCCACCACAATCTCGGCCAGCGGCATTTTATACTTGAGCATGACACGCTGCGGGTCGAGATAATCCATGGTGTCAAAGATGCCACGTTTGCCGGTAACCAGATCCATAATCGTGCCGATGTAGCGTGCCGGCGCGAAGATCGTAATTTGCACCAGCGGCTCCTCGATACTGGCGATATGGCTAACCTCCGGCATATCAGAGGGATTATCAATCGTGATAATCTCGCCATCGGTACGCAGCACCTGGTACTCCACACTCGGCGCAGTAATCAGCAGATCCAGGTTATACTCACGCTCCAGCCGCTCGCGGACGATCTCCATATGCAGCAGACCGAGAAACCCACAGCGAAAGCCAAACCCCAGCGCCGTGCTGCTCTCCGGCTGGAACGAAAGCGCAGCGTCGTTAAGTTTGAGCCGCTCCAGCGCCTCGCGCAACTCGGTGTAGGCATCGCTATCCACCGGGTAGAGCCCGGCAAATACCATCGGCTTGGCGGGGCGATATCCCGGCAGCGGCGCGCTGGCCGGATTATTTGCCAGCGTGACGGTATCCCCCACCTGACAATCGTCCACCGACTTGAGGCCCGTAGCGAGATAGCCGACATTCCCGGCGGCCAGTTCGTCCAGCGGCGTCATAGCGGGACGAAATGCCCCCAACTCCAGAATATCGGCCTGGATCCCGGTACCCAGGAACTGCACCCGTGAATCCGCATCAAACACACCATCGAACACCCGCACATAGGCAATCACGCCCTTGTAGGGATCATAGTGCGAATCGAAGATCAGCGCGCGGGCGGGTTGATTACGCTGACCATGCGGCGGCGGCATGCGCTGAACAATCGCCTCCAGGATCTCCGGTACCCCCACACCCTCCTTGGCCGAGGCTTTGATCACATCCTCTTTGGGCAATCCCAGCACATCCTCAATATCCTGGGCCACCATATCGGGATAGGCTCCCGGCAGATCAATTTTGTTGATCACCGGAATGATCGTCAGATCATGCTCCAGTGCCAGGTAGACATTTGCCAGGGTTTGCGCCTCAATTCCCTGAGCCGCGTCGACAACCAGCAGCGCTCCCTCGCAGGCGGCCAGCGCCCGGCTGACTTCATAGGTGAAATCAACATGCCCCGGACAGTCGATCAGGTTGAAGGTATAGGTCTGCCCATCCTGGGCGATATATTTCATACGCACAGCCTTGGCCTTGATGGTAATACCTTTTTCTCGTTCAAGGTCCATCGCATCAAGCAGTTGCTCACGACGTTCGCGCGCGCTGATAGTATCGGTCAACTCCAGCAGTCGATCCGACAGCGTCGTTTTGCCATGATCAATATGCGCAATAATCGAAAAGTTTCGGATGAGATTCTGATCTTGCATGCCGCTCCTATCCTACGATAAGGGGAGGGCAATGCAGACCATTTCCCTCCCAGAAAGGCAGTATACCAAAAGCCGCGTTCCCTCGCAAAATGCGCCGCCTCTACACTTTATTACCGCAACCTCTCCGAAACCTGTCATGTCACACCAGCTAACTTCTCTTATCATAGAAACTGTACCGGCGACAACCAGCACATATCCCACAATGGTGGGACTGGCTTGAGAAACCGCACCACAGCGAAAGAAGTTGCTCATGACCGTATCGCCACATCCCCGCGATTCCCGGAAGCACGAGACCCACGACGTCAGCCGACAGATAACCGAACTAACGCGCGAAAATGTCCGGCCAGGCCGGCGGGTGACGGAACTGCAAGAAGCTCTCAGTCACACGAGTTACGCGGTGGGCCTTCAAACTGCACGTTTGGCAAGATGGAAGTCAGATTCGCCTGCGGCAGCATGGCACTTCTTTTTTCTTTTCCCCGCACATTTGGCTCCTTGAGCCAAATGTGCGGGGAAAAGAAAGGTCGGTTCCGTCCTGCCGGAGGCGAAATTTCCTTTTGGGTGAGCAACCGCGTAACTCGTGTCAGTCACAGGTGTTACGCGGTGGGCAGGCAAACCGGGCGTTTCACCCGATGCCGGCCCGATTCGCCTGTGGCAGCATGATACTTCTTTAGCTTTTGCCCAAAAAAGTTGCACGACGTGCAACTTTTTTGGGCAAAAGCCAGGAATCTTCCGCCCTGCCGGAGGCGAAATTCCGCGCCGGGTCAGTGACCGCGTATGTCCTGTCAGTCAATCCCGGATACTCAACCAGAAAACCGAGATATTGACCGCAATTCTGGAAGCAACCACCGATTTCGTGGGCGTTTCCACTATGGATGGACAGATTATTGTTTAATAACCAGGCCTGGCAACGGCTCGTCGATATTGCCCCGGAAACCGAACCACCGACATTACACATCCCGGATTACCATCCCGCCTGGGCACTCAAACTGATTGATGATCAACCTGCCGGTATAGTAAATGGCTTTAGCCGCCATATAACCAGATGTTGATGAAACAATGACAGCCGCCGACACACCATGCGTGACTATTTTGCAGCGGGCTGTATGCTGCGCTATACTTGAGTTATAGGCAGGACGTACGCGGTAGCTGTTCCAACCGGAAGTTTCGGCTGATCAGCCGAAACGCGGAGGACCGCGTACCTCCTGCTGTAGGAATAGAGTCATATGATGAAGGGGCAAGCATGGATCGAACACGCGCACATGTGTTTATTGCGGGACGCGTCCAGGGGGTTAACTTTCGGGCTTCCACCCAGAATGAAGCGCGCCAGGCCGGGGTTGCGGGATGGGTGCGCAACCTGAGCGATGGCCGGGTCGAGGCCGTCTTCGAGGGACCGGAGTCGGCGGTGCAACAACTGATAAACTGGTGCCACCGTGGACCTTCGCCGGCCCATGTGGAAAATGTTGAGGTTAACTGGGAAGAGCCGGAAGGTCTGGCAAGCGGTTTTGGTGTCCGCTGAGGGCAATCGGCAGAAGCGGAGCGTCGCGTATGTCCCGCTGAACAGGACGCCGGAATACCCCCGTCGGAAAAAAGAACAATACTGTCGTCATCCTGAGAAAGGATCACCGATGCATCAACGACGCCGGCAACTGCTCACCAGCGTGATTCTCAGTCTGATTATTCTGGTGCTGGCGTTTATCAACCGCCACCAACTGCTCGATGCACTGCGCCTGGCGCAAACTGCCAACTGGTCCTGGCTGGTCGTTGCATTTGGCATTATTCTGTCCAGCTACCTGATCAGTTCGCAGGTCTTCCAGGTGGTTTTACGATCATTGGGCTACCGACTGAGTATCATCCACCTCTGGGTTACAGCGCTGGTAGCGATTGTGATCAGTCAGTCGCTCCCGGCGGGGGGCGTCGGCAGTTATGCCTTTCTGGTACGCCTATTTAAGCGGCAGCATATCCCGGCCGGTCAGTCAACGCTGGTTGCTTCACTGGAGATGCTGAGTTATGCCGGCGCAATGGTGCTCCTGCTCATCTTCAGCCTGTTCTATCTGGCAAGTCGGCATCTGATTGGCACGTTTGGCTGGACGCGGTTGGCTGAACTGCTGCTGGCGGCGGTGGCGGCACTCCTGGTAATTGGGGGGGCGATTTTTGTGTTGACCCGGCGGCGTGCTGTGCTTGCACGCTGGTTGCTGGCGATCCAGCATGTTGTCAGCAAGATTTTTCGCCGCACCTGGGACAAAACCTGGATACGGCGCGTGGTAAATGACCTGAGTGAGGGGCGCGCGCTGGTTGCCAATCGGCGGAGCGACATGGTACTGCTGATCTTGATTCAGCTTATGGCACTGTCCGGTCACAGCCTGGCAATGCTGGTAATCCTGTTGAGCTTTGACACATCGGTGAACTTTGCCGTGGTGCTGACCGCCTTCGGGGTAGCGCTTATTACCAGTACGTTTAATGTGCTTCCCGGTGGCGGCGGAACCGTCGAGTTTATGCTGATTACGGTGTTAACCCTGCTGGGAGTAGGACCGGCGGCAGTCCCGGCGGCGATTATTTTTCGTCTGATGAATTTCTGGCTGCTGGCTCCAGTTGCCGTGGGAGGGTACGCCTGGCTGATGCATGCCCAACCTGCGAAGAAACCCGGCAAACCATCTACTCAACCCGGCAATTAGGGAGAGGAGCAGGTGCGCGTATATCAGTCGATACGCCGGACGCGCACGGTGGCACCAGCCGTAACACCCAACATCTGGCCGGCATGCCCATTGCGCAGCGCCAGTTCAAGGCGTCCATTACTGCCGGGCAGCGCCAGCGGCGTACCGGGCGCGACATCGGCATAGGTACGCTGAATTGTCCCAACGGAATGATCGCCCACGGTTACATCAAGTTCACGATGCGGGCCAAGCCAGTCCAGATGAGCTACGGCGATATTACTGATACAATTGCCAAAATGATCCACATAGATGATGCTGCCGCGCAAACTCCCGTCAGGTTCCCGCACCGGCTCCGGAATCGCAGCTACCTCGAGGGTATCCAGCGCGGGGCCAAACTCCCGTAGCGCAATGCCGGCGGCCAGATGCGCCGCAACCGGCGCAAAGATATCGCGGCCATGAAATGTTGTGCTGATCTGGGGCCGCCAGAAGCGCGGCACCTTCAGTTCGACCGCCCGCACCTCCGCTGGAGCCCAACGACTGCGGGCATCCTGCCAGACCGGGCCGAACACGCCATTATCCGGGCCAACATAGCGTGCGCGCGGCGTTGTCAGTGCTACTGCCCGCCGCTCACTACCCACACCGGGATCAACCACAACCAGATGAACCGTACCAACCGGAAAATAGGGAACAAACGACTGCACAACAAACGCCGCTTCGACAACATTTTGCGGTGTGATCGCATGCGTGATATCAATCAGGTGCGCGGTGGGACAGATGCCCAGGATAACACCTTTCATCACGCCCACATAGCTATCACGGACGCCGAAATCTGTTGTCAGGGTAATGATTGGACGCATTAGACCAGCATTTCGCTTCAAAACAGAGATATCAGCGCGCAGATATCATGTTCTGGACCTGACATCTGCGGGCTGATATCCGAACGACGCCAAACTTACTGACACGACTTACGCGGTTGGTTCCAAACCAGGCGTTTGCCTGGATGAACGGCCCGATTCGCCTGCGGCAGCATGGTACTTTTTAATCTCTTTCACAAAAATTTTGCACTTTATGCAAAATTTTTGTGAAAGAGAATAGTTTCTTCCGCCCTGCCGGAGGCGATATCCCCCGCCGAACACGGGATCGCCTGATCCACGTCAGCATTGGCCGTTTCGCAGTGTTCGCTCATGTCGTGGTGTTCGTGGTCCAAACGCCGACCGCGTAACTCCTGTTACTGACTACTCGCCACAGCCTCTGTCGGACGGCGGAACCAGGTTTCCCACTCCCGATGCTCCCAGACGACGAGGAGTTGAGCAGCATTAAAGATCGACGAGTAGGTACCACTTATCAGACCCAGCAACAGAATAGCAACAAAATTGCTGATAGTCGCCCCGCCAAACAGCAGCAGCGCGGTCAACACAAACATTGTGGTCAACTGCGTATTAATCGAGCGCGGCAATGTTTGTACAATACTATGGTTGACAATATCGTCGAAAGTTTCGCCCGCCCGCCGGTGCAGCAAATTCTCGCGGATGCGGTCGAACACGACAATCGTATCATGCACCGAGAAGCTGATAATGGTCAACAGCGCGGTCAGGAAGAGCGCATCAACCTCAATCCCAAAGAAAATCCCCAGAAACGCGGCAATCCCCAGGATCAACACCACATCATGCAGCATTGCCAGGATGGCGCAGATTCCATAGCGCACCGGGTGAGGGGCCCGGCGAAACGCCAGCGTCAGGTAGATCAAAATTGCCAGGCAGGCTCCAAACACCGCAATAATCGCGCTCCTGGTCGACTCCTGGCTGACTGTCGGGCCAACACTGTCGAGCCGTTGCAGCGTCGCCTGACCGACCTCTGCTTCAAGTGCCGCCAAAATGCGTTGCTGCTGCGCCTGCGGATCTTGCGGATCAAGGGCATCGGTACGGACAACGGCGGCGGCAATCACCTCGTCCTCAATCTCTACTTCACTCAACTGCACCAGCGGGTTTTCAAACCCACTCGCGGTAAAGATATCCGCAACCTCGGCGGTATTCAGGTCAGCAAGCTCCTGCTCCGGAAAATGGATCTCCCAGAGCGCGCCGCCGCTAAAGTCGATACCGGGACGTAATCCCAGCCGAAACTGCCCGGTAGTAAGCAAAGGATGCAGCAGCAAGAAATAGAGACCGGGCACGATAACTACTAACGATAAGGCAAACCACCAGTAACGGCGGCGAACAAGACTATCCATAGTTGCAATTGCTCCTGATGTAGCTCATCAATGATCACGTATCGCGTCAACTCTCGGCACGGCTCTCAGTACCGCCGGTCGCAGCCTGCGGCTGATACTCCCGGGTCGTGGACGGCGGGCGCATATCGGGATCAAGCCCCAGAAGCCAGGGATTGCGCGCAAAGGGCAGCGGTAGCACCAGATGCAAGAAAGTGCGGGTAACCACCACCGCCGTGAAAAGGCTTAACGTAATACCCAGACCCAACGTAAACGCAAAGCCCTTGATGATACTGACGCCAAAGCTATTCCCAAAAATATAAAGAATAACACTGGTAATCAGGGTTGACACGCTTGAGTCACGGATGGCGGGCCAGGCTTCGGTAAAGCTATCGTCTACCGCAATACGCAGATCGCGCTTCCGCCGGAGTTCTTCCTTGAGACGCGCAAAAATCAGCACGTTTGCATCGACCGCCAGACCTATCGAGAGAATAAAGCCGGCGATACCTGCAAGCGTCAGCGTAACCGGAATAAGCCGATAGAGGGCAAAGCTCAACGCGATATAGACCATTAGCGCCATAACGGCCAGCATGCCGGGCAAGCGGTAGAACAACAGCATAAACAGCGCGACAACCGTCAACCCAACTGCTCCGGCCAGGACACTGGCCTCTACCGAGTCCTGCCCCAGCGTAGCCGAGACCCGGCGGCTGGTTTCGACCTGGAGCGCCACAGGCAAAGCGCCAAACTTCAACTGGTTGAAGATGCGGTCACGATCCGCCGTGCTGTTGGTCGTAATAATACCGCTCCCATCCGCCAGCGCGTCATTGATCACCGGGCAACTTACGACAACATTATCCAGCACAATACACATTGGCTGCCCGACATTCTGCGCCGTAAACTGGGCCAGGCTGCGGCCCGAATCGCCGGTGAAGCCAAATGCAACCGCCGGCTCGCTCATGGCTCCCGTCTGACCCTGCGAGAAGACCGGCTGTACGGCACTGGTATCCAGGTCTTTGCCCTCGGTAATGCTCTGGTAGATCGGCCCGGTCGCCACGGTTTCGGGCGCAGCCGTATCGGTCAACGGCTCGGTAAATTCCTCTTCCTCAGCCGCCGGCAGTTCCTCGGCGGCCGGGTCCGTTGCTTCGGCTGCACCCGGGACAGTTTCAGTCCCCAGCCCGGGCGCTTCCGGTACAATCGGGTCCGGGTTGCCGCTGGTCCGCACGGTTTGACCGGAGGGCAAAAACTCGCCCTGCGAATCGATAAACTCCAGTCGGCCGGTACCACGCAATGTTTCGACAGCCTGATCAGGATTATCGACGCCGGGCAACTCCACGATTACGCGGTCATTGCCGGAGAGTTGGACAACTGTTTCACCCACACCCAGGGCATTCACGCGGCGCTCAATCACGCCCGCGACGGTGCGCATTTCTTCGGTTGAAACATTCTCTTCGGCGGCGCGCAAGAGCACCTGAATCCCCCCCTGGAGATCCAATCCCCGGCGGATGCTGACATCGCGTCCCAAAAAATTGTTATTGGGCACAAAGTTCACCCAGAGCGCCAGGCCAGTCAGAATAAAGATCAAAAATAGTGAGTAAATATCTCGGTTTCGCACAGTTACGCCTTACTCCTTTCCCTAGCCCAGCCACATACTATCAACACATTTATGCTGAGTTACGGGTTTATATACGAATCGGTTCGTATGGAAAAATCCCTCCGATACCGGCATGCAGCCACCGGGGGAATACCATCATCAGCGCACATGCTGGGCAACGCCCGTACCCGCCTGGTGGTTATGGCCGGTCGCACCGCCACGCCATGACCGCCAGTCGATAAACGCGGCAATCCAGATGCCGACCATCAGCAGCGCTGAGACGGCACACCAGAAACAGACCGCCCTGATAACAAAGAGCTGAATACTCACCAGATAGCCTGCTGTCGCAATCCCACCGGAGGCCGCCACCAGCAGGGCCACCGGCAGGGCCACCCGGCCTACCTGCTCCGTCTGGAGTGCGGTCAGCCCTAGCCCAAACAAAACCAGATAGCCAATGATACCGAGAACGGCAATCGGCGCACCGCCACCGGGAGGGAAGGTACTCCAGGGACTCATCTGCACCGTTTCACACCCGCCACCCGCCAGCGGACAGGTCAAACCAACATTTGGAAAGAAGCGGGTCAATGTCAGATAAGCTGCGTCGAGTATGCCCAACAGCGCCAACAGCGTAACTGCCATGCGTGGATAGAGTGAGCGTTCCATATCTTCCTGCCTGTTGATTACACGAGTTACGCGGTCACGAATCCGAAAGCGTATTTCGCCTCCGGCAGGGCAGAAGATTTCATTCTTTTTCACAAAAATTTTTGCACGGTGTGCAGAGATTTTTGTGAAAAAGGCAAAAAAGCACCATGCTGCCGCAGGCGAATCCGGCTTCCACCCGGTCAAATGTCCAGTTTGTGTGCCCACCGCGTAAGTCCTATTGATTATGCGTGACGTAGTTATTGTTCCAGGGTATCTAACTCAGACTCGATGGTCATAATCACATCATTGGCTGAGACCTGGCGACCATTGACCACAAACGTTGGCGTTGCCTGAATGCCCGCCTGCATTGCCGATTGCTCCGCTACCTGCACCTGTTCCCGATACTTATTACTCTGCAGCGCTTCGGCAAACTGGTCACGATCCAACCCCAGTTGCTCGGCATAGTTAATAAAGACCGTCTCGGGATTCATACTACTACGCCACTCGTCCTGATTCTCGAAGAGCAGATCGTGCATCGGCCAGAATTGCCCCTGCTCCCCCGCGGCGCGGGCGGCTTGCGCAGCCGTGACAGCATACCCATCCGTCACGGGGAATTCGTGGAAGATGAACTGAATCCGGCCCGTCTCAACATACTGACTATCAACATCGCTCCCCAGCACGGTATGATACCGGGCACAGGCCGGACACTGAAAATCGGAATACTCGATAACGGTCACGGGTGCTTCGGGATCGCCTTTGTAGTAAAATCCTTCGGGCGTGATGCCGGTGGGGGCATTAATTGGCGAGACCTGGTCTGGACTGGTCGTAGCCGTACCTGAACCGGCATTACCAACCAGGTAGAACGCCAGGAGCCCCACGCCCACAACCGCAACAACGGCCAGCGCAATATAGAAATTGCGCAAGGTTTTTTGCGAATTCTTTGCCTGAACTTTACGACCACGCTGACTCCGTGTACTCATGTTTCTTCCTCCGGCCAGGTAATTCCCCCGCAGTCCGCAGCCCATAGCGCGGTGCAGTAGTCTATCTGGATTATCATAGTATGTGCCATCCCAAACATGCGCCAATCGTTGCGCAACGCGTTCATTATAGTGTTGCGCCAGACGTGCGTCAAACCAGGCGCATGCCTGCCTCCTGAAGCGCACCTGAGCGCCGGCTGAACCGGGCAGGCACGTTGACATGGGAGGTAAATCTTCTATAATTGGACACGCGTTACGTAGTGAACGATCAAACCAGACGTTTGATCGTACCGACGCCGCCTTTTGCCGACGGCAGCATGATGCATTTGTATCTTTGTCACAGAAATGTTGCCTGGAACGCAACGTTCTCGTGACAGAGGAATGGTTTCTTCCTTACTTGCCAGGCTCTAACTCACGCACGCTTAGAGGATTGCGTAACTCGCGTCGTGAGCCGGCAATCGCACACATCATTTGAAAGATCCAGAGTTATGACAACACGTCCAAAGTCTGCTTGTGATAAACAGTGGGTGCTGCGCGAGGCGGCCCCGCCTGAAATAGCTGCGCACCTGGGCGGCAGCCACGTGATGGCAACCCTGCTACATCACCGAGGCTTCGCCGATCCCGCCACCGTGACCGATTTTCTCGAGGCCGACTATCGCAGCGGCCTGCATGATCCCTTCAGCATGCGCGGCATGACCGAGGCGAGCAATCGCATTGTCCGCGCCATTGCCGAGGGCGAACCGATGGCGGTGTATGGCGATTTTGATACCGATGGTGTCACCGCCGTTACGCTGCTGATGCAGGCGATTACCGCAATGGGCGGCACGATCCGGCCCTACATCCCCCACCGCGTCCGCGAGGGCTACGGCCTGAACGACGAGGCGGTTGAACAACTGGCCGCCGAGGGTGTCCGGCTGCTGATCACGGTGGACTGCGGAATCAGCAATGTCACTGAGGCGGCACGGGCGCGGGCGCTGGGGCTGGATGTCATCGTCACCGATCATCACCATCCCCCGGCGACACTGCCGCAGGCGCTGGCCGTGGTCAACCCCAAACAACCCGGCTGCCCCTATCCCTACAAACAACTGGTCGGCGTCGGCATTGCCTACAAACTGGTGCAGGCGCTGGTGCGGCAGGGCATGCGCCTGAACGGACTGCGCGGGCGCGATCTGCTGGATGTGGTCGCCCTGGGTACGGTTACGGATATGGGGCCGCTGGACGGCGAGAACCGGGTGCTGGTCAAGCAGGGGTTGGAAGCGATCCACGCGACGGAGCGCCCCGGCCTGAAGGCGCTGATCGCTGCTGCCGGTCTGCACCGCGAGAAGGTTGACTCACTGGCAATCGGCTTTATGCTGGGGCCACGCATCAATGCGGCGGGACGGCTTGACGATGCCGTGCGGGCCTACCATCTGCTGCTGGCCGAGGATTTTGCCACCGCGCAGCGTCTGGCGCAGGAACTCAACCAGGCCAACCGCCGGCGACAGGAGCTGACGAAGCAGGTGCAGGCCGCTGCGCAGTCCTATGCCGAGTCTAACGGAATTCATCAGCAGCGGATTGTGGTTATCGACGGGGAGGACTACCCGTCCGGCGTGGTTGGGCTGGTGGCGGGGAAGCTGGTTGAGCAGTGGGCGCGGCCCGTGCTGCTGATTGAGCGGGGCGAAGAAGTTTCGCGCGGTTCGGCCCGCTCGGTGCGTGGTTTTAACATTATTGATGCGCTGACAACCTGCAAGGATCTGTTTGTGCGCTTTGGGGGGCACTCGATGGCGGCCGGCTTTACGATTGCCAATGAACTGCTGCCGGAACTCAATACCCGCCTGCAGATGCTGGCCGCCGAGCAACTGCACGACGAACTGTTGACCCCCACGCTGGAGATTGACGCCGAGATCGCAATGCGCGAGGTGACATGGGATCTCTACAACGAACTCAGCCAGCTTGAGCCATTCGGCCAGGGCAACCCGCAGCCGGTGCTGATGTGTCGCGGGGTGCAAGTCACGGGCGCGTGGGCGCGCGGGAATGAGGGGCAGCATCTTAAGCTACGGCTGGCGCAGAACGGCGGTCGTCCAATTGATGCCTTTGCCTTCCGGTTGGGGCATCTAGCCGACGCGCTGAACAAATATCCCGATATTGATGTCGCCTTCACACTGGAGCGCAACGAGTGGAACAACCAGGTTTCGCTGCGGCTGCTGGTCAAGGATTTCCGGCGCGCCAGCCGTGAACCATAAAGACGGTGCGCGAAAGGAGCAACAATTCGTGGCCGCTGTGCTGTATATTCTCTCGATCATTGCCGCTAATCTTACCGTCGATCAGTTTATTGAATTTCCATTTGGTGTTCTCGTATCGGTCGGAACACTGTTTTTTGGTGCGACTTTTACACTGCGTGACTACATGCACCAGCACCACGGCAGGCAGTATGTCTACCTGATTATCGCGCTGGCATTAGTCTGCAATGTTCTGGTCGCGGCATGGACCGGCACGCCCATGCGGTTCATCGTTGCCGGCTTTCTGGCGATTGCCGTCTCGGAATTTGCCGACACGGAAGTCTACCAGCGGCTGCGTCGGCGCAACTGGTACGTGCGGGTGCTTGCCAGTAACAGCGTCTCCATTCCGCTCGACAGTACAATCTTTACGGTGCTGGCCTTCGCGGGCATCATGACCAGTGTACAGATGGTGGGGATCATCGTGGGCGACATTATCATCAAGGGGATTATCGGCCTGCTGCTGGCATTTGTGCGCGATACGCCGATCTACCAGCGGCTGGTGCTGACCAGTCCGGCGAAGTGAGGGATAACGCTCCGGGTGCATGCGTCCCCGCCTGGCAGTGGTGAAAGGCAGGGTACGGATGCCCCGGACGAACAAGACCATCGCTGTGGTCGATGTAGCAAGCGGTGAATGCACCCGCCTGATCGATGCAGATACTGCCGCATTGGGCTCCGGTCTGGTCACCCGACGGGCAGCCATTGGCCTATATCGCCGCACCCGAGGAACCGGATATCTCAGATGGTCCGGAAGCGATGAAAATCATGCAGCAGCGCCGCATCTGGCGGATGGATGCCGACGACACAACCCAGCACCCCCTCACCAATCACTCGGACTACCGCGACGAGCGCTCACACTGGTCTGCCGACAGCGAGTGGATTGTGGTTCCGCGCCTGGATGCGGATGGCGCGGCGCGCCGCCGACTGATGCGCGCCGCAGGCAACGACCTGCGGCAGATCACTGATTTTGAAAGGATAACCATGTGAACAGCTTATGCAGACCATGTTTTGCCTAGCACCCGCAGCCAGTTCGCATATGCCGGCTTCCGGAGCGCAGGTTCATCGTAGCCATGCTGCTGCAACCGCTCCAGCAGTCGAGGCAGTCCGGTAACATCCCCGATTGCCTGGGGCACGGTGGTTCCATCAAAATCCGAACCAAAACCAACTCGCTCAAGACCCACCCGCTCCACCAGATAGTCAATCTGGCGTACCAGCAGATCAAGCGGTGTATCCGCGTCATTGCCGCCATCGGCGCGCAGCATGCTCACAGCAAAGTTGAGCCCCACCATCCCGTCGGAGTCCCGGATTGCATCCAGTTGCCGGTCGGTCAGGTTGCGCGGCACCGGACAGAGCGCATGCGCGGCGCTATGCGTAGCGACAATCGGAGCATCCGTGATCGCCGCCAGATCCCAGAAGCCCTGTTCATTCAGGTGGGACACATCCAGCATGATGCCCAGGCGATTGCAGGCGCGTACCAGTTCGCGCCCCGCCTCGGTCAGTCCCGGCCCGATGTTCGGCGTACCGGGAAAGCGAAACGGCACCCCACAGCCAAAGACATTCGGCCGGCTCCAGACAATGCCCAGCGAACGTAATCCCCGCGCATAGAGCGCCTCCAGATTGCTGAGATCGGCATTGATGGCGGCCGCCCCCTCGATATGCAACACCATGCTCAACCGTTGCGCCTGCAAATTGGTAGTTAGATCCGCCGCCGAACGCGCAATGCCGACCTGTCCGTTAGCCTGGCGCACAATTGTCTCCAGCAGGGTCATCACCGCCTCGGTGAACGTTCGGGCATACGCCGGTTCGATCGCACTGGAGAGCGGGATTGTATAGCCGGTATCGGTGCGCGTGAGCTGCCGCGCCAGATCACGGTCGGGTGCGTCCGGTGGGGCCGGGGTAAAAATAGCAAACAGCCCCCCCGCCAGGCCGGCCGCGCGCGCCCGGGGCAGGTCAAGATGACCCGTGTCGCTCCCATTCAGGAATGCCCAGGCGCCGCCCGGCTCCTGCGCGTACATATGCGTAAGCGTATCATTATGCCCGTCAAAGATCGGAACTATCGTCTCAGGGTTTATCACCATAAAAAGCTCTGTCCATTCAGTAGCAATTGCAGCAGTAATCCCGCCAGAAAGCTGGCCCCATTCATCAGCAAACTGAGGAGCGCAGCCTGGCCGATATGCAGCGTGCGCCGGCTCGCCAGATAGAGCAACAGCGCCTCAAAGCCGAACGCAAACAACTCCGAGAGCGTCAGCGTCACCCCATAGGGCAACCCATCGGCCAGCGGCGGCGTGGGACTGTAGCTGGTGAAGTTAACCACCACAATCAGTCCAAGGAATAGCATCAGCGGAATAGACACCAGCGCCCCGATACCCAGCACCCAGCGGCGGCACACGTTATCGACCCAGCGGATGCCACCGACCACGCCGCCATAGCCGAGCGCCATAACCAGCATGTAAGTTCCGAAAACCCGCGCCGATTCTTCCTGGAAGAAGCCCAATGCCGAAAAAAAGATCCACACAACCGGAAAGGAGAGCAGGTTGATCAGCGTAATCATGAGGAGCAAGATGCCTACCTCACGCCGCGCTACACCCAGCCGCAGCAAAACCAGTGCAGTCACGGCCAGTTCAACCGCCAGCGTCACCCCAAAGGCAGTGATTGGAGCACGCCGTCCAGCGGGAGCTTGCGGATCAGGTTCAACCTGGAGCGACCCGTTTGTCACCGACACCCGAAACGCGGTTTCATGCTGATAGTTTGCCTCTTCCACCGATGGAAAAATATTGCTCTGCCGCGCCTGATCGGGATACTGGACAATCAGGCGTAAATAGTCCACCGCGCTAAAACCACCATACCCATACATACAATGGAACCATCCGCCGGTGGAAGTCTAACACAACGTCTTCAAAACACTGCTCCAGATACATACACCACCCCCATCAAGCAGTCTTTGCCTGGTGCAAATACAAAAAAACCCTATCTCAATGCTGAGATAGGGCCGTAATGCAAATTTGAGAAACCCGTGTACCGATGAACAAAACCCCTGTACCGTTTCTTCAGATCTTGCATCAGAACGGCAAATATCAGTGTTGTAAACCGTTATCGATTTTTCCGTAAGAGGATATACGGCACCTTACTTTGTGGTCAATGTTTCACAGTGGCTGGTCAGTATTGTAATTCTACCACTTCTTAACCATATCAGACGTGTCGCCCCTTGAAAAACCTTTTACAGCATACTGTTTACAGCTTTCTGGTAAAAAAAACCAGTACTAAGCACCATTCAGCGCACGTCTCATCAAATTGCCGCTTATAGGTTCTTTGCTATCTCGAACATGCACACCATCTCATCACACAACCATTCTCCCCTGTTGCTACACAGGGAGTGGCGGTTGCAACCTGGTTATTAATGTCCCGTTGCAATGGTAGTATACCACCTTCCATTGCCGCGGCACGGGGTGTGGCGGTTGCAACGTTGGTACATGGTTGCGCCTCCGGCGACAGGAGTCCCTTCCCTTGCCGCTGCACGAGCATCGGCGGCTGCAACCAACGCGCGCGCAGTGGGAAGCTCTGTGTTGTTTTGACTTCCATTGCCGATGCACGAGCATCGGCGGCTGCAACCCAGCAGTTGCCCCACAACTGCAAGTGCTGGTGACACCCTTCCATTGCCGATGCACGAGCATCGGCGGCTGCAACCGTCTGAGCTTTCGTGCCCCCTGGTACATCTGTGCGCTTCCATTGCCGATGCACGAGCATCGGCGGCTGCAACTACGGCCCCGCTGTTGGACATGTTTGGCGACGTGATACTTCCATTGCCGATGCACGAGCATCGGCGGCTGCAACCCCCGGATGTTTTCCGCATAAGAAAGCCATTTCTTTGCTTGAAATCGGGGTTATTTCTCGCAACTCGTTTTTTGTCCCAAAATGGGGGGGAGTTGCGAAACCAGCCGTGTTCTGCCGTGCGCCACCCAGCCGACGGAAGGGTGTACGGCGTTTTTTGCTGTCCCACGACCAGTCACTGATGGCAGAACAGCGTGTTTTACAAGGAAGCAACACGACTTCTCTATCAAGAAGCTAACCATACTATACCGTATTGCTGATTTCTCTGCAACACCAGACAGTAAAAAAACAGGGTGAGACAATCTCTCACCCTGCCCAACATATCGCACAAAGATAAAATCAACTACCCACGACATTCTGCTTGGACTTCCACCACCGCTGGATATCTGTCACAACTCGATAGGAACATGCGTTTCTGGTTGTGATAGACGGCCATGCCTGATCGACGATTTCGGCGCGGCTATACTGTGCCTGATAACGAGTCGCTCGTGATCACGCACCCTGTCGGGAAGACACAGGGATCTCAACATATCGTGTCACTGGCAGTGACATCTGCGTGGAGCGCCTGTTGTTTCGCACGTTGTTGTGCGATAAGCTGCCTGAGCATTGGCTGGCGCTGCTCACGAAAACGACGGCGACCGGCACGCTGGCCCTCGCACAGCATGCCCGTTGTAATAAGCTGGTGTGCCGCTTCCGGCCACTCCGCATCGAGGCCGACAACGCGCACAACCACCTGTTCATCCTCGCGCCAGAGCGCCAGTGCCCGATTGACCCGCACGCGGCGCTTAATCGTGCGACCCACTCGCACATAGGGTGAACGTAGGGGAGTGGTGTCAGAGACTGTCTGAAAAGATGATTCGCGTCGGTCCCACGGCATGCCGGGTGCCCTGCGACACCGGACAGCGCCCCAGGAGTCCCGGCTTCAGCCGGTGTGTGGCCGGAACCGGCTGAAGCCGGGACTCCCGCTCCGGGGCCGTCGCCCCATGACCAACCCTTTTCAGACAGGCTCTCAGGGTAATTACGTGCGGTAAACTGCTGCTTGCGAGGACACGCAACCGGTTTGGCAACGAACTGCATGGGATAGGCTTGTGGGTTCGCTCCAACGTCAGCAAATGCGTGGCGGATATCGGACGAAGGTAGCTGCGGTATACTGCCCCGCGACGGCGTCCAGACGACCTGCAGTCCTGCGTGCGTCAGGTTTTTCGCCAGCAGCCGTGCCGTCCAGCGCCGATAGGCATCGGCGCGGTGGGATCTGAATAGCCCGGCAGCGGATGGTATACGCAACGGCATCCCGGCTTCTTCCGGGGTGCGATCGCCTTTTTGCGCATTACAGGAAGCACATGCGGGCACCAGGTTGCTCCAGGCGTCAGTACCGCCGCGACTTACCGGGAGGATATGGTCAACCTCAATCGTTCCTGCGGTTGTGCCACAGTAGGCGCAGACTGCGCGACGCTCTCCCTGCGCATTCAATGTGCCATAGGTGTCGATGAGGTACCGGCGTCGTTCTGCCGGCGTCACTGATGCATACTCTGGGTCCGGAATACTCGGCGGGTCCAGGATAACGACATGGCTGATGGGTACCAGTTTGCGTACCATGGCAATAACACGCTCAACTGCCTGCGCCCGCCAGTGCATGGTGGGACTGATATGCCCTGGAGCCGAGCGGTGGCGCTGGTATCGCCGGTGAGAGCTACGCTGTGAGTGGGCAACACTGGGACGGCGCACAATGAAGGGCTGCCCGTGGCGTCTGTCGGGACGGTAGCGCCCACGTGCGCGCCGGCGGCGGCGATGCGCAGCACGGCGGCGGATGCGCCGAGGGACATCGGTATACAGGTCTACAACCAACGAGAGTAGCGGGAAAACCGTATGCTCTCCCTCAGCGAGAAGAAAGAGTTCCGCGGTGTGTCGATGAAGCACAAGACCAAGTAGCACGGGACGTAGCGATGGCTGCTGAATGACCTGGGCCAGTTGCACCACCGTAAAGGCATAATGCGGGTGAAGCTGGGCGCGTCCACTCTGCAATAACTTGCGGGCATACGCTGCTGACATGGGCATTAATGGCGTTCCTCCTGCATCGAGAACAAAGATTGAGCCGGACATGCGCACTCCGTAACACATTGCGAATGCTGTCCGGCCTCAAACAGAGACCATCTCTCCCGGTCAGGAGGTAAACACCACTTGGTAGTACTATCCGGTACTGCGTTGGATAAGCACACATGTACCATTGTTACAACATCAGGGCAACGGAGACGTGCTACAATAGGTGCATCAGCGTGCTGTCAACGAGCGAGACGAAACCTTCCATCCGCATCTGCTTGGGGGGCCGATTGGATGGAAGGCCACCAGTCTCGCATGCCATATACAAGTGGCAGTCACATTGTACAGTACGAGCGTTCTACTGTCAAGGGCTCCCCGTTGGGGAGTTCATGCCGCGCTGCTTTCATACAAAACTGCGCCATCTTCGCCACCGGCAGAGTATTACCCAGGCGCAGTTGGCCGGGCAGTTGGGGCTTACCTCACACACCCACATCAGCCACCTGGAGTCGGGACGGAAGTCGCCATCGCTCGATCTGGTGCTGCGGGTGGCACGGTATTTTGGCGTTACCACAGACTACCTGCTGCGTGATAGCATTCCTGTTGCGACAGACACCGAGCAAACGGCTGCGTATGCAGAACGAGAAGCAATGTTCCCCCAGCTTTTCAGCGCCAAACTACGCCATCTACGCAAGCAGCAGGGCATGACCCAGGAAGACCTTGCCCGGCAGATATCGTCCTGGACCCAGGCGCATATCAGCCTGCTGGAACGGGGGGGCAGTGAGCCGTCGATAGAGCTTGTGCTCCAGCTTGCAGACCTCTTCCAGGTCACAACCGACTACCTGCTGAATGATGCCATCCCGGTCGAATGAGTGAAAAAGCCACGGTTGTGGGCTGAATCAGGAAACGAGATACCTCAAACAGAGGCAACTCTCCGGTGAAGGAGGTAGAGGATGCGTCTAGGACGGGATTGTGAGAGCCTGTCTGAAAAGGGTTGGTCATGGGGCTACGGCCCCGGAGCGGGAGTCCCGGCTTCAGCCGGTTCCGGCCACACACCGGCTGAAGCCGGGACTCCTGGGGCGCTGTCC
>JGI12109J20283_10272339_pt1 | contig 36786 bp, 30 predicted proteins | sample ElkSlonscriptome_12_FD_20283 | JGI IMG/M metagenome (IMG submission 20283)
ATCCAAATTTCGGACTTTCGCATTTCACATTCTATTTTCCCGCTGATCTCGCTGATTTACGCAGATCTTAAATCTAGCCCCTGACTTTCAGCTTCCAGCCTCCAAATGTCTTTTCTCTTTCTCTTTTTCTCTTTTTCTCTTTTTCTCTTTTTCTCTTTTACCTAAGCTATTTCTTTATACATGATAAACACCGCCATCACCAACACAAAATATCCAAAGGCCTTTTTTAATTTATTTCCTTCAATCCACTTGTTGAGATAGATTCCCAAGAATATTCCAATAATGGAAAAAGCGGAAAACTTAAGGAGGAACAGCCACTCGATCTGCAGGTTTTCTACATCACCGATAAATCCAATCAGTGATTTAACCGCAATGATCAACAGAGAAGTAGCCACTGCCTTTTTCATGGGCAAACCTGCTAAAAGCACCAGCGCCGGTATGATCAAAAATCCACCGCCCGCGCCTACGATTCCGGTCAATAAGCCTACTCCGGCTCCTTCTAAGACTACCCAAAAAGCTTTCCCTTTTACGGCTTTCTTTTCTTTAGCCTCTTCTTTTTTGTCTTTGATCATGGAAAATGCAGCCAACAACATGATGATCGCAAAGAATACCATGATCCCAAAGCTTTTGCTCACCTCAAAGTCTCCAAGGGCAAAAAGCGTTTCCGGCAATGCCGGCATGATGAATTTTCGAGCAAGGTAGACGGCAATAAAGGCAGGAATAGAAAATGTGACCGCCACTTTATAGTCGATCAAACCCTTGCTTGAATTCCGAACTGCTCCGGTAAGTGCAGTTAAACCAACTACGAAAAGTGAGTAAGCCGTCGCTTGCATCGGGTCAATGTCTAAAAGATACACAAAGACCGGCACGGTAAGAATGGATCCACCACCTCCGATCAGGCCGAGGACGACTCCTATCACTAACGCACTTATGTAACCCACTACTTCCATTTTCTTTCAGTGCAAAAGTAGCGAGCAGCTTTACGTTTAAAGGTAACTTGAGTTACACTGCCTGATAATAGATACGATTGCGTTCTAATTTAAGCAATCCTTCATTTTCTAGCGATTTCAACAATCTTGAAATAACCACACGTGATGAATTCAAAGCTCTGGCAATTTCTTTGTGGGTTTTTCTAATCTCCCCACTATCATTCAGACTGGCTTCTTGCTTGAGGTATTCCAGCAGGCGTTCATCCAATTTTTTAAAGGCAATGTTGTCGATGGTGTGGATCAATTCCATCATTCGATGATGATATGACTCCAATACATAACTCCTCCAACTGTCGTACTTTCGACTCCATTCTTCCATCCTTTCAATGGGGATGAACAAGATCCGGCTATCCTTTTCTGCTTCAGCCTCTATTTCTGATCGTTTTTGACCCAAGCAACAGTTCAAGGTCATGGCGCAGGTTTCCCCTTCGCCTAAGTAATACATAAAGAGCTCTTCGCCTTGCTCATCGATCCGATAAACTCGGATCAAGCCGTGAATCAGTATCGGTATACTGCGAATGAGATGCCCGGCCTGGACAATGGTTTCTCCCGCTTTGAAGTCGCGAAAATTACCTTCCTTCTGAATCTCTTGCATCAATTCGGTTTCGAAACCCAAAGAAAAGCTGGCATTGGTATCTGCGGTCATATAAAAATGAATCTATGATTAAATCTCCTTAGTTTTATAAATCGATAAAATGATATTGAAAAATCACTTATTTTTAATCAATTTGGTAGCTCAAAATTAACCATATGAAACGCATTGTTATCCCCACCGACTTTTCTGATAACTCTATTCATGCCATCGATTTTGCCGTGAATACACTAGGTGATGAAGATTGCGTGTTTACGGTTTTGCATGTGTATCAAATTCCTCAAGGAGGTCAAAGTGGGCTGTTTTATTTGCTGGAAGAAATGCAAAAACAGGCCACTTCTGACATGGAAGACCTAATGAAGAAGTTAGCCAATCGATTTACCCATCAGCCAAAAATCGAATCGAAGGTCTTACAGGGTGACCTCTCTGATCAAACCAATGCGTATGCCAAAGAGGTCGGCGCAGATTGTGTGGTGATGGGCACCAAAGGCGCTACCGGTTTAAAAGAAGTACTGATCGGCAGCAATGCCGTTAAACTCATGGGGTCTTTAAAATTGCCCATGTATGCCATACCTGCAGAGCTCGAAACAAGAAGTATCAAAGAAGTAATGGTGGCCTACGACGGACAGGAGCCAATTGAATCGGTTGCTCAATCGGTGATCTTCTATCCAAAAAAACATCAACTCCCACTTACCTTTTTCCATGTAAAGACCAAAGATGGAAAGGAGGTTGAAAATTGGACCCAGATAAAGGATGCCTTCAATGTGGTAAATCCAGAGTTGGTCGAGATCGAAGCAGAGGAGTTTGAAGAAGGTCTTGAAAAGATCACTGCTGGAAAAGAGGCCCTTTTGGTGTTAATCCGCCATAAAAAATCCTTTTGGGAGCGGCTTTTCAACATCAGCGACAGTCGAAAAGCCCTTATGCACGCCAAGCTTCCCGTCTTGGTGATCCCTGAATAATTTCATCGCTAAAACCAAGCTAAGATGGGCATGCCAACGCATTTATTGCCGAAAAATGAAGCCAAACGAATGGATTCCTTACGTTCGTATGGTATCCTGGATAGCGATTATGAGGAGAGTTTTGAAGCCATTACCGATCTGGCAAAAGGCATCAATGATTGTCCGGTGGCCCTGATCTCTATATTGGATAAGGAGAGACAATGGTTTAAGTCGCATAAAGGTACGTCCATAAGAGAATCAAAACGAAAGGATTCCTTTTGCACCCATGCAATCCTCAATCCTGAAGCACCCCTGATCATTGAAGATGCTGAGCTCGACGAACGTTTTAAAGACAGTCCCTTGGTAGTGCAGGAGCCAAAATTCCGCTCCTATCTTGGCATCCCTTTGGTCAACAAGGAGCAAATGGCCTTAGGTAGTCTTTGCATACTCGACTTTAAGCCAAGAAAATTTGAAAAGGAGACGGTAGAAAAGATGCAATTGCTCAGTGTGATCACCATCGATTTATTGGAAAACTATCGCCGAAACCGAATGATCAAAGACTTGATTACCGACATGGATGGGCAGAAGGAACGCCTAAATCAATTTGCTGCAAAAGCTGCACACGATCTGAAAGGACCGGTAAGAAGTATCCAACAACTGATCGACCTGCTTGGGGCGAAGATCGAATCGGGCGACTCAGAAAAGGCCAAAGAGATCATGTCCATGATCAAAGATCAGGCAAGCGGCGCCACTGAAATAGTGGATAGCTCACTGGGAATGGCCCGAAATGTGGACCGCTTAAAAACCAAGAAAGGCGAAATGGTGGAACTGAAAGAAGTGATTGACGAAATCGAGAGCATCCTCAGATATCAATACGATCGCCCTTTTAAGTTGGCCTTCGAAGCGCGCGACTTTAGTTTTCGTGGCCACAAAACGGCCTACAAAAGGATCTTGCTAAACATATTTAGCAATTCGATCAAGCACTCCGACAAAGAAGAGGTGTTCATCGAACTGATTCCAGAATTAACCGACGGTCATGTCAAGCTGCAGATCGATGATAATGGTCCGGGAATCGCCAGACACTTAAGGGCGAATCTTTTCGAACTCTACACCACCGGGAAGGGAAAGAAAAGTACGAGTGGGATAGGGTTAAATACTGTGAAAGGCTTGGTAGATCGGATGAATGGAGAGGTAGAAATATCCACCAATCAGATCAAGGGGGCTCGCTTTACTTTGCGGGTTCCACTCGCTAACTAACCGTTTGCCCTTCCGACTTAAATTGAAGCTCAAACAGCTTTCGATAATGCCCGTTCAAGTCGAGAAGCTCTTGATGCGTCCCTGACTCAATGATCCTCCCTTTCTCTAATACAACGATCTTATCCGCATTTTGTATGGTTGAAAGTCGGTGGGCAATTACGATCGATGTTCTTCCTTCAGTTAAGACCTCCGTGGCTTTCTGGATCAAGAGCTCAGACTCCGTATCGATGGAAGAAGTGGCTTCATCCAGGATGAGGATGCTTGGCTTATGCACATAGGCCCGAATGAATGCGATGAGCTGCCTTTGCCCAACCGAAAGCATTCCTCCCCTTTCTTTTACGTCGTAATGATACGCACCCGGTAATTTAGCAATGAAATCATGAGCTCCTACTTTCTTTGCGGCTTCGATCACCTCGGCTTCACTAATTTGCGAGCTGTTTAAGGTGATGTTATTATGGATGGTGTCTGAAAAAAGGAAGACATCCTGTAAAACCAGGGCCATATTCTGCCTGAGGTTACTCAGATCATACTCTCGAATCGATTTGCCGTCTACCAAGATGTCTCCCTTCTGAAACTCGTAAAATCTACCCAAGAGATTGATGGTCGACGTCTTTCCAGATCCCGTAGCTCCTACAAAAGCGATGGTCTCCCCTGCTTTTACTTCAAAATTCAGATCTCTTAGAACGAATTCGTCGTCTACGTAGGCAAAACTGACTTCTTTAAATTGAATATCGCCCTGTAGCTGCGCTTTGGTGTATTCGCCTTGATCTTCGATGGTGCTCTTGGTATCCAGCACTTTAAAGACTCTTTCTGAGCTCACCATACCCATCTGTAAAGTATTGAATCGATCAGCGAGTTGACGAATCGGACGATACAACATGTAGATGTATAGGATGAAGGCGTTCAATACCCCTAGGGTAGTATAACCTGAGATTACACTTTTCGTGCCCCACCAAACCAGCAGCGCAAGAGAACCGGCCGAAAGTAATTCCACCACCGGGAAGAATATGGAGTAGGCCCAAACTGTTCGAATGTGCGCATTGCGGTGCAGTTTGTTCATCTTCTCAAATCGGCTCCGTTCTACTTTTTCTCTATTGAAGACCTGAATGATCTTTATTCCGGTAACTCGTTCTTGCACAAATGCATTCAGGCGAGAGACCTGGGTGCGCACTTCTTGAAAAGCTTTCTTGATCACCTTTTTGAAGATCATGGTCGCGATGATCAAAATTGGAATAGGAATGAGACTGATCAAAGTCAATAACCAATCTGTATAGAGCATGAAGCTAATCACCGCAATGAGCTTCAGGATGTCGCCAAAGATTACCAGGATCCCTTGGGAAAAGATATTGGAAATGGTTTCAATATCAGAAACTGCACGAGTCACCAAGGTGCCAATCGCAGTTTTGTCAAAATAAGCCAATCGAAAGGATAGAATATGTTCGTAAAGCTGCACCCTGAGGTCCTTGATAATGGTTTGACCCAACCAGTTTGCCAGATAGGTTTGATAGAATTGCACAATGGCCTCGATGATCAATACGCCGATCAGGAACATGATCATCCGCAGAACGCCGTCGGCATCACCCTCAGCTACTTCCACATCAATGGTCTTTTGGATCAGCCAGGGCCTCACCGGAGCAAGTACGGCCAAGATCACCACCAACAAACCACAGATGTAGAAAGTGATCTTATAAGGCCCCACGTACCTCATCACCCTCTTCAAAAGGGCGGTATCCCAAGCCTTACCACTTACTTCACTCATTCGGCAAATTTATTCAAATAAACCCCTCTTCAGGATATTGGATGTGATGTAAAAAAAGACCTTCCGCAGGCACAGAGAAACCTGCTTTACTTCTATCTTTTGTGGAAATAAGTTCTGCAATCGATTCAGGCGTCCGCTTTCCCTGTCCAAGATCGATCAGGGTGCCCACTATTGCCCTTACCATATTGCGCAAGAATCGATTGGCAGTGATCTGAAAGCAAATCGATGATTGGCTCATTTGTATCCATTTAGCGGCGGTCACCTCACAATCGTTAGTATAAGTCTGGGTATGCGACTTGCTAAAGCACGAAAAGTCCTTTTTACCTATCAAATTTCTAGCGCCCTGATTCATCAGCTCAAGGTCCAGCTCTGGACGAAAGAAATAAGAAAGTCCGTTGAGGAATGGATCTTTTTTCTGGTGGATGAAGTATTGATAACTTCGGCTTTGAGCGGAGAATCGCGCATGCATATCATCTTGTACCCTTCTGATTCGCTGCAGCGCAATATCTTGAGGTAAGATCGCATTCAGCCTAAAGCAAGTTTCTGTGGGCTCAAGTTCCTGATCAAAATCAAAATGAAAGACCATCTGGTGCGCATGCACCCCGGTGTCTGTCCGGCCGGCACCCGTAATTTCGATCGTACGAGAAAGAAGCGTACTGAGTGCCTGTTCGATCTCTGCTTGAATACTGTGCGCATTCTCTTGCTTTTGCCAACCGTGGTAAGCTGCACCTCGAAAACTTAGCTCTACAAAGTACCTCATCCCGCAATTAAAAGTCGGCCAATTTATCCACCTGTTGCTTCAGTAAGTCTAAAGTGGGTTGATGAATAATCCGTTCGTGTTCGAGCAAGTCGCTCAATTGAGAAATCGGTAACTTCTGAGGCATTACGGTTACTTGCAGATAGTTGAGGATGTCACTGAGGTGATCCATTCCTCTTAAATTCCCTGCTCTGCCGGCTGAAACACCAATCAATGCAGCCCTTTTCCCTTGATAGTGCTTGGGGTGAACCGCATCAATGAATAATTTTAGGATGCCCGGAAAACTGCCATTGTATTCCGGGACGATAAATAAGAACTTTTCAACATTTTTGAAATACCGCTCTGCGTAGTCGGCAAATACGGAAGTTTCATATTCGTATACCGATTGAAGCGATAATTCTTCAGGCAGGGAATCCAACTCTAACAGTTGCGTATCCAACCCTTTCTCCCTGATCAATTGAAGGCAATGAGTGGCAAAAATCGAGGTGTAATTTCCTTGTCGGTTACTTGCAGAAACGATAGTGATCATGTTGGTGTTAACAGAATTTTGTTCAAAAAAGGACCACACAATAGGCGGTCAGGCGTGCGATAAAATGTACTTTTAACTGTTCGAGATCTCCGTTCTTAAGATGACAAAGGAACGGATTTATCACTAGCCAAACATATATTTCATGCTTTGGTTTATCAGCGATTACGGTTAATCGTGAATCCAAAAGAAAGACTTAAATTCGTACAGATGGGGAAAATCATATCGGTAGCTAATCAGAAAGGTGGAGTGGGCAAAACCACTACGGCCATTAATCTTGCAGCCGCATTGGGTGTGCTAGAGAGGAAGGTGTTATTGGTAGACGCCGACCCACAGGCGAATGCCACTTCTGGAGTGGGAATGGATCCCAGAAATGTGAAGACCAGTATCTACGAATGCATCATCAACGAGATCGAACCAAAGGATATCATCCTGGAAACCAACTCGCCCAATGTGCATCTGCTTCCGGCGCACATTGACCTGGTAGGTGCTGAGATCGAAATGATCTCGCTTCCAAGCCGAGAAAAAATGATGCGAGTGGCTTTGAGTAAGGTGAAAGACGAATATGATTTCATCATTATCGATTGTTCGCCTTCCTTGGGTTTGATCACCTTGAATGCACTCACTGCTTCTGATTCTGTGATCATACCGGTTCAATGCGAGTATTTTGCCTTGGAAGGTTTAGGTAAATTATTGAATACCATTAAGATCGTGCAATCCAGACTGAATCCTGAGCTTAGTATTGAGGGACTTTTGCTCACCATGTTCGATATCAGATTACGCCTGTCGAACCAAGTGGTTGAAGAGGTAAAGACCCACTTTCAGCAAATGGTATTCGATACCATCATCCAAAGGAATACGAAACTTGGAGAGGCACCCAGCTACGGAGAGACCATTATCATGCATGATGCAAGTTGTAAGGGAGCCGTAAACTATTTAAATCTGGCCAGAGAGATTCTTCAAAAGAATGACCTCACCAAATTTAAGAATGCCGAGAAGGAAATTGATTTAGAAGAACAATGAAAAAACCAGCACTGGGAAGAGGCTTAAGCGCATTACTAGAAGACGAAAAAACAGATCCTACTAGCAAAGGTAGCGAAGTCGGTAAAGGAAAAACCGTGGGTTCGATCGCCGAGGTGAAGATCAAGAACATCGAAGCCAACCCTTTTCAACCAAGAACTCATTTTGAAGAGGAGGAATTGAATGAATTGGCTCAATCGATCAAAGAGTTGGGAATCATTCAGCCCGTTACCCTTAGAAAGCTGGGATACGACAAATATCAACTGATCTCTGGAGAACGAAGATTTAGAGCCTCACAATTGGCAGGCTTAGAAGAGATCCCGGCCTACATTAGAGTGGCAAACGATCAGAGCATGCTAGAGATGGCTTTGGTTGAGAATATCCAACGCAGCAGCCTGGATGCACTAGAAGTGGCGATCAGCTACCAAAGACTGATTGATGAGTGTAAGCTGACCCAAGAAGAATTGAGCAAACGGGTGGGTAAGAAAAGAAGTACCATTACCAATTACCTGAGGTTGCTAAAACTTCCTGCCGAAGTGCAAGCCGGAATCAGAGAACGACTGATTGCCATGGGACATGCCAGAGCCTTAGTCAACATTGAAGACCCCAAAGCCCAGATTCAGGTATTTAAAAGGATCATCAATGAACAACTATCGGTGCGAAAGGTCGAAGAGATCAGTCGTCAGTTAAAGAGTCAAGACGCAGCGGCGAAAGGACCTGGCAAAAAAGCATTGCCCTTGTCGCTTACCGATAAAAAGTTGAAGTCCGAATTGACATCCATTTTACAGGTGGATGTGAAATTCCAGCGCAGTGATGTAGATAAAGGTAAAATCGTGATCCCTTTTGAGTCAGAAGAGGAACTTAGCCATATTTTAGACTCCCTGAAGAGTTAGACCCTCATGATGAGATTTCTGCTTTTAGCGGCCTTAAGCGGCATGTTACTTTTCAATGCGCAAGCGCAGGATACCACTTACATCGATTCCGTCCCCCCGCATTCACCGGCTAAAGCTACCCTGCTCTCACTTGCCTTGCCGGGGGCCGGACAAGCTTACAATAAAAAATATTGGAAGATTCCCATCGTTTATGCCGCGATCGGTTCGGCTTTTTACTTTGCCAGAAGACAAGAACGTTCGTTCAGTGAATTTAAAGATGCTTACTTGGCCAGGGTCGATGATGACCCGAATACCATCGATGATACCTACCAAAATGTATATTCCAACGAGAATTTACTTTCCTTGATCGACTTTCACCGTGAAAACAGAGACTTGCTCTATGTGCTTACTGTAGTAGCCTACGTACTTAATGTAGTAGACGCCGCTGTGGATGCTCATCTTTATTATTTTGATGTAAGCGACGACCTCTCTGCGAACATTCGACCCAACTTTCAATTTGAACCTCTACAGAATCAAATGATCCCCTCGCTTACGCTCTCGTTAAAATTTGGTAAAAAGGCTCCCCGGTCGTCCTTTTAGACCGATTATCTAGATGGATAAAATTACCTTTGACGCCTACAATTGATATGAAGATCGCACTATTAGGTTACGGAAAAATGGGTAAGGCTATTGAGGCCATTGCCGTTGAAAGAGGCCATGAGATCTGTTTAAAGGTCGACAAAGAAAATGCCAACTCCTTCAACAATGAGGCACTTGCACTGTGTGAGGTAGCTATCGAATTTAGCCAACCTGAGTCTGCGGTGGATAACATCAATCGCTGCATAGAAGCAGGAGTGCCGGTGGTAGTTGGAACCACGGGATGGTACCACCACTACGAATCGGTTTGTGAGACGGTAAAGCGATCTAAAACAGCATTGTTAACTGCCACCAATTTTAGTATTGGCGTGAATATCTTCTTTGCACTGAATCGCAAGTTAGCCCAATTAATGGCAGGGCAAAAAGAGTATCAAGCCGGCATGGAAGAAATTCACCACTTGCAAAAGCTCGATAGTCCTTCGGGAACAGCCATAACCCTTGCTGAAGACCTGATCGACCAGCATCCGCAATATGCAGACTGGATCAATAAGCCTAGCGAAGACAGTAGGCTCTTATCGATCATCTCAGAAAGGAAAGCAGGCGTTCCCGGCACGCATAGCGTGCGTTATGAATCGGATATTGATTACTTGGAAATCACGCACACGGCGAAAAGTCGAAAAGGTTTCGCCATGGGCGCCCTCTTAGCTGCAGAATTTATCTACCAAAAAGAAGGAGTTTTTCAAATGAAAGACCTTTTAAATATTTGAACATGGATCTATTAGTCATCATCCTTAGTGGATATTTTATCCTCTCTCATATCGGCCTCTATTTGATCTTTCAAAAAGCCGGTCTTGCGGGCTGGAAGATCCTGGTTCCTTTTTACGGGATTTATACAGCGGTAAAACTGATCAGAAGGCCCATCTGGTGGTTTATCGTCTATTATATTCCTTTTGTGGGTTTCATCTCTTGGGTGGGAATCATTGTAGAGCTACTTAAACACATGGGCATCGTTGGCTTTGGTCAGCATGTATTGGCAGTGGTTGCAGCACCATTTTACCTCACCTACGTGGGAATTAAGCCCGAATATGAATGGAAAGGTTACGCCTTTATGGATGCCTACCAGAAATCGAGAAGAAGAGAGTGGGCAGACGCGATTTCATTTGCAGTGATCCTGGCTACCATTATCAGAGCCTTGTACATTGAAGCTTTCACTATCCCCACCTCTTCAATGGAGAAAAGCTTATTGGTTGGCGACTTCCTATTTGTAAGTAAGGTGCATTACGGAAGTAGAATTCCAAACACCCCCATCTTCTTCCCCTTTGCCCACCATACCATGTGGTTTACCGATAAAGTGAAATCGTATTCAGAACTGATCAAACTACCCTACGCAAGACTGCCAAAGTTTCAAGATGTGAAACGAAATGAAGCAGTGGTCTTCAATTTCCCAGCCGGTGATACGGTTGTGGTGCAACATCAAGATCAAGTCTATGCGCAAATGGTGCGAGATGTGGGTCGTGAACGAATCTGGAAAAACTTCGACGTGATCACCAGGCCGGTTGATAAGCGCGAAAACTATATCAAACGCTGCGTGGCTTTACCCGGTGATCAGATCAAGATTATTGATACTGAGCTTTACATCGATGGCGAACCGGCCTATCAGTCTGCTGGCCTGCAGTTCGCGTATTACGTCAAAACGAATGGCTCCGGTTTCAATACTAAAGATTTGCTTAAAAAAGAGATCACTGAAGTCTACCCAACCAGCATGAAGAATATCTTCGAGATGCATTTGACGGATGAAAATCGTCAATATGTGGAGAATCTACCTCAGGTTGAACGTGTGGAGAAAAGGATCAGGCCGGAGGGCTACTATCAAGAATACGGCCGTCAGAAAAATCACATCTTCCCAAATACGGATACCACCCTCTGGACGGAAGACAATTTTGGTCCCTTGCAGATTCCTTATGCCGGTCAGAAAGTTGAACTTAACCTAAAAAATCTTCCGGTCTACGAAAAATTGATCCGCGTATATGAAGGGAATCAATTGAAAGTAAATGACGGTCGCATTTATATCAATGGAGAAGAAACGGATACCTACGAAGTGCAAATGAATTACTACTGGATGATGGGTGATAACCGACACAACTCGCAAGATAGCCGATTTTGGGGGTTTGTTCCCGAAGACCATATCGTTGGTAAAGCAGTTTTCATCTGGCTCTCCTTGGATCCAAATCAAAGCTGGTTAGGCAAAATTCGCTGGAGTCGATTATTTTCCACCGTTCACGCCGACGATGAGGCTTATCAAGAAAAATGATCCTTTCTCAAAACATTCTAAGCGAAAAAACATTTGTTTAGACCAAAGTCTATGCGCGAAAAAGTAGTCCCATATAAAGAGAAACAAAGCGGAAAAAAGGAGCAGGTTGCCGAAATGTTCGACAACATCTCCAAGCGCTACGATTTTCTCAACCATTTCCTTTCCTTGGGAATTGACAAAAGGTGGAGGAAAAAAGCGGTAAAACTCTTGGCCGAAGACCATCCGGAGCGCATTTTGGATGTGGCGACGGGAACTGGCGACTTTGCCCTTGAGTCGGCCAAATTGGGACCGCAATCTGTCAAAGGCATTGACATCAGTGAAGGCATGTTGGCCATTGGCCGGCAAAAGGTCTTGAAGCGACAAAAAGAGGCGCAAATTGAATTGATCTACGGCGACTCAGAGGAAATTCCTTTCGCCGACGAGAGCTTTGATGCCGTAACCGTAGCTTTCGGAGTGCGAAATTTCGAGAACTTGGAAAAAGGCCTCTCAGAAATTCAACGCGTGATGCGCAAAGGTTCCAAAGTAGTAATCATCGAATTTTCCAAGCCCAAGTCATTCCCTTTTAAACAACTCTATAATTTTTATTTCAATCGCGTTTTACCGGTGATTGGAAAAATGGTATCGAAAGATGAGGCCGCCTACACCTATTTACCTGAATCGGTGAACGCCTTTCCGGAGGGTAAGGACTTTGAGCAAATTCTCGAAAAGCTCAATTTTAAGCTACTGCCCACCCATCCTTTGTTTTTTGGAATCGCTTCGATCTACCAAGCAAGAAAATAAAATAGTAAAGCTTACGTTTGTGGAACAATGATGAAGAACCTCTGGCTAATCTTCCTTTTCTTACTGGCTACTGAGCTCCACGCCCAAGAGTCTAAAGTGAAAAACCTACAGCGTTTTGACACCAAAAGGGTTCACTTCGGCTTCTCCTTGGGGATCAACAATGCGGGATTTGCCTTGCATCGCAGGCCATTTAACATGAATGACTCCCTCGCAAGCATTGATGTGATCAATCAGGCTGGCTTCAACTTAGGGATCGTCTCAGAGTTCCACCTGAACAAATACTTTGGCATTCGATTCCTGCCCACCTTGGTTTTCGGACAACGAAACCTGGATTTTACCTTCGTAGACAATCAGGGCAATGTTAAAGTGGTGCAAAGGTCGGTGGAGTCTACTTATCTTGATTTTCCTTTACTGGTGAAGTATCGCTCGGCACGTTTGAACAATTTTGCCGCTTATGTGATCGGAGGAATCAAGTATTCCATTGATCTCGCATCCAATGAAACAGTGCAAAACGAAGACATTCCAGAGTCCATCATCAAACTGAGAAGAAATAGCTATTCTGCAGAAGTAGGAATAGGTACTGATTTTTTCTTGCCCTATTTCAAATTCGCCATTGAAGCGAAGATGGCCTACACACTAGATGATATGTTGGTTCCTGACAATACGGAATTGTCAAGCCCTATCGAAAAGATTCTTCCGAAAATGTTCTTCCTCACTTTCCTGTTTGAAGGCTAAATCGTCTTTACCGGATATCAAGCGTTAACTTGAACCTCAATATTCTGCCATTACCCTGATCTGCTACATAGAGGATCTCGTCTTTGTAAGCCACTGCAGTAGGTTTGTTGAATTGAGTTGGACCGATACCTGTACCCCCAAAAGAAGTATTTACATACTTGGTTTGTCCGGATGCAGGTGGAGGCTGCACGCCTTCCAATCCATTTGAAGTAAACTGATAGAGCGAATCTGAAGCACGATCAACCACAAAGATGTAATTGCTACCATCCCCGGTAAACTCGATTCCAACAGGTTGCTTGAATCTAAACGGTTCATTGATAAAATCATCGGCCAGGGCAGTATCTGCACTCCAGTCTGTTTTCGGTAAATACACACTACCATCTACTGAGCTTAGGTTTTCAATGTATTGCACCTTAAGGACGCCATTTGGATCCAGCGAGGTATAGAGGAAATCATTTCGCTGATCTACACTAAGCTGAGGGGGTTTAGCTAAGGTAGTTATCGCAAATGGTCTCTTAAAATAGTCGGTAAATTGACCACCCGTGCGACTTGCAATTGGTATAGGGGTAACAAAACGGTCTTCAGAATTAAACAATAGCACCGCATCATCCGGTCCTCCAGCCTGGATAGACACATTACTGGGCCCGGTTCTGGTCACGTAATATGAATTATCAGATAAGACACTTATCCGATTGAATCGCACCTCCGCGTCTCTGGTAATGGCGGTGGTCTTGAAGTAAAAAGGATGGATAATGGTATCTGTGGCTTGAGCGAAATCTATTCCGTAGCCCAAATTCCCGCTTAGATCATACCGATAAATGCAGCTACGATCTGTCCCGTCTACATTGGCTGTTCCAATCACCAAAAGATCAAGTTTACGGTCTTGGGCGATCGCTCTGGCGCCTTGAACAAATTTTCTTCCCAGCTCTCTGCCACTCTCATCCAACGCAATCACTTCTTGAGTAGCACTATCCACCACGTAGATCAATTCATCAAATCCGGCAATGATATCTGAAGGGCTGTTGAATTGGTTGAGGATTGGCTGCACCGGTACATAAGCCACTTCTCTGAAGGTGGTTTGAGGGACTTCAATGAAACCCAGATCCGTTTCCTCGCCAAGGTAATCTTCGCAAGCAGTAAAAGCGACTAGGCTCAAGGCCGCCCATAGCATATACGCATGCTTCCTTATGATCGTTAAATTATTCACGTGCTCTACCCTCCTGATTAAAAGTGAATGTAAAACCTACCGTATGCTGTATGCCCAAGAAATCGGTAGGATTTGCGGCATAGCTAATGTGCATGGGATAGCCGAAAAAGCGATGTCGAATACCCAATCCAAAGGTTGGTAGCGACTGGCCATCGACATTCAGCATGTAGCCTGCACGTAAGAAAAGTAGCTTCAAGTATTCGTACTCTAAACCAAGCCGATAATTCTCCGCATTGTCGTTAGGGTGGTTCAACTGCATGCTAACCAAAAGCGACTGCTGTTCTTCTTTCCAAGGCACCATGGTAGCTCCCAGGCTAAATACCGTAGGCACGGTATAATTATCGGCATCATAGGTGCCTCCGCGATTGAAATTGGTGATCAGCTCTCCCCCATCGATGGCGGAACTACCTCCAAAATTTCTCACCATCACAGCAAACTTGAGGTCTTTATAGTCTGTATTGTACAAAAAGCTTACGTCGGCGGCGGCCGTAGAATTGGTGAAATCCGAAACTTGTTCGTAAATGTATTTTAGAGTCACCCCAGCCGCAAACATATCAGAGAGTTTTTGAGAGTAGGTAAAGCCTGCTGCTAAATTGGTGACGTAGAATTTTTCACCGGTCCCTCCGGGCTGGAACTCGGTGCGCACATCCATGGCCCCACTATTTAACATGTTTAAGGATATGCCATAAGATGCTTCCCGTGATTTTCGAGGGATGGTCACTGAAGCGAAAGACTGCTGAATTCCGGCGCCTACCGTAAAATTGCTGACGGCGGCGGTGGCCGACCTTAATTCAGCTGCTGCTGCGGGATTGGTATACAGTGCAAATGGATCACTATCTAATGCCACGCTTGCGCCCGACATGGCTGCAGAACGCGGGTTGATGTCATTCTTTAAAAAGCTTAAGGTAGATAAACCAGCCCTTTGTCCGCCAAAATTGGGAATTAACTGAGCCTTCAGTGATCCACCAAAGCAAGCCATGCAAAAGAACAGATATGGATATACTTTTCTCATTTTAGAATCTAAAGGCTATTCCGTAAAGGATTTGTCGTGGTTGCAGGAACCTGGCTGGATCATCCGGTGGTGTCCCCCTTTCATCCGGACCGACATATCGTGGGTCTCTCCACTCATTGGGCACATCATCTCCCGCTTCATAAGCCCTACCTGTGATTGGATTGATGATCTGACCATTCTTATAATCTAGCAAGTTTCTTACTTCTATACTCAGGGTAAGTCCAGTCTGGTTGTCGAACTTGAAGGTCTTGCTGATCTTTAGATCAGATCTCCACCACGGTGCAGAAATCTCTTGTAAGAATTGTTGATCCAATCTTACGAATAGTGGTCTGCCAAGATCGTTCGTACCTTCCTGACGTTGTGGCGTATATCGAAAGCCGGATTGATAATTGACCGATACAAATACACTGATACCATCAAGGGCCTTGCCTCTGACCTTGAAGGTACTGTCGCTATTGAACACAAAGCCAAGCGTCACATCCCAGGGGCGGTCAAAAGCCAAATACTGTTCAGTGGTCAAAGAAACTGCTCCGTTTTGTTCGATCTGCAAACCGGATTCTCTTGCTGTATTGGATTTCCCTCTTGCGACTTGATACGTAGCGTTCAAGAAGGTTCTGAAATATTTGGCAAACCTCCAGGAAAGTCCACCTTCCAATCCAAATATCCTGGCGTAATCTTGGTTAATGAACATTCGTTTGGTGACCGGGCGTCCGGTTTGATCTTCCACGATCACTCTTCTTTGCACGATGTAGTCGAAGCGGTTGTTATTGAAGGCGGCCAAGGTAAGACCAATGTCTCTGGTGATCTGAGTTTTGTATCCCACTTCGTAAGAGATATTCACCTCTGGGTTGATGTCTGGATTACCTAGGTTGGACAAAAAAGAGCGGTCTTGATACACCGGATCTAAACCTGCGTAGACAAAGCGTGGGTGGGGCAAGCGCATTTTATGGCCGTAGTTAAAGTACAAGACGTTGTTTTCTGTGACCGGAAAAGACACGTTGACGGAAGGTAGCATCCTCGCTTTTAAGCGGTAGCCAAATAGTCCAAAGGTATTGTTGTTGTAATCTGTTCTCACTTGATCGATCACCGGCGACTCCGGATTGGCTACTGCATCATCGGCAAACTTACCCGGGGCCCAGTAGGCAAAACGCATTCCTAAGGTGGCGATGATTCCGCGGTAGGTGATCTCATTGGATACGAAGAAGGCTCCGTTAAACGGATTTACCTTCCAAATGTCATTTGAAGAGCCGATACTGGTGGTGGGTGAAGTGGTATTGGAGTCGATTTGGATCGGAGCTCCAATCCAAGGGCTAGTCACATCCACCCATTGGTATTCTTTCATGATGTGCTCAAATCCAAAGGTGAGTACATTGTTTTGATTTGCTGAATACCGACTAAACTTACCGCTAATGGTGTACTCTCTGGCGTAGTGGTCGTGCCAAACCGGGGTCAACCCTCCGTTGTTTACCAAACCCGGGCCGGGTAATACAAACTGGACCGGATCTCCCGGATTGAAAATGGTGATCGGATCGGTGACGATCGAAGCCTCATTGTAGATCTGGTCTACAGTTTCTTCTCGAAAAGGTCTTCCGTTGGCATCTGCCCGCAGGTTGGTAAATAAACGACCTAAAGCCCCTTTGAATAGCCACTGGTCATTGATCACCTTTTTGTAATTGAGGACGGTAAGATTGGAATGGTGGGTATACGTGGTGGCATTATCGAGATTCAAACTCCTCTCAAATTGGAAACCCGGTTGCAGGATGGCGTCAAAACCGACGATCTGCAGGGTTCTTGAATTTTGGTTGACCGCTAAACTGTGCTGATTGGTAATACTTATACTACTTCCTCCTTTAAGCTGATAAGAAAGTTTGATGGTATTGGTGAAACGATTGTCCTGACGTGGAGCCCAAAATTCTGGATTCTCTGAAAAAAGTGAACTGTTCAATTGGTCTGCTTCTGCGCCAAAATAGGTGTCGGTTAGATTGGCTGTCACATTGGTAAAAAAGGTCATCTTCTTTTTGGTACCCGGCACCGGACCACCTATTGACAATTCAACGATATCGGTATTCCACGAATTCGCATCATGGGTATTTCCCAGATTGTCTCTTTGCCAACTGCCGGCAATCTCCAGTTGATCTCCACCTTCTCGAATAGTGGTTGAGATCACCCCGGAAGAACCGTCGCCGTATTCCGCTCCTACCCCACCGGTAATGATGTTCAGCTGTCCAATGGAGCTCGAGGCCACATCAACCCCAAAGCCGGTTCCGGCGAGCGGATCCTGAGCTGAAACTCCGTCGATCAAATACTTGGTTTCATAAACTCTGGCACCCCGAATTTGAAGACCGTCCGGGGTTCGATTCACGCCGGTTTGCATGGCGGCAATTTCCTGCACGTCCCTCACGTTCATCTCGGAGATCTCCTTGCGGCTGATGGATACTTCTGATTTGGCTGATTCGAGATTGACCAGATTTCGCTGGCCCACGATCTCTACGGTACCCAGTTCTTGACTGCTGGGCGACATCTCGGCATTGAGGGTTTGGGTTTCTCCCTTGCGAATTCGAATTCCGTTGAACACCTTCTCCGTATAGCCGATATAAGTGAATTTGATCGAGTAATCGCCATTCTTGATGTTATCAAAATAGAACTTGCCATCCAGATCCGTGCTTACCCCATTATATGTGCCCACAATAAATACGGTGGCGCCGATCAATGGCTCACCAGTTTCAGAGTCGGTGACCTGACCCTCCAGTTTTCCGGTATTTTGCGCAAGCATCGAAAAACTGAATAGCATAAGCAGAAACAGTCCCAGCGATTTCAAAATCTTAGTTAAATTCTTCATTGAAAATTTTATCGAACAATAACTCTAATCTGGCTTGGTCTGCATCGAGCTCAAAAAGCTGTATGCTAAAGAAAACTTGGTTTATACTGCCATTCAAACGACGAGCTGAACCCACAATTTTGGTGTCTTGCCACGCATTGGTTCGAGGGCCTTCGGATAATTGTGCTTCATACAGCACCTCTGTATCGTTTGAATCGATCTCGAATACTCCCACTCCCTGAAGCGCAAACCTTGAGCTGCCTAAGATTGGGAAAGACCGATCTATGATGGTTACTGTGGTATCCCGAAGATTGGTAGCCTGCCCCATGAGCGTATCCGCGATCTGATAGGTAGAGTCTTTGTATTTAGCTACTACGGAATCTTGGTAGAGTCTGACAAGTCCATAATTTCGACTAGACAGATTTTGGATGGGCAAAATACCTCGAAAAATCTCAATATTGGTATTCCAGCCAAAAGAGGTAGAGATCAAATACTTTCCTCCGGAATTGGCAAAGTCTTGAAGAGAAGCCGCGGCAAACTCCAGAAGAAGCAATTGGAGGTTAGTGTAGTTGTTTAAAAAAGTGGATTGATTTGAATAGAAGAACAGTTTATCATAAAAAGAGAGCTGCAAACGAAAGGTGATGTCCCAAATAGCCGGGCGATAAATGCCATTTGCTGCCGTCAAGTTCAGAAAGTCATAATCCAAGTTTACCCTCGGCGATCTTAAAATGTCGCGATAGGCATTATCTGCTGCCGGAATTCCTCCCACCACGATGACATCGTGATTTTTTTTGCGCATGAAAAAGGCATTTGACGTATCGATCTTGCTCTCGGCACCGGATTGATCCACGGCCTTAATGTAGATGCGATTGGTATCGTTGAGCACTATTCCCGGAATGGTAGCCGATTCCGGATTGCGATTAGCACCAATGTAGATCAAGGCATCTGTAGTATCTGTCGCATTAAAATCTTGGGGAACCAAACTAAAGATGCGTTGGGCTCGGCTAATGGGGTGCCATCCTTTACCATTGATACTTAGAAAGAGAGCGGTAATGGTTTCATCCCCATCAAGATCAGTCGCCGACCATTCAGCAGTGGCGACCAAGAAGGTGGTATCAGGGATAAGTAAATTGTCTGAAAACTCTACGGTAGGAGGCGTATTTTGAATTGGTATGCTCAAAAAAGAAGGCGAAGGATCTCTAAGGCCTTCATTGTCTATCGCCCTGGCGAATAGCTCAATATCCGTTTCAGTCACCGATGAGTCTTGACCATTGCTTCCTGTTAGCGGAGGAATGGAAAATTGAAAGGTAGAATCCAGTGAGGTTGTGAATTTCCAGTTGACCTGGTCAGTGGAGATCTCGTAACCGCTTACGTAGCCGTCGGGATCCTTCCCATACCAACTCAATCTCACGATGGTAGTCAGTCGGTTTTCGTCAGATACATTGATCGCATCGATAGAAAATTGGGTCTCCGGAGCTTGATTCTCCAATTTCTCGTCCTCCTCTCTGCAGCTGAAAAGAGCCACAAAGAACAGTAAGCTGACAATAACTAGATATGGGTTAGAATGCTTCACTATAATAAAAAAAGGGAGTGCACCGCAGCGCACTCCCAAAATTAAGGTCTCAGAAATTATTCAATGATCAATTTTGAATTATTAACCACTTCTCCCCTGGTGGTCATTTTTACCACGTATACACCTTTCTCAAGGCCAGAAAGATTCAGTGAAGTTTGAGCAATTGCAGTTTGCGTGTAAATCACTCTTCTTCCATTCAAATCGAATACTTCGATATCGAGAATATCAAAATCCAGGTCCTCATCAATCTGCACGTAAACACGCTCTTGAGCAGGATTAGGATATAAATTGAATTCATATCCCGGAGCTTGATAAAGCTCAGCAACCGATACCACGATACCGCCAAAATCAAGATTATTTCTTGGGGTCAATTTGTGGTTATTAAAGGAAAAATAAAGCACTCCTTCAATGAAGTCAGCAGAAGTAGCCGTATTCACTTGAATCGGAGCTACGTTCAGGTTTGCACCATAAGCAGCTGTGTCTGAAAGATAGGATACATCCAATGAAGATTGAGCCTGGGTCCCATCTTGGCGGCCTGCTAAAACTCTTGCAGATCTAGTGGCACCTTGACCGGATCCCACTGTGTACTCGCCAAAGCCTCTATTTGGATTGATCACCCATACTTGTCCGTTCATCATTGGGTTTTCATAGCGCACCAACATGCCTTCATAAGGCTCAAGTGCTTCGTCTACTCCGGCACCATTGGAACCAAAGAAAGTAGAGTCTGAAGGGTCCAAGACGGTTGCCGTTACTGAGCCTGTATTAGAGGTGGCAGTGGCTGTGATGGCTACAAGTTTAGTGAAGCCAAATTGCTCTTCAACTACACCCTCAATGGTCACTTCGTCATCCCTATTAAAACTAAATACTGTGGTGGGTCCACCTTCCACAAATATGCCTGCATACTCAGTAGCATTGGCATCCTGGATGTACAAGTACCCGAGGTCCCCGCTTTGATATGACGCGGTTACGATTCCGGTTACAGTAACCGTATCTCCTTCTAATGGAGAAGCATCGTCTTGATCTGCATCAAGCACAAATTGAATGTCCATGATGGTAGGTCCGTTGGCACGTACACGATAGAATTCAACATCAGTCGTGGTGCTGGTGGCACTATCGTCTGTGGCTTCAATGTAATAACGTACAATAGAATCCAATGGAAATGCAGGAATGGTACCTGAATATTCATTTCCGGAAGTGCTGGTCATGGCCACGGATTGAAAAAGATTCAGAGCGGTTGAAGTATCTGCGCTGTAGAATAAGGTAGCTCCGGTCACGGTGCCGTCAAAATCAACGATGTCGGCAGTTACAGTTACCGTTTGACTCGCATTTGGCACTAATGGGTTTCTTGATAAATTGGTGATGCTAGGTGGAGTAGCCCCTTGTTCAAGGTCAGTTGAATCGAACGGGTTGATCTCATACCCCCCGGCGAAGTTACCACCTCCGGCACAACCGTTCTCGTCTTGGAAAATCAATCCACGCACGTGATTGTAAACAGCGCCTACAGGAGGAGGAATCAAACTTCCGAAGGAATCTGGAGAGAAGGGATTCACCGTCTGAATGTTATCAAGTACCATGGGAAGGTAACGATCTGCTACCAACACCTGATTCCCACTTCTGTCTTGGACGGTAAATTCACATCTTGAACCACCACTAAAGATCGAAACTCCGGCTACGGAAACGTTCTGCAATTCTACATAGGCACCCTCCCATTGCTCGCCTGTAGTTAGGACGTTTTGACGGCTTTGATCCTGGATCACACCTGCGCTAATGGTTCTAAAGGTAGGGGCAGTAGTTTGGCCAACCAGGCTTACATCCCCAATATTCAATGGCTGCAATTGGATCAAACCATTAAACTCATTCACTACGACGGTCATTTCTAAGATATCGCCTGCAGTAGCTCCCTGAATGAAAGGGTCTGCTTGGTTAGTTCCGGTCACTACTCCCATGACTACGATACTTTCCCACGGTCCGGCTGATGGACCGGCATATCCAGTATCCACAATAGAAATAAAGGGACGTTGGCCACCTTGGATAGAACCTGAGCCTACTTCGCCCAAGTTGCCATCTACAACCACGATTCCGATCGTTTCAATGGTATCACCCAAGAATCTTGACGAGTCATTACAAGCAATCAGATCTGCCTGACTTACAAAGGATATTGAATCCACTGGTACAAAAGGATAGGTTTGGGCCGACAACAAGGTGGCCAAACACATCCCGAGAAGAGAGAATAAAACTTTTTTCATAATAGTTTCAGTTTAATTAAAATTAGGGTTAAAGGTTAATTCTTATAAGACAAAAAGACGAGCATTTGATTAATTGAGTGTTTCCTGATTATTTTAATATTGTAAATTTTCCTTTTCGCACTTCTCCGCTATCCAAGTCCTCCACTGCGAAGACGTAAATTCCTCTACTGATGATCTGGGTGTCTGCAGATAGAAGGTCCCAGGCGTGTTCACCTCCAGAGAATCGATTTTCTGAAGTATTTTCTGCCCCGAAGGTCTCGAACCAGCGTATATCTTCTCCCTTATAATTTTGATCGTGAAAGATCTCGTCAATTAGATCTCCGGCCGGGGTAAATACGCGAATAACACAGCGCTTGGGCAGATTTGCGAAGATCAATTTTCGACTTTGTTCCTGAAAATTACTTCTGCCTTCCCACGATGAACCGAAGTAATAGGGGTTCGGATAGGCATATGGTGCGCTTTCCTCTATGTCTGAATTTGGGGCTTTGCCGGGAAAAACTCTAAAATTATTTCCCAAAAGAGAAGACTCCAATGGTAGCAAATTTTGCGCTTCGTTACCTCTGTCAAAAGCAGAAACGGCCACGGCATATTGCCAACCGTTCAATACCTGATCGATGGTGTATCGGTACCGATATTCGTTCGTGTCGCCTGCAAAAGTGACTGCTTGCTCTAACAATACACTATCAAGGCCGATCTCATTGGCAAACCCATTGTTAGCAATGTCAAATTCCTCTATTTGAACCAGGTCTTCCAGAAGGTTAGGCACACCTACTACGTCGAAACCCAGTTTAGAAAGGTAGATTCGATAGCCTTCGAAGTCTTGTTCGGTTGAGATGGGATCGATAGAGGCTTCCGCATTGTCCGTCCAATAGATCTCGATCTTCCCGTCTTCAGCCTCTACTCTCGTCACGGGAATGTCCGGCGGAGTTGGCAGAATGAATCTGGTGATCTCTCCATTGTTGTCGTTATCTTCACCGGGATCGAGAATCCCATTAAAATTGGCATCTTCCCCGTTAAAGGTGGTTTGGGCACTTTGGGCATTCGCCAGCAATTCGCTTTGCTGGGCAGCGGTGTTGTCGGTGTAATTGGCGTTGGGATCTTCCAATTTGTTCGCCAAAATAAAGGCGTATGCTATATTGATGGTATCTCCGCTTCTGAAATCCCTAAATGGGCCTACGGAGACCAGATCCGAACGATTACCCGCACGATTCAGTTGTTGCTGAAAAGTTCCGCCGCCGCATGAACCGTTATCATTATCCCAACATGGATCATCTTCTACCCCAAAGCTCAATTTTTGATAACGTTGGTTATCGCCTGCCGGTGTTTGAAAAATTCCGGTTCCGGGATTGTTAAACTCCCAGACATTGTAATTCGATTTAAAGGTGGAATCCAATCGAGGGTGATGAAAACCAAATTTATCATCGGCTCCTAAAAAGCGCTGAGCCACATAGGTGTTAGTAAAGCCCACATCACCAGAATGATCGTAGCAATAAGCCATGTGCAAGGAATCAATGTAACCATTTCCACCTTTATTGTAAAAAGCGGCTCCGCCTGAACCGGGAGGCGTTACGTTGATGTTTCGAATCACGGTATTCGCCCAAAGTCCGAAATAGAGGCTGTCGATCAAGTTGGTATTCCCTTGATTTCCCAAATTGATGATTTCCATATCTACGAAAACCACAAAATCGCTAAAGGAAAAATTGAAATTGTAGGTCTTCAAATTAACCTGGACAAAAAGGGGGTTGGTATGGTTGACGATCGGGGTGTTGGTGCCCGGTATGATCAGATTGGCATCAGTAAATCCCGCCAAATAGTCTTGTTGGCTCACCGCTTCAGGAGTAAAGAAAGGGCTATCTCTTAAGTTTGAGCGTTCACTTAGCTGAGATCCGGCCGGAGCAGTAAATTCGAAGCCTGAATTTCCGGTTTGATATCCTTGAGGGGCATCCACCGCGGCCGTTGATACCGAAATTCGAGTGCCGTCTTGCAAACCACCGATCCAAATGCCCGATTCAAACAAATGTTCTATTCCAGAACCGGCCGGGTATTCGCACGACTGGTTCGAAGTGCCGTCTCGATAACCTCTAAAGGCATTGCCAAAGGTTCCAAGATTAGTGACTGCAACCCTTACATTTGATACAGAAGTGACCTTTTCATCAAAGGAGTCCTGTCCTTTTAAAAAGGTAAAAACAAGTAAAGTGCAAAGCAGTAAACAAAGCCTCATTAGCGTTCTCAAAGTAATTAAACTGAACAGTCCGCCGGTTATCAATTCCAAAATCGGAATAGGTGCCTTGACTGGGAAAAAAGGGCTGCACAAAAGTCCATAATCATCCATCGAAGACCATGGGTTCAATGTTAAATCTTTATTAATTTTTGAGCTTTTCCATTACTCCCATTTTGCACAAGCCGGATCAAATAAACTCCGCTTTGAAGAGCTGAACAATTGATCTCAGATCTTTTATGAGTTAAAGGCGCCCGCATGATGATCTGTCCGGCCATATTCAAGATCTGCACCTCAGTTGCTTCAACCCAATTCTCCGTCTCTACGATCACTTGCTCACCCACAGGATTTGTGTAAGTAAATGGTTTTGCCTTCGATCTCTCCTTAATGGATGTGATCATCGGCAGTTTAAGGATCAGGTCCATCTGAATGGGCAAGTGGTCACTAAGGTTTTGCATGGCTTGCAATACATTGTTCGGCACTCCACTAGTGTTGGCCGGTGAGCCAGTCAGTGACCCATTGAAGCGCCTTCCGTCTTGGCCTAGAGCTTGGTACGACCCACTCAGGTATTGTATGCTATCTGTTCCGTTAATCACTTCATCAGAAGCCAAAATAAAGTCGAAACGATCATCCATTCCTCCTCCTGCTCCGCAGCCTCCGGCAGTTCTGGTAGACTGAGTATGCACGATGGCGAAGGGGCTGTTGTTGGTCCAGTTTCCCGACACAGAAATAGGGTCGAAAAATCGGAGATTTTGGACCGGATAATTGATCAAGTTTTGATAAGCCGCCTCTGAGGCTCGGTAGACATTAAAATCTCCGGCGATCAAATAATTACCATCGAGATTGTTGCTATCGAGATAAGCCATCACCGCATCAGTGGCCCAATCTCTTTGATCTTGATCATTTGTAGATGTACCAGCCTTCAAGTGCGCAACAAACAGGTGAAGAAAAGTGGTGTCGTTGTGCGNGGCTAGGTTGGGGTCTTTGTAATACAAAGTGTAAAGATCAATTACCCTTACTAAAGCGCGATTAAAAGGATCAAATTCGATGAACGTACTCGCTTGCAATTCCAGCTTTCGATTGTCCCAAAAGATCATGTTACCGGTAGCGCTTGAATTGATATTCTGACGGTTACCGGTTTGCATGGTGGTAAAGCTGTAGTGGCTTCTGCCGTTCTGATTCAAGGCATTACTNGCGATTCGGAAGGATGCTGCCGGATCACTGGTGCCAATTTCGTTGCAGACCAGAATGTCTGGCAACGCATAATTGATGACGGTGGTCAGGTGACCTTCTTTAGTGGAGGCATTGTTGTTCACATTGCTACACCCACTGATCGAATTATTTCGATAGTTCAGTAGATTATAACTCAAGATGCGAAGGGTGTCTGTAGATTGGGCATGCGACAAAATACTGGTCAACATCAAAGTCAATCCGAGCACGAGCGAAAAGGTTAATCTCATATTCAGTGGTTGAATCAAAATTTAGCATGCAAACTTACGCAGTCGAATATTAACCTCAGCTTACGTTAACTTTACCGACCGAATGCAAAATGAGATCGATCTTCAATTATCTGCTCAAGCCGCTTTTGAGCTCGAACAACTTAGTCAAGCTGAGCAGCAGCACGAACTAACTGCTTTGTGCAGTCGGAGTACTGGCGTGCCAATTCCACAAATATCCGACTGCAAGATCATTCGAAAGTCGATCGATGCCCGATCCAAAAAAGCGAAAGTAAATCTTCGAATGGCCTACCTGACCGATGGCAAATTGGCAGAAATCGAATCCCCCTACCCTTTTAAAAATGTGGCGAGATCGGCAGAAGTGCATATCATCGGAGCTGGTCCTGCCGGATTATTTGCGGCCTTAGAACTCATCAAACAAGGCCTGAAACCGGTAATCATTGAAAGGGGAAAAAAGGTTCGGGAACGCAGAAGAGACCTGGCAAAATTGAACAAGGAACAAGTAGTTGATCCCGATTCAAATTACTGTTTTGGGGAAGGCGGAGCGGGTACTTATTCAGACGGAAAGTTATACACCCGATCAAAAAAAAGGGGTGATGTAAACACCATATTAAAGGCGTTGGTGCAGTTTGGAGCCGACGAAAAGATCCTGATCGAAGCGCACCCTCACATTGGAACCAATAAATTGCCCAAACTGATCGAAGAACTTAGGGCATTCATTCTTCAATGTGGCGGAGAAATTCACTTTTCACATCGACTAAGCGATCTTCGATGCGACGCCGACCGCATTTCGTCAATCCAGTTGAACCATTCAGAATGGATTAAGGTGGATAAACTCATACTCGCCACCGGCCATTCAGCAAGGGATATCTTTGAATTGCTAGACCGCAAAAGGATCCTGATCGAGGCCAAACCCTTTGCCCTTGGCGTAAGGGTAGAACACCCCCAAAAATTGATTGATCTTAAGCAGTATGGAGCCGATCAAGCCAAATACCTGCCTCCGGCTACCTACCGACTGGTTCAACAGATCGAAAATAAAGGCGTCTACTCCTTTTGCATGTGTCCGGGGGGGATCATTGCACCTTGCGCCACCGCTCCTGGAGAGATCGTCACCAACGGCTGGTCGCCTTCGCGCAGAAATAACCCTTTCGCGAATTCAGGAATGGTAGTAGAGATCAATGCTCGTGATTGGAGTGGTCATTTTGAAGGCAATTTAGCAGCCATGCACTTTCAGTCGGCTGTAGAAAAGAAAGCCTTTTGGTCTGTAAACCAAAATGAAGCAGTAGGCCAGCTAGCCCCGGCTCAGCGCATGAGCGACTTTGTGCATGGCTCTCGATCTTCAGCGCTTCCCGGCGCTTCATACTATCCGGGAATTAAAGAATCACCCTTGGCCGAGATCCTGCCTAAAGTGGTTTACCGTAGCTTGCGGGAAGCTTTCAAACGCTTTGATCAACGAATCAAAGGCTTTGTGAGTAACGAGGCTGTTGTGGTGGGGGTTGAAAGCAGAACCTCTTCCCCGGTGAAGATCCCCAGAATAGAAGAAAAGCTGCATCATCCTCAACTACGCAATTTATACCCCTCGGGAGAGGGCGCCGGTTATGCCGGAGGAATCGTTTCTGCAGCCATGGACGGAATGAAAGTAGCCCGGGCGATCAAAGTGGGAAACGCCTCCTGAATTCAGCCAGTAAAACTGCAGTAGATACGGCTACGTTCAATGATTCCAAGGAATTCACGGTGGGTATGGTCAATTGTTCTACGGCTCGCTTTGTGATCTCTTTCGATAATCCCCGAGATTCACTTCCCATGATCAAAACGGAGGAGTTCCGCAGCTCAGCCTGATATACACTTTCCCCCTGCATATCTGCCGCATAGAAGGCATGGCTCTCGCCAAACCTTTGCCACAAAGCATCCAGATTACCAAAGACAATAGGCAGCCTGAAAAGTGATCCCATACTGGCTTGAACCACCTTAGGCGAGAAAGGGTCAACGCAATTGGGAGATAGCACCAATTGCGATACCCCAAAACCTTCCGCGGTGCGAATGATGGTACCTAAATTCCCGGGATCTTTTAGCTCTTCAAGAAAAAGCACCAAAGACCCGGTGTTCAACTGTGAATCAGGTATTTTAACTAGTGCCAATACCCCAGGGGCTTGACTGAGCGAAGAGATTGATTGCATGGTCTTATCCGGTATGACCACAAAGTTGATCCCGGGATCGAGCTTTTCTTCTTCGGCAATCCGGTCGCTTAAATAGATCGCTTCAATACTTAAGTCGCTATTGATCAGTTCATTTACCGACTTAAATCCCTCAACCACAAATTGTTGATGAAGCTTTCGGTACTTCTTCTGTCGAAGGGATCGAATTAATTTTTCTTGCTTATTACTCCACATCTGCCGAAATACTAACTTCGCAAAAGAATGAATTTTCCCTTGAATTGGCATAATCGACTTGCTCAACTCTTCCATTGTTTATTAATCGGAGGGCTAATGGTCTTTTTCAATAGCTGTGGTCCGGCGCGACATTTGGAGGAGGATCAACATCTGCTGAAAAAGGTAAAGATCAATTACCAAAAGAATCAAAAGTTCAAAGACGAACTTTACTCTTTAAGCCAGCAAAAACCAAATCGTAAACTTCTCGGCCTGTTTAAAGTATACCTCGGCATTTACAATCTTTATTACAAAAAAGAAGAAAGCCGATTGAGAGAAAAGGTGGGCGAGCCGCCCGTAATATTCGATTCCACTCTGCATTTAGAAAGTGCTAAAAGAATGGAAACCTACCTTGAAAATCGCGGTTATTACGACAACCAGGTTGACTTCGAAGCGCGACTTTCAAAAAAGAATGCCATAGCGAAATACCAAGTTGATAAAGGTGATCGATACCTGATCGAAAGCTTAAAGTACAAGATCCCTAATCCTAGGATCAATAAGATCTACCAATCAGACAGCAGCAAAAGGGAATTGCGAGTTGGTAAGGCATTCGACCTGCAGTTGATGAAGGCCGAAAGAGTTCGAATTGAGCGAATGATGAAAAGTGCCGGTTATTATGAGTTTTCAAGAGAATTCGTGGTCTTCCAGGCCGATACCTCGCAAAAAAAGAAGCATGCAAACCTTAATCTGAACATCAAGAACAAGCAAGAAGAGGTTGGCCCCTCTGATTCCTTGGTTGAAAGCACGCATCAGATCTTTTATATCAGCAAGGTGATCGTTCGTATGGATTTTGATGAGCGAGGCATCGGCAATCAATTTTTAGACACTACGCAGCTCGACGGCTTGATCTTTACTGAAAGTGGGGAGCCGCAGTTTCGTTACGATGTGTTGGCTAGATCGATCTTTATACGACCGGAGCAGGCATATGACATCAGGCGCCAAGAAGACAGTTACCGAAACCTGACTTCATTGGGGATTTTCTCCTACGTAAGCATAAAATATGAACAGGACTACGAAAAAAGCGGGCCCTACTTGGTGGTTTATATTGATTTGAACCCAAGAAAACAAAAGGCCTATACCCTATTGACAGAAGGCACGAACAACGGCGGTAACCTCGGAATGAATGCCAACATCACCTTTCTGAACCGCAACACTTTTGGCGGTGCAGAGTTGTTGAACGTCACTGTCAGAGGTGGTATTGAAGCCCAACAGCTTTTAACTACCGATCAGGATGAGCGGCTTGTTAACAATGCACTCCCCTTCAACACCCTGGAATTTGGTCCGGAGATCTCCTTGCGGATACCTCGTTTTCTCTTGCCTGTTAAAATGGATAAGTTTTCAGTAAAAGGTAGTCCAAGCACCACTTTTGGAGCATCTTACAATTTTCAAAGAAGACCGGATTTTAGTCGGACCGTAACCAAAACCTATATTTCCTATTCGTGGAATGAAAGTGCTTCTAAAACCCATATTGTAACCCCTTTTGACCTTTCATTCATCAGCCTGGATCCCAGTCCGGAATTCGAACGACTTTTAGCGGATGTGAACGATCCGTTCTTGAGAAATTCTTACACGGATAATTTAATCCTAGCCTTTCGATACAGTTATATTCTTAACACTCAGCTCGACGACAAAATCGGCTTAAACGATTACTTCTTTCGATTGAATATCGAGCCGGCAGGTAATGTGCTCAACCTTTTAACCGATAGTGAAAATCTTAAAACGAATGAAGAGGGAAATGACCTGATCGCCGGTATCCCTTATGCCCAATACGTGCGTTCTGATTTCGATTTTCGCTATTACCGCAAATCTACCTACAACTCCACGGTCTATCGTTTTGCAGCCGGCTTGGGAATTCCTTACGGAAATAGCAAGGCCCTGCCCTTTGAAAAGAGCTTCTTTGCGGGTGGATCGAACAGCAATCGGGCCTGGTTAGCGAGAGACCTTGGGCCGGGTACGCTGAATGACTCCATACAGGGAACCGTAGATCAGATTGGCAATTTAAGTTTAGAGGCCAACGTAGAATTTCGCTTTCCAATTACCGAAATCTTTGAAGGAGCCGCCTTCGTGGATATGGGGAACATCTGGAATTACCTTCAAGAAGACAGTCGCGAGGAAACCCAATTCGAATTAAACACCGCCTGGGATGGCACAGCCGTCGGTTTAGGTGCAGGTTTGAGATTAAACTTTACCTTCTTTATACTGCGATTTGATTTTGCCGCTCCATTGAAAGATCCTGGAAAGGATAAGCCAAATTTATTAAAGCTGTATTGGGAAGAAACCAATCTGAACTTCGGAATCGGTTACCCCTTTTAACTCCTTGGATAATCCTTTTATAGCCGCATAAAATGATTAGCTTTGCCACCGCTTTTTTAACACAGCAAGAAAGATGTCATTAGGAAAAATTGAAGAATTACTAGGGTCAGAAAGTGATCATTTACTCAATCACGAATGTAAAACCATCGGTAAGGACAGTATTCATCTTCCCGGCCCTGATTTTGTGGATCGCATATTCAAAGATTCGAATCGATCGGTTCAAGTATTAAAGAGCTTGCAAAGTCTTTATGGTCACGGCAGATTGGGCGGAACCGGCTATGTCTCTATACTTCCTGTAGACCAGGGAATTGAGCATTCGGCAGGTGCTTCATTCGCTCCAAACCCGATCTACTTCGACCCTGAAAACATTGTCAAATTAGCGATAGAAGGCGGATGCAATGCAGTGGCTTCCACTTTTGGGGTACTGGCAGCATGTTCCAGAAAATATGCCCATAAGATCCCTTTCGTGGTGAAACTAAACCACAATGAATTATTGACTTATCCCAACACCTTTTCTCAAATTCAATTTGGCAGTGTAGACGAAGCCTGGAATTTAGGGGCAACGGCAGTTGGAGCTACGATCTATTTTGGCTCAGACGACAGTAATCGCCAGATCATTGAGGTGGCAGAAGCATTTGAAAGAGCGCACGAATTAGGCATGGGTACCATCCTATGGTGCTATCTACGAAACAGCGACTTCAAAAAAGAGGGTAAAGACTTCCACACTTCTACAGACCTTACAGGACAAGCGAATCATTTAGGGGTGACCATTCAGGCCGATATCATCAAGCAAAAACTTCCCACACTGAATGGAGGTTATCCAGCCGTCAATTTTGGAAAAACCCACGATAAGGTCTATTCGGAGCTAAGCAGTGATCATCCCATCGACCTGTGCAGATACCAAATCGCCAATTGCTACATGGGCAGAGCCGGTTTGATCAATTCTGGTGGTGCATCTTCTGGTTCATCTGATTTAGCAGACGCAGTGACTACCGCAGTAGTTAACAAAAGAGCCGGCGGACATGGCTTAATTTCCGGAAGGAAAGCTTTCCAGCGCCCCATGCAGGAAGGTGTTGAATTATTAAATGCAATTCAAGACGTTTACCTTTCTAATGAGGTGAGCATTTCCTAACTTAGATTGCTATTTGAATATCTATGAGTTGGTTTAAGCGATTAAAGCAAGGAGTTAGCACTCCCACAAAAGAAAAAAAAGAAACGCCTGAGGGCCTGTGGTATAAGTGCCCTAGCTGCAATGCGGTGATTCCTCAAGAGGATCATGCTGAAAACATGTTCGTTTGTTTGGAATGTGAGCATCACGAAAAAGTAGGTTCCGATGTGTATTTCCAGCTGATTTTCGATGATCAAAAGTATTCTGAGATCAACAAGAACTTAAGTTCAGCGGATCCACTGAACTTTACAGACACCAAAGATTATAAAAGCCGCATTAAAGTTAGCCAAGAGAAAACCAAACTAAAGGATGCGGTAAAGACAGCCCACGGCACGGTGGATGGCCACAAATTGATGGTGGCAGCCATGGATTTTAACTTCATTGGCGGATCCATGGGTTCTGTTGTTGGGGAGAAAATTGCCAGAGCGATCGACTATTGCCTCAAGCACGACATGCCTTTCATGATGATCTCAAAATCAGGCGGGGCAAGAATGATGGAAGCAGCCTTTTCCTTGATGCAAATGGCGAAGACGTCGGCAAAGCTTACGCAATTGGCTGAGGCCAGGATCCCATTCCTTTCCATGCTTACCAATCCGACTACCGGAGGAGTAACCGCTTCTTTTGCGATGCTCGGAGATTTCAACTTTGCAGAACCAAACGCCTTGATCGGTTTTGCCGGACCTCGAGTGATCAAGGAGACCATAGGAAAAGATCTTCCCGAAGGCTTCCAGCGTTCAGAGTTTTTATTGGAGCATGGCTTCCTTGATTTTATCGTGGGCAGAAAAGACCTCAAAGCCAAGCTTGCTCAATTATTGAGTATGTTAAAAAAGGAAGATAATTAAAGATTTATTCCTACATTTGCAGCCTCAAAAAAATTAACAGAATCACATGGCCATAACAAGCGAAAAAAAAGTAGCCATTTTCGAAAAATACGGTAAAGGAAAAACCGACAGTGGTGCGACTGAAGCGCAGATCGCATTATTCACTGAAAGAATTAACCATTTGACCAGTCACTTGAAAAAAAATCAGAAGGATTTTTCCACTGAAAAAGCGCTGGTTACCTTGGTGGGTAAACGAAGAAGGCTATTGGACTACCTAAAAAACAAAGATATTCTCAAATACAGAGAATTGATCAAAGAGCTTGGCATTAGAAAATAAGTCAGCAAAAGCAATTTCGTCCATTTTGGACAATTTATCATATTTCATGTAGAGGGGGGACAAGTGAAACACGTCCCCCTTTTCTATTTTTATAAGTCAAAAGAAAATAATAACAGCTAAGAACAATTAATTATATGTCAGTAAAAGGAATAACAAAAACAATGACACTCCCTGATGGCAGGGAGATCAGCTTAGAAACAGGTAAGCTAGCAAAACAAGCAGATGGATCGATCGTATTGAAAATGGGTGACACCATGTTACTCGCTACGGTTGTTGCAGAGCAAGAAGCAGGGGAAGATGTTGACTTTCTCCCCTTAATGGTTGACTACAGAGAAAAATTCTCTGCGATTGGAAGATTTCCGGGTGGGTTCTTAAAGCGAGAAAGCAGACCATCTGATGGAGAAGTATTGATCTCCAGATTGGTAGACAGAGCCTTAAGACCGCTTTTTCCGGATGATTTCCACGCCAGCACCATCTTATCGATCTCATTGATCTCGGCAGAAGAGAATGTAGCCACAGACTCACTGGCTTGTTTAGCCGCCTCAGCAGCAATATTGGTTTCAGATATTCCCTTCAAAGAAGCAACCTCCGAAGTAAGAGTAGCCAGATTGAACGGAGAATGGAAGATCAATCCAAATTTGGACGAATTAGATGATGCAGACATCGACCTGATGGTAGCAGGAACCATGGATAGCGTGGTGATGGTTGAAGGAGAAATGAAAGAGGTTTCCGAAGCAGAAATGCTAGAAGGAATAAAGAAAGCGCATGAAGCCATTCAGGTGCAATGTAAAGCACAAAATGATTTGGCTGCCGAAGTAGAAAAAGCTAAAACCAAAAGAGAATACGATCACGAAAAGAGCGATGAAGAGCTCTACGAAAAGATCAAGTCTTTTGCTTACGATAAGTTCTACGCCATTGCAAAGAAAGGCATGAACGACAAGCACCAAAGAGGTGCTGAATTCGGAGCGGTAAAAGAAGAATTCGTTAGTGGTTTGGAGGAAGAGTACGCCAAGTCCAACAGCTTCCTATTGAGAAAATACTTCTCGAAAGTCCAAAAGAAAGCAGTAAGAGATTGTATGCTTAAAGAAAAGATACGATTGGATGGCAGAAAGATGAATGAGGTAAGAGACATCTGGTCGGAGATCGATTATCTTCCTGGCGCACATGGATCTGCAGTCTTCACCAGAGGTGAAACTCAATCATTGGTTTCTGTAACCTTGGGAAGCAAGATGGATGAGCAAAGAGTAGACAGAACCTTGATCACAGATTCAGAGAAGTTCATTCTGCATTACAATTTCCCATCTTTCTCTACCGGTGAAGCCAGACCAAATAGAGGCCCGGGAAGAAGAGAGATCGGACACGGTAATTTGGCCATGAGAGCACTCAAGCCAATGATCCCAACCGGTGAAGAGAATCCATACACCATTCGTGTGGTCTCAGACATTCTAGAATCAAATGGTTCTTCTTCCATGGCCTCAGTTTGCGGCGGTTCATTGGCGCTTATGGATGCCGGTGTGAAGTTGAAGAAAGCAGTTTCCGGAATCGCCATGGGATTGATCAGCGGAGAGAACGGCGACTACGTAGTGCTTTCTGATATTTTAGGTGATGAGGATCACTTAGGAGATATGGACTTCAAAGTCACCGGTACCAAAGATGGCATCACTGCATGTCAGATGGACATCAAAATTAGCGGACTTTCATTTGAAGTGCTTCAAGAAGCCTTGAATCAAGCCAAAGAAGGTAGAATGCACATCCTTGGCGAAATGAATAAGACCATTGCTGAGCCAAGTAAAGACTACAAGCCAAACGCACCTCGAATCGTTCAATTGAGAATTCCTAAAGATATGATCGGTGCGGTGATCGGACCAGGCGGAAAGATTATCCAAGCGATTCAGGAAGAGACCGGGACGACAATTGTTTTGGAAGAAGTGGATAATGAAGGGGTCATCGATATTGTTTCTACGGATCAAGAAGGATCTGATGCTGCAGTGGAAAGGATCAAAGGCATTACCGCAGTACCTGAAGTAGGTGAAACCTATAATGGTAAAGTGAAGTCGATCGTAGCTTTTGGTGCCTTTGTAGAAATCTTGCCCGGTCAAGACGGTCTATTGCATATTTCAGAAATTGCGCACAAGCGAGTTGAGAAAGTGGAAGATGAGTTGAAGGAAGGCGATATGATCGATGTGAAATTAGTTGCCATCGATCCTAAGACCAAAAAGTTCAAATTATCCAGGAAAGCGCTTTTGCCAAAACCTGAGCAACAGAACTAGAAATCAAGTACTTAATTAATGAAAGGGGCTGCCATTCGGTAAGCCCCTTTTTTGTTTCTCAAGATTCAATGTGGTGTTAGCGACAAGGCGGCGATTTTTTTCTCTATTTTTATAAGGACTTATCTACCAAGTCTTTATACTACTAACCAATCTTACAGGGAATATGCGACAACTCAAGATCAGCAAGAGCATTACTAACCGCCAAACTGTATCTCTTGATCGTTACTTACAAGAAATCGGACGTGTCGACCTCATTACCGCCGAGGAAGAAGTCGAATTAGCCAGAAAGATCAAAGAAGGTGATTCTTTGGCTTTGGAGAAATTAACCAAAGCCAATCTCCGGTTCGTGGTCTCCGTGTCAAAACAATATCAAAATCAGGGATTGAGTTTACCTGATCTGATCAACGAAGGCAACCTGGGCCTTATCAAGGCCGCTCAACGATTTGATGAGACCCGAGGCTTTAAATTCATTTCATACGCCGTGTGGTGGATTCGGCAGTCGATCCTTCAAGCGCTGGCTGAGCAATCGAGAATTGTCAGACTTCCATTGAATAAAATTGGCGCCATCAACAAGGTAAGAAGAGCGTTTAATGAACTGGAACAAGAGTACGAAAGGGAACCTCAAGAATATGAGATTGCAGAGATGTTAGACCTTTCTGAACTGGATGTGAAGATTTCCATGAAGAATTCAAGGCGGCACGTGAGCATGGACGCTCCCCTTACGACCGATGAAGACAGCAGCAATATGTACGAGCTGATGAGCAATGAAGACACTCCTGACCCAGACAAGGGTTTAGTGAATGAGTCTTTGCGCGATGAGATCGAATCCTTGTTGGTATCACTCCCCAAAAGGGAAGCAGAAGTTATTCGAATGTTCTTCGGACTAAATGGAAAGACGCCCAGAAGCTTGGAGGAGATCGGAGCTATTTTCGATCTAACTCGCGAACGCGTAAGACAGATCAAGGAAAAGGCAGTTCGTCGTTTAAAGATCAATGCCAAGTGCGAAGTATTAAAGACCTATTTGGGATAAGATCACGAGGACTTAAAACTTACCTTTGTGAAAAAAATGGCTCACCGCGTCGCTCCCTCCATACTCGCAGCCAACTTTGCCAACCTTCAGGCGGATTGCGATCTCATTGAACATTCAGAAGCGGATTGGTATCACATCGACGTGATGGACGGCGTTTTTGTGCCTAACATCTCTTTTGGCATGCCGGTGATCAAAGCAATCAAGCCACAATCTAGCAAGCCCTTTGATGTGCATTTGATGATTGTGGAGCCGGATCGTTATATCAAGGACTTTCAGGCTGCAGGTGCGGATATCCTAACCTTACACTACGAAGCATGCCCCCACCTTCACCGAAGTATACAAGCCATTAAAGAAGCTGGTATGCAAGCCGGCGTAGCGCTCAACCCACATACTCCAGTGCAGGTGTTGAAAGATACCCTTCGCGAAATTGACTTGGTCTGCATGATGTCCGTGAACCCCGGATTTGGAGGACAATCCTTCATAGAAAACACCTACAATAAGGTCACCGAACTCAAAGAGATGATCGAAAGGCAAAATACCAACACCCTCATTGAGATCGATGGAGGAGTGACGGATAAAAATGCCGCAAAACTCTTACACGCCGGCGCTGATGTGTTGGTGGCGGGTAGCTTTGTCTTTGGATCAAAAGAGCCGGTGGAAACGATTAATAGCTTAAAAGGGATTTAATTAAGCTTTTAGTGCAAGGAATGATGATAGTGGCAAGTTTTAGAATATGCTTCAAATCTGTACGCTTTCT
>JGI12109J20283_10450090_pt1 | contig 36783 bp, 47 predicted proteins | sample ElkSlonscriptome_12_FD_20283 | JGI IMG/M metagenome (IMG submission 20283)
CCGTGATCGACGTGAGCCGGGCCAGGCCATCGACATGACCGGTCACCCAGTGCCCGCCAAGCCGATCGCCCATGGCTAGTGCCGGTTCGAGGTTGACCGGTGATCCGGCAATCAACCGCCCCAGGCTGGTGCACCCCAGCGTTTCGCCGGACAAGTCAGCTTCGAAACCGTCGTCCGTGATTGCAAGCGCGGTCAAGCAGCAGCCTGCCACCGCGATGCTATCGCCCTCGCTCCAGCCCGCAGGGTCCAAGGTCGGGCAGTGAATGGACAGCCGCGCACCGTCGTCCTGTGCGTCGATATTCGACACCCTACCTACGGCCTGAATAATTCCGGTAAACATATTTACGCTGCTCTTAGAAGTCTAATGCACTCAGACGATGAAGCGATGTCGCCAATCCGCGCCGACTCGTCTGGATTCAACAAAGGTAAGGTGATGGCGTTGAGCAAACGATTCAATTCCCGGCAGCTTCAGCATCGGCGCGCCCTGGCCGATCAGTACGGGCGCTTGATAAACCAATAATTCATCGACCAGCCCGGCCTCGACCAGCGCTCCGGCCAGGGTCGGGCCGGCTTCGACGTGAATATCGTTTACTTCGCGCTCGACTAATGCGTCCATCAGTGCGTTTAAATTGATCCGATCATCATCGCCTTTTGGCAGTTTGATCCACTCAACGCCATCGCGCTGCCATGGCGCTGCGGCAGCCGATGCAATCAACACTGGTCCATTGAGCGACAGCATCCGCGCATCATTCGGCATGCGCGCCCTGGAATCAATCACGACGCGCAGCGGCGTTCGATCCACGCCTGGATAACGCAGAGTGAGCTGAGGATCGTCAGCAAGGATTGTTTCAATCCCGGTCAAAACACAGGAGGCACGCGCACGCCAACGTTGAACATCTTCGCGCGCCGCCGCACCCGTAATCCACTGCGACTGGCCGTCCGGTCCAGCGGTCGCACCGTCAAAGCTGGTCGCCAACTTCACGCGCAGCCACGGGCGATTGCGCTCGAAGCGACTGATAAAACCGGCATTCAGCGCCCGCGCTGCCGTCTCCATCAAGCCCGATCGAACCTGAATCCCGGCCTTGGCCAGCAGTTCCAGCCCCAGACCGGCGGTTTCAGGGTGCGGATCAACCATGGCCGCGACCACCGTCTCGACATCGGCCTCAATCAAGGCTTGCGCGCACGGCGGTGTCCGGCCATGGTGAGCGCACGGCTCCAGCGTGACGTAGACACAGCTTCCTTTGGCGCGCAGGCCAGCTTCACGCAGGGCGTGAATCTCGGCGTGCGATTCACCAGCCACGCGATGAAAACCTTGGCCGACAATCTGGTCATCGTTGACAATGACGCAGCCAACCGCCGGGTTGGGGTCTGCGCTCAACCGGCCGCACTCAGCCAGGCGCAGGGCTTTTGCCATAAACCGATGATCGTTGGCCGTGAATTCCATCAACTCTTGATTTCCGGCTCAGGTCTGTCTTCAAGCAATGGAATCTGGCGGCGATCAATGGTGCCGGGATACTCACGCTCCAGTCGCTCGATCTCTTCGCGAAACGCCTGGACGTCTTCGAACCGGCGATAGACCGAAGCAAAACGGACGTAGGCGACCTGATCCAGCACAGCTAACTCGCCAGCCACCCAGTCGCCTATTTGCTGCGATGATATTTCCGGCTCTTCCAGCGTCCTGATTTGACGCACCAGCTTTCGAATCGAGCGTTCGACTTCCTGCGTCTCAACCGGACGCTTCTCGAGGGCTTTGAGCATGCCGCTGCGCAATTTATCTTCGCTGAAAAGCTCGCGCGATCCGTCTGACTTGATCAGATTGGGTGCCTTCAGGGCTGGCGTTTCGTAAGTATTGAATCGCGCGCCGCACTCTGCGCACTCACGTCGTCGGCGAATCTGGAAACCATCGGACGTCAGCCGCGAGTCAACAACACGGGTATCGGTGTGACTGCAGAAGGGGCACCACATGGGGGTTACGGGGAGACGGGGAGACGGGGATACGGCAAGACGGAAGACGGTGAGGCGGGGAGACGGAGAGACGGGGAGGCGGAAGACGGTGAGGCGGATAGACGGGGAGACGGAGAGACGGAAAACGGAGAGCACAAACCATTGCCAGGACCCGCATTATGCGTCCCGTCAGCCTTTCCCGTTTCCCGTCTTCCGTTTATCCGTCTACCCATCATCCTTCCGTCTTCCGCTTATCCGTTTACCCGTCTTCCCGACCCTGATACACCGGATATTTCGCACAGAGGGCGAGCGCTTCGGATTTGCTTCGCTCAATGACCGCCTCGTCGCCCATATTATCGAGAACGTCGCAGATCAATTCGGCCAACTTGGTGCAGTCATCAGGCTCAAAGCCGCGGGTGGTGACTGCCGGGGTACCAATGCGCAGGCCTGAGGTCACAAAGGGTGAGCGTGGTTCACCCGGAACAGTGTTTTTATTGGCGGTGATATTGGCCCGACCGAGTGCCGCCTCGGCGTCTTTACCGGTGATGTCTGACTCAATCAGATCAATCAGGAACAAATGATTATCCGTACCGTTTGAAACGACCTTGTAACCGCGCTCTTTGCCGCGCTTGATAACAACATCAGCCATTGCTTGCGCGTTCTCTATGACCTGCTCTTGATAGATTTTAAATTCTGGCTCCAAGGCTTCTTTAAACGCCACCGCTTTGGCCGCGATCACGTGCATCAGCGGACCGCCCTGGCAGCCTGGGAACACCAGCGAATTGAATTTTTTGGTCAGTGTCTCGTCATCACCATTGGCCAGAATGATGCCGCCGCGCGGGCCGCGCAAGGTCTTGTGCGTGGTCGAAGTCACGGCGTGGGCGTGCGGGACAGGATTGGGATAGACACCGGCCGCGACCAATCCTGCGACATGGGCCATATCAACCAGAAAATACGCGCCAACTGAATCGGCAATTTCACGCATTTTCGCCCAGTCCACCAGCCGCGAATAGGCTGAAAAACCGCCAATCAGGAGCTGCGGGCGATATTCTGCGGCCAGCTCGGCCATGCGTTGATAGTCGATTTCGCCGGTATCGCGATCCAGGCCGTAATGGACGGCGTTGAAGATCTTGCCGGAAAAATTGACTTTTGCGCCGTGGGTCAAATGACCGCCCTCGGATAAATCCATGCCTAAAATGGTGTCGCCAGGCTTCAGCAGAGCTAAAAAAACCGCTTGATTAGCCTGCGAGCCGGAGTGCGGCTGGACATTGGCGTAGCCTGCGTCGAAAAGTTGCTTGGCTCGGTCGATTGCTAATACCTCAGCCTGGTCGACAAACTCGCAGCCGCCGTAATATCGACGTCCGGGGTAGCCCTCAGCATATTTATTGGTTAGCACCGAGCCTTGGGCTTCCATCACCCGCGGACTGGCGTAATTTTCGGAAGCAATCAGCTCGATGTGCTCTTCCTGCCGGGCCTGCTCGGCGGTAATGGCACGCGCAAGCTCATCGTCAAATCCTGCAATGGTATATCGGCTATCAAACATTGAATAATCGGCATGGCGAGACAAGCGTTGATTCTATCACCGCACTGTCCGTCAATAGTGCCTGCGCCGTCATTCAATCGCACGCCAGGCGATACCCATCAGGGTCCTTTCCGAGGCCTCTGTTTTCTTGATCGATGAAGTTTCGCTTGGCCCGGCTTAGCGGCTGGGTCCGTGATTGACCCTGGCATGGTCGCCGTTGATATGCGGCAGCGCCAGAACCCGCGGATTCATCACCCGAAACCATAACGGCGGCAGGTACGCCAGTAAAAACATCGCGAAATAGCCGCTGGGCAGACGTGGGACACCGTCAAAATCGCGCAAGCACTGGTAGCGACGATCGGGATGGGCGTGATGGTCCGAATGGCGCTCCAGATGAAACAGCAGCAGATTCGACATCAAATGATTGCTATTCCACGAATGGTGCGGCTGACAGCGCTCGTAAGCGCCGTCCTGCAGGCGTTCGCGCAGCAAGCCGTAGTGCTCCACATAGTTAGCGCTGGTCAACTGGAACCAGGCGATTGCGTTATGAATAAGCAAAAACGCCAGTGCGGGCCAGCCCAGTGCGATGATCAGCCCAGCCTGAATCAACAGTGCCAGCGCGTGCGACTGAAGGATCGTGTTGTGCGGGCTATACCAGGCTCGCCCTCGACGAGCCAATCGCTGGCATTCAATTCGCCATGACCGGCGCAGGCCGCCCAAGATTTCGCGCAGTGCAAAACGATAGATTGATTCATTCCAGCGCGAGCTTGCGTGATCGTCCGGCGTTGCCACCGCCTTGTGGTGACCAAAATTGTGCTCAACGGTAAAGTGCCCGTAAAACGGCACGGCCAGCGCCAATCGAGTCAAGGCTTGATCAACCGGGTGGCGATGATGGCCCATTTCATGTGCGGTATTGACGGCCAAGCCGGATGCCAGCCCAGTGGTCACAGCCAATACCAGCGCAGCCAGCAGACTCAGATCGGCGAGGACAAAATAAATGCAGGCCCCAATCAAAGAGACCACGTGAAGGGGTACAGTCGCCCAGGTCAGCACACGGTAGTAACGATCATTTTGCAAGTCCTCGACGGCAGACTCAGGCGGATTGCTTCCATCCTCACCGAGCCAAGCATCAAGCGCGGGCACCACGCCGTAGGTGAACAAGATCGGTACCAGCAGCCAGAATTCCTGGCCAGTCACCCAGTGCGCTACGATGGCATAGATCGGGAACAGTGGATAAACGACCGACAAAACCCAAGCATAACGTTTACCGTCGGTGACCTGGCTGCCGGACTCGGAACTGGATTCCGAAGTGACTCGCCACTGCAGTGCTGAAAGGCTCATAAAAAATAACAACGATTGAATCCAGACCATAGTTTGGCCTTGCTCAGCGCACCGTCCTAGGGTAAAACTGGCCGCGTAATGGTCATTTCTCGCCAAAACAGCACATTAACAGGATCCTTTGGACCCGAGCTGGCCTTGCCCAGTAGCTATTTGAAGCTGTTTTTACAGCAGCTAATCCAAAACCCCGATGACCAAATCGCCCTGCTGAAGGTTGCTGGACTCGAACCGGACCAGCTGGATCAACCCAAACTGCCACTTGCTGACGTCATCGCGCTGATCAATGCCTTCGACCGGGGGCAGCCACCAGGCTGGCATATTCGACTGTGCCTGCAGATGGAACCTGCGCAGCACGGCCCCGTTGGGCTGGCGGCCATCAGTGCCGCGACGGTCGCCGATGCGCTGCTTGTGATCGAACGGTTTGAGCGCCTGCGGGTTCCCTGGACCCGCGCCAGGCTGTTCCGGGACGGTCAATACCAGATTCTCGAAGTACATCGACACCAGCTATTGCCAGAGCGCGCCGCGCTGTTGATGGAAATGAATATGCTGGCGCTCGTTGGACTGATAGGGCAACTGCTGGGTCAACATCGCTCAGAGCTGATTTTCGAAACGCCTGATGCGGAAAATGATTGGCATAAAACGCTAGTCGATGCGCTGCCTGGTCCACTGATTACTGCCGGTCGGCGGCTGGCGCTCAAAATTCCGGCACAACGGTTATCTCAACCTTGTCTGCTAGCCGACCGCGAACTGCACGAACTCATGCTCCATCGCTGTCAGCGCTTACTCCGCGACCCTCAGGAGCGGTGTATCTCAGCGCGCGTCCGATCACACCTGTCTGAAGCGTCCGGTCAAAATCCGGGCTTGGCCCGCATCGCACAAGCATTGGGCTTGTCAGAACGAAGCCTTAGTCGGCACCTTGCTCAAGAAAAAACTTCATACCGAAAACTCGTCGATGAATCCCGGTTAGAGATTGCGCAAGAACTGCTGCGGTTTTCACGCCTCCCTATTTCTGATATCGCCGCGCGACTCGGCTACGCCGATCCGGCCAACTTTAATCGGGCCTATAGACGCTGGACGGGCCAGAGTCCGGGAACCGCGCGCCGATCAAGTGACCAGGAGCAGCAAGCCTGAATAAACAAGACTGGCCAGCGGCCGACTAGCGTAATGCACTTCGGGGTTCAGATCACGGTATATTCTTGGACCTAACGTGCAATTTCAAACGGAATTGATTACTGGATTGAACTTTGCTTGCATGTCTTCGGCATGCATTTCATAATTACGGGCTAACGTGAGCATCTGGGTATCGCGCAAGTGGCATTTCGACTGCTTCGAATACGTTACCCTGTTCTTATTGTCTTTAATCGTGGGACGACGAATCAGTACAGGCGGTTTGAGCTTGAAGCAGGGTGCTCCCGCACGAATACTGGCCGATTAGCCTCATGATTGGGAACATCACCTGGAGGGTGGATCTATGTCCGCAGTTATTTTTCGACTCGGTTTGGCGACCGCGATTTTTATATCTGCCGTGTCCACGGGCGTGGCCCAAGACAATCGACAAAGCGATCGACAAAACGATCAACCACACTGTCAGGACGACGCTGGTGAGCGCGAAGCATCGACCCCTGACAGCCAGTTTGAACTGCCGCGGGATGGAACGGTGATTCATAGGACCACTGAGCTTCAGTGGGCAAAATGCGCATTAGGACAGACCTGGAGCAGAGAATCCTGCACAGGCCAGGCCACCTCTTTTCGTTGGCCTGACGCGAATCAATCCATTGAGAACGCCAACGAGAGCGGCGATCTGTCGGGTTACACCGACTGGCGACTGCCAACTCGTCAAGAGCTGGAGTCCATTGTCGAACGCTGCCGAACTGCGCCTGCAATCAACACGCGTATTTTTCCAAACACGCCGCGAACCGGTTTCTGGTCCAGTAGCCTGGACACCGAGAACGACAACCATGCCTGGTTTGTTGATTTTTATTCAGGCCATTCTCTCGAATACTTGCGTGGCGCAAGCTATCGAGTTCGACCGGTCCGCAGTCGCTAGAAAAATGGATTCAAGTTTTCCCGAGGCCAGTCGACACTGGCACGCGGTGTTCTGTAAGCCGCGCCAAGATGCTCGGGCCGAGGAGCATCTGCTGAATCAGGGCTTCGAGTTATTCAGGCCGAGGGTTCGAACCCGTCAGGTGCACAATGGACGCCCGCAAATGCGCACGGAGTCGATGTTCCCTCGCTACCTGTTTGTTCGACTCGCAAGGGGCATCGATGACTGGAGCACGATCCGTTCGACTCGCGGCACAATTGGTCTCGTCCGCTTGGGCGCCGAAACGCCCATCGTGCCTGATCCCGTGATCGAAAGCCTGCGCCAGCGCTGCTCGGGCGAAGATGTGGTTAATCTCGCAGGCGCCATCGATTACAAAGCCAATGATCCGGTCGAGATTATCGAAGGACCATGCTCCGGCTACCAAGCACTGTTCAAAGCGCGAACGGGCGAAGAGCGCGTGATTGTCCTGCTCCAGCTGCTGCAGCAGGAACGTGCTGTCGAACTCGATGAAAACAGTATCCGCCGCGCCTGAGCGCATTTACCCGTAAGCAGGAATTCTGCCATGAGCACACTTGCCCACTCCCCTTTCAAGGCCTATGACCTGAGAGGTCGCGTGCCTGAAGCACTGAATACCGAGCGCGCTTATGCCATAGGCAGCGCCTACGCCGAAGTGATCCAGCCGTCAGGCCCGGTGGCGGTGGGGCGAGATATGCGCCTGTCCAGCCCAGGACTTGCCGACGCCTTGATCAAGGGCCTGAATTCGGCCGGCTGCGACACCATCGATATTGGATTGGTCGGCACTGAAATGGTTTATCACGCGGCCTCGCGCGACGGCATGGGCGGCGGCATCATGGTCACCGCCAGCCACAACCCCGCCGATTACAACGGCATGAAGCTGGTGCGCGAGCACGCCATTCCTGTCAGTGGCGATACCGGGCTCAAAGATATTGAAGCAGCCCTTGCTCGTAACGAGGCAAAGGCCGGGGCCGAAATCGATGCCACTTTGACTGACAGCCAGCCCGGTGTTCAACGGAATGAAGATGTGGGCGATGAGTATGCCAAGCGCATGCTGAGCCACATCGACGCCAAAGCCATTCGCTCGATGAAACTGGTGGTCAACGCTGGCAACGGCTGTGCAGGCCCGGCTTTTGATCGATTGGTCGACCCCCTGCCGCTGTCGGTTTATCGTTTGCATCATGACCCTGACGGCACCTTTCCCAATGGCGTACCCAATCCACTGCTGCCTGAAAACCGTGCCGAGACCGCCCAAGCCGTGCGCGATCAGAAGGCGGATTTCGGCATCGCATGGGATGGCGATTACGATCGCTGTTTCTTTTTTGATGAAGACGGTCGATTTATCGAGGGTTACTACCTGGTCGGGCTGTTTGCCGCCACACTTTTGGAACAGCATCCCGGCCAGAAGATCGTGCTCGATCCGCGCTTGACCTGGAACACGCTGGACCTGGTCAAACAAGCTGGCGGCACTGCGCTGATCAACAAAAGCGGCCACGCTTTCATCAAAGAGCGGATGCGAAAAGAGAACGCGCTCTATGGCGGTGAAATGTCCGCGCATCATTATTTCCGGGATTTTTCTTACTGCGACAGCGGGATGCTGCCGTGGCTACTACTTGCCCAGACGCTATCTAAGCATGATCAGACGCTGGGTGAAATGCTTGATGATCGTATTGAAGCCTATCCGTGCAGCGGCGAAATGAATTTCTCGGTAGACGACACCGATCAAACGATCGCTGCCGTGCTGAGTCATTTCCAGACCCAGAATCCAAAGCTTGATCGCACCGACGGCATAAGTCTCGAATTTAAAGAATGGCGATTCAATCTGCGCGCGTCAAACACCGAGCCGGTGATTCGTCTGAACGTAGAAACGCGCGCGAATCCTGATTTGCTGGCCGATCGCGTCGGCGAGCTTAGCGAGCTTATTCAACAGAATTAGCTGTAAAATCATGGAGCATTTAAACTTCATTTTGCGGGCCAGCTTGGCCCTGCCGGTCGAACTGACTTGATGTCACGTCGATCCTGCAGCGACCGAACTTAAACAAAGAAACCTACTATGCGTATAACCATTATCGGCACCGGCTATGTTGGTCTCGTCACCGGTACCTGTCTGGCCCAGGTCGGCAACGACGTGGTTTGCCTGGACACCGACCAGGCCAAGATCGAACTTCTCAATAGCGGCGGCATCCCGATTCACGAACCCGGACTTGAAGCACTGGTGCAAAGCAATCATGAAGCGGGACGTTTGAAATTCACCACCGACGTGGCCCACGCCACGGCCCACGGGCAAATTCAGTTTATAGCTGTGGGGACGCCCCCTGGGGAAGATGGATCAGCTGACCTCAGCTATGCTCTGGCCGCTGCGCGCAATATCGCGCTGCATATGGATGAGTACAAAGTTATCGTCGATAAATCCACGGTCCCCGTCGGCACTGCAGATCGAGTTGAAGCAGCCGTGCGCGAACAACTCGAGGAGCGCGGCGTTGAGCACGATTTCGCGGTCGTTTCCAACCCGGAATTTCTCAAAGAAGGCGCGGCTATTGCTGATTTTCAAAAGCCCGAACGCGTGATTGTTGGCGGTCACGATCCGCGCGCCCTGGACATGATGCGTCGCCTGTATGCGCCCTTCAATCGCAATCATGACCGGGTGATCTGCATGGATACGCGCTCGGCTGAAATGACCAAGTATGCCGCCAACGCCATGCTGGCCACCCGCATCAGTTTTATGAACGATCTGGCCAACCTGGCTGAACACCTCGGTGCCGATATCGAACAAGTCCGCCACGGTATCGGTTCCGACCCGCGAATCGGGTTCGATTTTCTCTACCCGGGCTGCGGCTACGGCGGTTCGTGCTTTCCAAAAGACGTTAAGGCCCTGATTCAAACGGCGCGAGGCACCCCCCTCGGTGGTCTGAAAGTGCTCGAAGCCGTGGAAGTGGTCAATGAAGAACAGAAAACACGCTTGAGCCAGAAAGTCCGCGCCCAATTTGGAGATGATCTAAGCGGCCGTCATTTCGCCATTTGGGGGCTGGCATTCAAGCCTCGCACTGACGATATGCGCGAGGCTGCAAGCCTGGTAGTGATTGATGACCTGGTTTCCAGGGGCGCCACGCTGGCAGCATTCGATCCTGTCGCCATGGACAACGCTAAACGAGAAATCGGTGAACAGCCCAAGCTGCGCTACGCTGAAACCGCGCTGGATGCACTGGATCAAGCCGACGCTTTGATTATCGTTACCGAATGGAACGAATTTCGCAGCCCTGACTTCAAAGCCATTCGCGAGCACCTCCGCACGCCGATCATCTTTGACGGACGTAATTTGTTTGAACCCGATCAAATGCGCCAGCTTGGCTTTGATTATCAACCGTTCGGACGCAAAGCACACAATAGTGATGACAATGCCTGATCAAACTCGTCGCCGCCCCACCCTGGTCACGGGCACCGCCGGCTTTATCGGCTCACACGTCGCCAAGGTGCTGCTGGCCCACGGCGAACATGTTATCGGGCTGGACAATCTAAGCGACTACTACGACGTAAATTTGAAAAAGGCGCGCTTGGCGCAGCTAACTGATCAGTCTGAGTACACCCATGTTCACGCGGACCTGTGTGATCGGGCCGCTATAGAAAACGTTTTCGAACAGCACACACCTCGACGCGTCATCCATCTGGCGGCGCAAGCTGGCGTCAGATACGCTGCCCTCAACCCGCATGCCTACACCGACAGCAACATCACCGGCTTTCTGCATGTTCTTGAGGGCTGTCGTCACCATGCGGTCGAACACTTGGTGTTCGCATCGACCAGTTCGGTTTATGGGGCAAACACGGCCATGCCGTTTTCCGAGCATCAATCAACTGAGCACCCCCTCACCCTTTACGCGGCCACCAAAAAAGCTAATGAGATGATGGCTCATAGCTATGCTCATCTCTACGATATTCCCTGCACAGGCCTGCGATTCTTCACGGTTTATGGCCCGTGGGGGCGACCCGACATGGCGCTATTTTTGTTTACCAAAGCGATTTTGAGCGATGCGCCCATTCAGGTCTTTAATCACGGTCGCCACAAGCGCAGCTTCACCTACATTGACGACATCGTCGAAGGCATCGTGCGGGTGGCTGACAAACCTGCGAGTGCTGACCCGGATTGGTCCAGCCAACACCCTGATCCAGCGTCCAGCACAGCACCTTATCGCTTGTTCAATATCGGCAATGAGCAGCCGGTCGATCTACTGCGCTACATCGAAGTTCTGGAAGACTGCCTGGGCAAAAAAGCGCGCATGGAAATGCGCCCACTGCAGCCCGGCGATGTGCCAGATACTGAAGCGGATGTCAGCGAACTGATTGAAACCGTTGACTACCGTCCACAAGTCGACGTTGAAACCGGCATCACGCGTTTCGTCGACTGGTATCGCGAGTATTATCATCCGAACTCTTAGGAAAAGGTCTGCTCAAAATGCTTAGCGAACTGCTTGACCGACTAGAGCAAGAAAGGGCAGCGATTGCTGTGATTGGCCTGGGCTACGTCGGCTTACCGCTCGCGGTAAATTTCGGCAGAATTTTTAAAACGATCGGATTTGACATCAAATCCGATCGGATTGAGGAGCTGAACAAGGGTGTGGATCATACGCGCGAAGTCGACGATGCCGAACTCAAAGCGGCTGACAAACTGACCTTCAGTGATCAGCCCGAAGCGATTGCAGATGCACGCGTCTACATCATCACCGTACCGACGCCGATTGATGGATCCAAACGACCTGATCTTGGCCCGCTGCAAGCAGCAAGTCAATTGGTTGGTTCGGTATTGAAGCCAGGCGATCTGGTCATTTTTGAATCCACAGTCTATCCGGGCGCAACCGAGGAAGACTGTGTCCCCATTCTTCAGGATCTTTCGGGACTGAACTACTTACAAAACCATGATGATTCGGACGATGGTTTCTACTGTGGCTACAGCCCGGAGCGCATCAACCCCGGTGACCGGCAGCATCGATTGTCAGACATCGTCAAAGTCACGTCAGGCTCGACCCCAACGGCAGCGCAAGTCGTTGATCAGCTTTATCGGCGAATTATCCGGGCCGGGACGTTTCCCGCTGAAAGCATTCGAGTGGCCGAAGCTGCCAAGGTGATTGAAAACACCCAGCGCGACTTGAATATCGCCCTGGTCAATGAACTGGCGATATTATTCTCACGCCTGGACTTAGACACTGCCAGCGTGCTCGCCGCAGCTGGAAGCAAATGGAACTTTTTGCCTTTCAAGCCAGGCCTGGTCGGGGGTCACTGCATCAGCGTTGATCCGTATTATCTTACCCACAAAGCACAAAGCGTGGGTCATCACCCTGAAGTCATTCTGGCAGGGCGGCGAGTCAATGACGCCATGGGAGAATTCGTTGCCGGTGAAATCTTGCAGTTAATGGCTCGGCGCCGCGTCTATGAACCCGACGCTCGGGTGCTGATTCTGGGCCTGAGTTTCAAAGAAAACTGTCCGGATTTACGCAACACGCGTGTTATCGATCTAATCAATGCACTACAAGACTATCAACTCCAGGTTGACGTTCATGATCCCTGGGTCAGTGCCCTGGAAGCGAAGCAGACCTACGGCATCGACTTGATCGACGAACCCATCGCTGGTGACTATGCCGCTGTGGTGCATGCCGTTGCCCACGATCAGTTTGAGCAGCAGCAACGGCAGCTGCGCCGTTTCCTGACCGAAGATGGGGTGCTGTATGACGTTCGATCCACGCTTGATCGCGAATCGGTCGATGGCCGTCTCTGAACAATCCATCTGCTAAGCTGTAGCTCAAGAAAAATCAACAACGAGAATTTTGACGATGTACGCCGATCTTCACTGCCATTTATTGCCAGGAATTGACGATGGTGCCAAAGACCTTGAACAGTCTTTGGCAATGGCAAAACTAGCTGTGGCCGATGGTATTCGCACCGTCGTCGCTACACCGCATCACTTAAACGGTGTTTACTCAAATCCGGCGCAAGAGGTTCTGAGTGCTGTCGCCGAGCTCAGAGAAGCCCTGCTCGCTGAGGGAATCCCACTGAAGATTCTGCCCGGCACGGAACTTCATCTGGTTCCAGAAGCTCCCGAAGAATTGAATGCGGGGCGCGCGTTGACGGTTGCCAATCAGAAAAAGGCCGTGTTGGTCGAACTCCCCGTGCACACGGTTCCGTTGGGCTCAATCCATATCCTTGAGCAACTCCTGGCCCAAGGGCTGCAGCCGATCATTGCCCATCCGGAGCGCAACAGTCAGCTTAGAGAACATCCTGAGATGTTAGAAGAATGGATTGAAATGGGCTGCCTGGGTCAGATCACAGCGCAATCATGCACCGGCCAATTCGGCCCGCAAATCCAGGAATCGGCCAAGGCGATGATTGAGTTCGGCTACATTCACGTGGTCGCCTCCGATGCGCATCGAGACCGTCGACGCATTCCTCGAATCTCTGAAGCCCAGGTGCAAATCGAGCGTTGGACCAATGCCACTCTGGCGCGGTTGATCTGCATCGAATTTCCGCACCAGATTATCGACGGCAAACAACCCAACGTTGACCGCCTGCTCGAAGCATTGCCACCACCGCAAAAACAATGGTGGCGGCGACTGTTTGGCTGAATAGATCAATCGGTCATCAGTTCAACAATCACTGATACTGGAGCCGAGCCGTAGCTTAAGAACTGATTGTGAAAGGCTTGCAAGTCAAAATCATCGCCTAACTCGTCTTTCTGGCGTTCGCGAAAATCGTAAATCTCGGCATAGCCAGAAAAATAGGACGTCAACTGAACCTGGGACAAGGTTAATCGACGCCATTTTTGAGTGGCCTCCGACGCCTCCTGGAATGCTTCTTCGCGCAGCAGTCGTATTGCTTCATCGCGCTCCATGCCTTCAACGTGAACGGCATAATCCAGAATAGCGTTATGGACCACTCGCAATGCCCACTTGCCATACATCAACCACATTTCCGGCTCATCATCGGCCCAGCCGGCCTCCAGCATCATGCGTTCGGCATACACCGCCCAGCCTTCGATCATTGCGCCGTTGCCAAAAAGACTCTTGACCAGACTGGGCGAGCGATTGGCATGCAAAAGCTGCGTGTAGTGGCCGGGGATAGCTTCATGGATATTGAGAATCTGCAAAATCCAATGGTTGTATTCGCGCAAATAGCTGGCGGCCTGAGCCTCGCCATAGGTTTCCAAGGGGGTGACGTTGTAAAACGTGTCAGCATCTGGATTGAAAGGGCCAGGCGCACTCACGGACGCAATCGCTCCACCACCGCGCATGTACTCAGGCATCTCGCGAACCACCAGCGGCTTGTCTGGATCCTGTTCAAGCAGCTGATTCTCGCGAACAAATGCCGCAAGATCAGGAATCTGGCGGCGAATTTCCGGGATGAATTCTTCCAGTGAACTGTGACGATCCGACAAATGGTCAATCAAGACGCTGATACGGACCAGAGACTCTTCTGGCAGCACTTGATCAGGGAAGTATTCTGGCCATAAGACAACCGTAATGTCGTCCATGTCCGTGAGCAAGCGAGCCTTTTCTTCGAGCGCACGTTCATACAGCTCGCGCGCGCTGAATCCCGCCTGGATGTCGTAACTAAATTTTTGCTCATACAGATCATCACCGAGTCGAAACGATCTCGCCGAATCAGTGTTGCTTAGTTCTTGCTGAACAGACTCCAGGAATTCAATCCAGCCCTCGATCGCTTCCCGCGCAGGCGTCAATACCGACATGAATTGGCCAGATTCGCTCTCGCTCAGTCCAGCATCAGCGATGCGAGCTTCGAGCGGCTTGCCGAGGCTACTCAATGCGCCTCGATTTCGAACAAGCGCCAGCTCGACATGCTCCAGAGTTGGGCGTTCGATATTGCTTTTTGCAGCACGATAATACGCCGGGACTTGCAGCAATCTTGATCGGACCAGTTCTATACGCTCGTCCAAGGGCGCGAAATCGGTATTCAAAATAAGATTGATAATGCCCGCCACATTGTAGTTCGCAGGATTCCACTGCCAGGTTTTTAGATCCTCTTGGTACCAGCGCTGTGCCTGCAATCGATTTTCCAGCAACGCGTAATCGGCACGCTCGGCGGGCGACAGATCAACATCCTGATAGCGCTGAAGCTCAGTCAATGCCTGGTCGATCATTGCCAGTGCACTAGCGCGCTGCGCCGAATCTGGAATAGTGACTTGATCGGCCCATTCATAGCGGCCCTGATACACCGCCCATTCGGGATTAAACGCCAGCATCCGCTCGATCAGCTGATCGGTGAATTGCCCGAACGGCACAGCTTGATCATCGCTCGCCTGCACAGCCAGGGACTTTTCGTCTTGTCCCTGTTCGCTGAGCGGTGTTGGAGGCGTCGCCTCAGAGCAGGCGAGTAGAACGGTCACAACAGCAGCGATTAAAACCGGGCGTATCATCATCGGCAAGTCCTGAGGAATTTCATAGTACGTGAGCGCGCTAATGCTACACCAACCAAGTGGATTTATTGATTCACGAAGCCGCCATTCAAGCGGCCATCTAAGGAGTCAAGGATGATGCTATGCTCGCTTGCATGTCCAGACCCCAAAGTCACCAGGAAGAATTCGCCAATGCCATGACCCACGGTCTTGGTGTTGTGCTGTCGATTGGCGGCGGTGCGGTGCTTATTACCTTGGCAAGTATTCACGCAGGTGCTCGTGAAGTCGTCAGTGTAGTGGTTTTTTCTGCTGCTTTGGTGCTTCTCTACAGCGCATCTACTTTGTACCATGTGGCGCGCCAGCCGCTGTTGAAATCTCGTTTAAAGGTGCTTGATCATTGCGCGATTTTTTTGATGATCGCTGCGACCTACACGCCCTTTACGATTGCCGCCATGCGGGGCGGTTGGGGCTGGGCCTTGTTCGGGGTAATTTGGGGCTTGGCCTTATTCGGAATCATCTTCAAGCTGTTTTTCACTGGTCGATTCAAAACCGTTTCTACCCTGACCTATATCGGCATGGGCTGGTTAGTCGTGGTCGCATTTGCACCACTCAGCCAGGCATTGACGCCCACCGCGCTCAATCTGCTAATTCTTGGCGGCGTATTCTTTACTGCAGGCGCGATCTTCTACCACCTCGAACGCATACCGTTTAATCACGCTATCTGGCACCTGTTCGTGCTGGCTGGAAGCATCGCACATTTCGCGGCCGTAACCGCTCAAATTGTCGGCAGTTCACTTTGAACACAATCAGTCGGGAGGGAATTGGCGCTTACTTCACGACCAAGATCTACGCCACCGCTTAAAATGAAATGGAATCATATTCAGGACCAACCATGAACCGCATCCGAACCTCGATCTACACGCCATTGGCATTTTTTCTGCTCGCTTTATTGCTTGCTGGCTGCGCATCTACGCCATCGAATGACACGTTGATTCGTGAATCAAGAACAGCGCTCAACAGCTTTCTTGACCGTGACCCAGCATTGCAGCGCTGGATAGATCATGCACAAGGCTACGCTATTTTTCCGGACATCGGCAAAGCAGGTCTATGGGTTGGCGGTGGATTTGGTCGCGGAGTCGTTTTTGAACAAGGCCAAGCGGTTGGACGGACCTCAGTGTCACAAGCTACGATTGGTGCGCAAATTGGTGCCCAGGCCTACTCGCAGATCGTTTTCTTTGAAGACAGCGCTGCCCTTACGACATTCAAGCGCGAGAATTTCGAATTCTCAGCGCAAGCCACAGCTGTTGCCGCAACCGCTGGAGCGGCTGCGACCACCAGCTACGAACGCGGCGTCGCAGTGTTCATTCTTATCAGGGGCGGTCTGATGGCCGAAGCCACAATTGGTGGACAGCAGTTCAAATACGAACCTTTATGAGGGGCACGGGGAGACGGGAGACGGGAGACGGAAAACGGGGAGACCGAGAGACTGGAAACCTAAGTCAATGAAATTCGTTTGGTCTGGTGGTTTCATTCCAGAAACTGGAGCCTTGCCAGGCGTGCGTAGAGCTCGCTGTTTTTCATCAGTTCATCGTGTTTGCCCTGGGCCACGAGTCGCCCATCTTCGAGGACAATGATTCGATCAGCGCGGCGAACGGTTGCCAACCGATGGGCGATCACTACAACAGTTCTATCTCGGCTGATCGACTCCAGCGCGTCCTGCACCCAGCGTTCGCTTTCAGCGTCCAGGCTTGCTGTCGCCTCATCCAGCAGAAGCAGCGGCGGGTCTTTGGCCAACGCTCTTGCGATCGCCAACCGCTGGCGCTGCCCGCCGGACAGGCTTAAGCCGCGTTCGCCCAGAAAGGTATCGTAGCCGCTGGGTAGCTTCGCGATGAATTCATCCGCATTGGCAGCCTCAGCAACACGCTTGAGCAACTCGGCATCAGCTTGATCGACGCCGTAGTTAATATTTTCCTCGGCTGATCCGGAGAATAAAACAACATCCTGCGGAACCAGTCCAATCGACTTTCTCAGCGTTGATAGATCAAGTTCACGAAGATCACAACCATTGATCAGAACACGACCATCCTGCGGATCATGAAATCGCAAGAGCAGCTGAAACAGCGTCGATTTGCCCGCGCCTGACGGCCCAACCAGGGCTACAGTTTCACCAGCGGGCACTTCAAAACTCAGCGACGACAACACTAGATTATCCGGCCGATCTGAATAGGCAAAGCATAAGTCCTCCACCCTCAGGCCCAATGGTGCGCTGGGAAACGGCACCGGGTTTGAGGGAGTTTCAATTGAGGGACGCAAACCAAGCAGTTCACCCAAACGCTCCATGGCACCGGCCGCGCGCTGGAGCTGGCCCCAAATTTCAGACAGGCTGGCCGTCGATCCAGCGGCAATTGCGGCATACAACACAAATTGACCCAGCTGCCCCGGCGACATGGCCTCACTGACAACCGCCCGCGCACCCAACCACAGTACGAATGTGATTGATGAAAACGTCAGTAAAATCACGGTAACAATCAGGACCGTGCTTGCTGCAATTCGTTTCTGATTGGTCTTGAAGGCGGCTTCGACCGTATCAGAAAACTGGCTGATTTCTCTTGGTTCTCGCGCAAACGCCTGGACGGTTTGAATCGCATTGATCGCTTCGTCGCCACGCGCGCTTATATCTGCGATCCGGTCTTGCGAATCACGCGACAGCTTGCGGACCCATCGACCAATTAACAATACCGGTAAGACTATCAGCACAATCAACAGACCAATAATCCCCGCCAGGTTCGGTGCTGTGAGAACCAGTGCGATCGAGCTGGCTACCAGCATGAGTAAATTTCGCAAACCCAGCGACACCGTTGAACCAACCAACGTTTCGATTAAGGTCGTATCAGTATTGATCCTCGACAGGATTTCTCCGGTTCGAGTGCGTGCGAAAAACGCCGGGTCCATGACCAGCACACGCGAAAAAACGGCCGAACGTACATCAGAAACGACGCGCTGACCCAACCAACTGACCCAATAAAAGCGCAATCCCCCGCCGACCGACATAACCACAGCGGCTGCGAAAAGCAGCCAGAACCACCGATCAATGCGGTTGATGTCATCCGCTACAAACCCGCGATCAATCACCTGCCCCACAGCCGCTGGTATGGCCAGCGCACCGGCAGCCGAAATCAGCAAAAACAGAAGTGCAAATGTAATTTGCAAGCGGTAACGCAGAATGAAAGGCTTCAATGCGTTCAATGACGACAACTGCTTACTAGGCGGACGTTTTTGTTGTTCAGGTGTCATGTGCAAGCGCTCACGAGGGCAATCGAGTTTGTCGGCGCTGTTGGAAACTCGAATAGCTGTAAAGGATCAACGCCGTCCAGATGCAGCCAAAAGTAATCGCATGATCGCGAGTAAAGGGCTCACCGTAAACAAAAATGGCGAGAAAGAATGTCATGCTTGGAGCGAGATACTGCAGAATTCCCATTGTACTCAGCGGAAGCCGTCGAACAGCAGTAGCAAACAACAGCAGAGGAAAAACCGTCACCAAACCGGTCCCGATAAGCAACAGTGTGGATGCCGTCTGAGCCGGATCAAACATCAACAATTCATTCCTTTGTAAACCGAATAGCCACAGCAAAGCAAGCGGCATCGCGAGTAACGTCTCCCAGAACAAACCAACCATAGGACCGACCTCCGTTAGTTTGCGCACAACTGAATACAGTCCAAACGAAAACGCTAAACCCAACGCCATCCATGGAACGAGGCCGATTTGAATCGCCATAAACAGCGTTCCTAGAGCCGCAATGATAACCGCCAGAATCTGAAGACCCGTAAGACGTTCCTGGAAAATCAACAGGCCGAGCAAGACATTTACCAGTGGATTAATAAAGTAGCCGAGACTTGTCGATAACACTCTATCCGAATTGACGGCGTAGACAAATATGAGCCAGTTGGTCAAAATCAATGCGCTGGAAAGCGCCAGCGTTGCCAACACCCGCGGTGAAATTCGTAAGTGCTCTCGAACTTCTGACTTGTGTCTGATCAACAACACTAAGCCCAGAAACACGACTGACCAAATGATCCGATGAGCGATGATTTCGTCGGCGCGAACCTGGCCCAGCCATTTAAAATAAATCGGTGCGAGACCCCAAAACATGAATGCCGTGAATGCAGCAATCAGTCCGCAATGTCGCTCCCGCTCTAATTGCACCTCAATTCGGCTAGTCACGGATCATTGAAAACCTGCAGCGGCGTGAGGACAGCGCGCGGCACGTCCAGGCTTCCGCTGACTTGAGCCCGAACCACTTCGTCTCCACGCGTCAGATCCAGTGCACCGGCCAGAGGACCAGGCGGCCACCCTAAATCCAACTGGCCCTGAGCCACGATGCTTGAACTCACCATCTGGAATTCCGGCAGGCTGATGAGCTGTCGGCTGATCTCGATCGGTGAACTCAGGAACTGAAACTGATCAATATCACTATCGATCCACTCGTCAGGCACCATGCCGGCAACCAGTGGCCAACGTCCATTCCAGATCTCAATTTCCCCTTCACCGTCTACTGTCAATCCTTCCTGTCCTGAGTCGAGCTTGAGGAGAAGTGAAATCGCACCTTCACCTGCCGGCGCCCAATCCCAGGGAATAGCACCGGCCAGCAACGCAAACTCATCAGCATCTACCCTCAAGCCCAGCTCAGTGGGCCAGCCCCTCGATGCCATATCAACGTTCCCAATCGCACTCAAATAGCCGCCCGGTAGATCAGCCTCCAAAAGGTCGACCCTGATTTGACGACTGCGTGACTGTGCCTGCAGCGCCATATTTCTTAATATCAAACCTGCTTGGGAGACTTGATCAACGACAACATTCAGATCAAAATCCAGTCCCTGTAATGCTGACACGATTTGCGAAGAGCCGTTCGCGCCAACCTGGTCCTGCAACAGCGATGGCAGCGCCACTAGATGCAGATCGACGAAATCAGAGGACAGTTCCAAATCAACAAAGGGGCGACTCCGCATGATGTAGTTGAGTTGAGCCTCAAACTCATGTTCGTTGATCCGAAGCAGACCCGCGTCTAGCGCCATGGTCATAGGCAGCCCAGGCAGAATATCCAGATTACCCAGAAGCTCAAAATCAAAATGGCCATCCTCCAGGCTACCCGTCATTCGCATGTTTGTGAGTCTGAATTGACCTGCTGGCTGTGGGACCATCAAAGCATCAATTTCCAACCAATCAAATAATGCTGGATCGCCAACGTTGCCGCGAAATCTGAACGCCATCGGCTCGCCCACCGCGAAGCCCTCAAGCTCTATCTGTTCGACCGAAAACTGGTCCTGCCGTAATCCCATGGAATCGCTCAGATTAACCAGAATCTCATCTATCTGTATGGGGCCATCCAGCCAGGAATTGCTCGAGCCAGCATCATCTTGAGGCCCCAACAAGTCCTGGAGGCTAATAAGACCATCGGTATCAGAGGCCAAGTCCAGGGATGCCCCACGCAACGTCACTTGACTAGCCTTGAGCTCGCCCCGAATCATAGGCAACAACCTGAGGTTCATCTCAAGAAACGCTGCCTCAAGCCGCGATGATTCGGCCTGCGTGCTCGGGCCCGATATGGTCACTTGTTCGGCCTCGAGGCGCAAACCAGGAAACAGCCGAACCTTGAGGTCACCCTGAATATCAATCCGTCGTCCAGAATCACGCTCGACATGAAGAGCGATGAGGCTCTTCAGTCGATCTTCATTTAGTAGCAGCACCGAGCTTCCGTACAGACCCAGCAATATGATCATTACTGCTGCCGAAATTATGATCAAGTTTCGCATCGAACTCTCGTGCCACCGTGACTCTGGATTCGCTCAGTAGTGTACGCGCTGTCATGTCGGCAAACCTGCCTCCTTCTGAGAATTCAGATGAGACCGAACCAAAAAACCCGGCTTCACGGCCGGGTTTTTTACGACAAGTTGATAATCACGCCTATATTAATCGACGGATTCAGCCCCTGGGGCATCTGGACGATCCACCAGCTCAACATATGCCATTGGCGCATTATCGCCTGCACGATACCCGCACTTGAGAATGCGAAGATAGCCGCCCGGCCGCGACGCATAGCGAGGGGCGAGTTCGTTAAACAACTTGCCCACTGCGGCCTTGTCACGTAGCCGACTGAATGCCAGCCGCCGCTTAGCAACCGTATCTTCTTTCGCCAAGGTAATCAGTGGCTCTGCCACGCGACGCAGTTCTTTAGCTTTTGGCAATGTCGTTTTAATCAATTCATGTTCAAACAAACTGACTGCCATATTCTTGAACATGGCACGACGATGCGATGAATTTCGATTGAGCTTACGCCCGGCTTTACGATGCCGCATTTTGCTTCTCCTTAGCGCTCGGTGCGAGCCAGACTTGCAGGTGGCCAATTTTCCAGGCGTGAGCCCAGAGTCAAGTCATGCGAGGCCAGCACAGTTTTGATTTCAGTCAGAGACTTCTTGCCGAGATTCGGGGTTTTCAAGAGTTCGGTTTCGGTGCGCTGAACGAGATCGCCGACGTACTGAATGTGTTCAGCCTTGAGGCAATTAGCCGAGCGTACTGTCAACTCCAAATCGTCAATGGGTCGCATCAGAACAGGATCGAATGTCTCGGTGGACGTCTCTGTTTGATCCTTTTCACGCGCGACAAAATCGACAAACACGGACATCTGATCAACCAGGATACCTGCTGCCAGCTTTACCGCGTCTTCGCAACTCATCGTACCGTTGGTATCGATATCCAGAACGAGTTTGTCGAGGTCCGTACGCTGAGCGACACGTGCGCTGTCAACGCTATAAGCGACACGGTGCACTGGGCAGTAGGAGGCATCCAGTTGCAAACGGCCGATTGTTCGTGTTTCTTCTTCGCTAAATTTATGGACAGCTGCCGGTTGGTAACCAACACCTCGTGTCACCTTGAGCTGCATGTTTAACTTGGAGCTCTTGGTCAGATTACAAATGACGTGATCCGGGTTGACGATCTCAACATCATGGTCAAGCTGGATATCACCCGCAGTGACTGGACCCGCCTTGTCTTTGGTCAGCGTCAGCACAGCCTCGTCACGCGAATGCATGCGAACGGCAACGTCTTTAAGGTTCAAAAGCACCTCGACGATGTCTTCCTGCAACCCGTCCACGGCTGTGTATTCATGTAAAACGCCGTCCATCTCCACTTCTGTTATCGCACTGCCTGGGATCGAGGACAGCAACACGCGGCGAAGAGCATTGCCCAACGTGTGACCGAAGCCCCGCTCAAGAGGCTCTAGCGTAATGCGAGCCCGGCGTGGAGTTATTTCGTCGACCAAAAGGCCTTTCGGCTTCAACATATTGCCGATGAGTTCGCTGATCTGGCCTGCCATGGTTTACCTCTTCAGATATTACGTTTAAATCAAGAAGCCGGCAGCCGCCGACTTCCTTGATTTGTCTGGTTAATACAAGCGCGGTGGTAGGACGCTAATTACTTGGAGTACAGCTCGACAATAAGATTTTCGTTAATGTCAGGCGGTAAATCGTCACGGTCTGGTGCGCCCTTGAATATCCCTTCCATTTGCTCGAAGTTGACGTCGACCCAATCAGGAACAGTATCCAGCTCGCGCGACAAATTAATGGCCTCTTGAATACGAAGCTGCTTCTTGGCGCGATCCCGAAGAGAAATCTTGTCGTCGGCTTTGATTTGAGCCGAGGCAATATTCAGAATTTTCCCGTTGACCTTGATGGATCTATGACTCACCAGCTGGCGCGCCTGCGCGCGAGTTACGGCAAATCCCATGCGGTAAACAACATTATCGAGACGGCCCTCAAGAAGTTTGAGAAGATTCTCGCCTGTAGCGCCTTTCTGGCGTGCTGCATGCTTGTAGTAATTCCGAAACTGTTTTTCTAGAACCCCGTACATGCGGCGTACTTTTTGTTTCTCGCGAAGCTGCAGGGCATAGTCCGACAATCGTTGCCGACGGCTATCGCCATGCTGGCCCGGTGGTTGATTCAACTTACACTTTGAATCCAGGCCACGGGCCGGGCTCTTGAGATTAAGGTCCATGCCCTCGCGGCGCGCGAGCTTGCAGGTTGGTCCGGTATATCTAGCCATAATCTTTTGCTATTCCAATTTGCTCGTCAGACGCGACGTTTCTTCGGTGGACGGCAGCCGTTGTGTGGAATTGGCGTCACGTCAATAATATTTGTAATTTTGAAGCCAACTGCATTCAACGAGCGAACAGAAGATTCTCGTCCTGGCCCAGGGCCATTCACTCGCACTTCAAGATTTTTCAAACCATATTCCTGAGCCGTTCGTCCAGCGTTCTCAGCCGCGACCTGAGCCGCAAAGGGGGTCGATTTACGCGAACCGCGAAAACCTGACCCACCGCTGGTCGCCCATGAGAGCGCATTGCCCTGGCGATCGGTAATCGTGATAATGGTGTTATTGAATGAGGCATGCACATGAGCGATCCCATCCACAATAACTTTCTTGATCTTTTTCTTTCCCTTGGCGGTCTGCTTTGCCATGACTTACAACCTCAACGAATCGGACGACGCGGACCCTTACGGGTGCGAGCATTTGTGCGTGTACGCTGTCCGCGAACGGGCAGGCCTCGACGATGACGAAGACCGCGGAAACAACCGAGGTCCATCAAGCGTTTAATGTTCATGCCAACTTCGCGGCGCAGATCACCTTCAACAGTAAACTTGCCAACCTCGTGACGCAGTTTTTCCTGCTCGCCTTCGGTCAAATCACGCACCTTGGTATCCGGTGCAACGCCGGTAGCGTCACAAATCTGGTAGGAACGGGTGCGACCGATTCCGTAAATTTGCGTAAGAGCTACCCAAATGTGCTTTTGCACTGGCAGGTTAACGCCTGCGATACGAGCCATGTTTTTTCTCCGTGAACCTTGTTAACTTTTCGTCGACCAACCCGCAAGTGTAGCGAGTTTGACGCAATTGATCAAGACGACAGCCAGTAATTTTTCAACCCTGGCGCTGCTTATGTTTGGGATCCGTGCAAATCACACGAACGACACCCTGTCGACGAACTACCTTGCAGTTACGACAGATCTTCTTGACTGATGCTTGAACTTTCATATTGTTTCTCCGAATCCGGTTTTATGCGATTCATTCCAGCAGACGCTAGCGCCGGACCACGCCAGAGCGACCGTAGCTTTTCAAATTCGACTTCTTCAACAAACTATCGTACTGGTGTGACATTAAATGGGCCTGTAGCTGAGCCATGAAGTCCATGGTCACAACAACAATAATCAGCAATGAAGTACCGCCAAGATAAAACGGAACGTTCCACTGCATGATCAATAGCTCCGGCATCAGACAAACACCAAGCAAATAAACGGCACCCACCGTAGTCAACCGTGTAAGTACGAAATCAATGTATTCAGAGGTCTGGCGGCCCGGACGTATTCCTGGGATAAAGGCCCCCGATTTCTTCAAATTATCGGCGGTCTCGCGCGAATTGAAGACAATAGCGGTGTAGAAAAAGCAGAAAAATACAATTAAAGCGCCGAATATCGCAATGTACAACGGCTGACCCGGGCGAAGCTGTTCCGATATTGTCTGCAGCCAGGTCACGCCGCCATCAGCCGATTGTCCAAACCACGTCGTGATGGTGGCCGGGAATAGCACCAGACTGGAGGCAAAAATAGCAGGAATCACCCCAGACATATTTACCTTGAGCGGAAGATGGCTTGACTGTGCCTGATACGCTTTACGACCCTGGCGTTGTGCATAGTTGACCGTGATTCGTCTCTGCCCGCGCTCAACGAAGACGACAAATGCAGTAACTGCAAGAGCCATCAGCAATAAGAACAATGCCGTAGGCACACCCAGCTGGCCAGTATTCACCAGCTCAAGCGTCGAGCCAATTGCGCGCGGAAGCTCGGCGACAATTCCGGCAAAAATCAAAATCGATATACCATTTCCGATTCCACGCTCGGTAATCTGTTCACCAAGCCACATTAAAAACACCGTGCCCGCTGTCAACGTGACAACCGCTGAAAGCATAAAACCCGGGCCCGGATTAATAACCACAGGCATTTCGGCACCCGCGCTCTGCGACTGCAGAGCCATCGCGACACCAAACGACTGGAAGGCAGCCAGCACGACTGTAAAGTAGCGCGTGTACTGGGTGATCTTGCGGCGACCGGACTCGCCCTCTTTTCGCAGGGCCTGGAGCTGCGGAACGGCATGACTCATCAACTGCATGATGATCGCCGCGGAAATGTAGGGCATGACACCCAGTGCAAAAATTGAAAAACGACCCAGCGCACCGCCCGAAAACATGTTGAACATATCAACGATAGTACCGCTGGTCTGGTCCATTAGCGAAACCAGGGTCACCGGATTGATGCCAGGAACGGGAATGAAAGTCCCAAAACGGAACACCATCAGTGCGACAACAACAAGGATCAGGCGCTGACGAAGTTCCTTCAAGCGACCTATTCCACCGAGTGCACCGGCCATATCAGAGGCGCTGCGAGACATTACTCGACGGTGCCTCCAGCAGCTTCGATTAACTTGGTCGCACCAGCGGTCACGTGCAAGCCTCGAACGGTCAAACTGCGGTCAACTTCACCTTTTGCAATCAAGCGCACGCGTTTGGTATCGCCGGGAATCAGGCCCGCTTCTTTCAAAGACAGCAGATCAACCGTGTCGCCACCAAAGCTATTCAGTTGATAAAGCCGAATTTCACGCGTTTTCACATTAACCGATGAATGAAAACCGACCTTTGGAAGGCGACGTTGAAGCGGCATTTGTCCGCCCTCGAAACCAACCTTGTGGTATCCACCCGAGCGAGACTTTTGACCCTTGTGACCGCGCCCGCTGGTTTTGCCCAGCCCAGAGCCAATCCCGCGGCCGACGCGCTTGCGATTTTTCCGGCTGCCTTCAGCAGGTTGAACGGTATTAAGTTTCATAGTCGTTATCCTTCGGCCTTAATTTTTTAACCAATACATATCGATTCAGGCCTGTTCGACCTGAACCAGGTAGGAGACCTTGTTAATCATGCCGCGAATGGACGGCGTATCTTCAAGCTCAACCGTATGATGCATACGACGTAACCCCAAACCCCTGACCGTTTCACGGTGCTTACCAATGGTTCCATTGGTGCTTCGCACGAGAGTTACCCGCAATTTTGCTGATGATTGCTTAGCCATGATGTTCGAGAATCTCCTCAATCGGCTTGCCGCGTTTGATGGCAACAGACTCAGGTGAGGCCATTGCTTGGAGCCCTTTCATTGTCGCGCGAACTAGGTTAATTGGGTTATTGGACCCAACACTCTTAGCCAGAACGTTATGCACACCAACGGCTTCAAATACTGCACGCATAGCGCCGCCAGCGATCACGCCCGTACCTTCAGACGCTGGCTGCATATAAACCCGAGACCCACTGTGACGTGATTTGACTGCGTGCCATAGCGTGCCATCGTTTAAACTAATTCGAACCATATCGCGGCGCGCCCGCTCCATCGCTTTCTGGATAGCGAGCGGCACTTCGCGTGCCTTTCCATATCCAAAGCCGACCTTACCTTCGCCGTCGCCGACCACGCTGAGCGCGGTAAAACTAAACTGACGTCCACCTTTAACCACCTTGACTACGCGGTTTACGGCGACAAGCTTTTCAATCAGATCGTCGGAGTTATTGTCTCTAGCCATTATAAAATTCCGTGTTCCTTAAAACTTCAGGCCGGCTTCGCGCGCGGCATCAGCGAGGGCCTTGATTCGACCGTGATATTTAAATCCAGAGCGATCAAAGGCAACATCATTGACGCCGGCCGATAGCGAACGTTCTGCTATAGCTTTTCCGACAGCCTTGGCGGCATCCACGTTGGACGTTCCGGACAAACCATCGCGAACGTCTTTTTGCAGCGTTGAGGCAGCGGCAAGTGTGTGCCCGCCACCCGGCGCGATCACCTGCGCATAGAGATGACGACCAGTGCGATGCACGGTCAATCGCGCGACGCCCTGACGTTGGATACGCGAACGCGTCTTGCGTGCGCGACGTAGTCGTGAAAGGTTTTTTACGCTCATCGTTATTCCTTAACGCTTCCTAATGCTCTAGCCTTCGTGTTAAGCCTTCTTGGCTTCTTTCATGATGACGCGCTCATCTGCGTAGCGCACACCCTTACCCTTATAGGGCTCGGGTGGACGGTAGGCGCGGATTTTCGCTGCAACTTGACCAACTAGTTGCTTGTCGCTGCCTTTGACTATAATTTCTGTCTGGCTTGGTGCTTCAATAGACACGCCCTCCGGGATTTCAAAATTCACCGGGTGGCTAAAGCCAAGCTGCAAATTTAGAGACGAACCCTGTACGGCAGCACGGTAACCTACGCCAACTAACGAAAGCTTGCGTTCGAAGCCGGAATTAACGCCCTCAACCATGTTGGCAATGAGTGCACGCATCGTTCCAGCCATCGCCATATCAGCATCGTTGTGAGGAGCCACTTGCAGCGATCCCTCCTCTACACTCACCCCTACACCGGGATGGAGATTCATTTCCAGACTACCTTTCGGACCTTTGACGTGAACAACGCCATCAGAGTGTTGGAATTCGATTCCTTTCGGGAGCTCAATTGGATTTTTAGCAATTCTGGACATCGTTGAATATTCCCTACAAATCAGGCCACTAAGCAAAGCACTTCGCCACCGTGCCCTTCAGCACGCGCGCGCGAATCCGTCATGACCCCTTTAGAGGTACTGACGATGGCTATCCCAAGTCCATTTAAAACGGTCGGTAAATTGTCTTTGCCAAAATAGCGGCGACGCCCCGGCTTGCTGTAGCGGTCCAGGCGATCGATCACGCCCCGTCCGTCAACATATTTCAAGCCGATTGTGAGTTCAGATTTACTGCCTTCCGTTTGCACGTCGAATGAACGCACGTAGCCCTCATCCTCCAGCACCTTGGCAATGGCAACTTTAGCCGTCGAAGACGGCATGCTTACGGCGCGTTTATTTACAGCCTGCGCATTTTTGATGCGTGCCAGCATATCTGAAATTGGATCGTTCATGCTCATATCTGCTCTCCTTACCAGCTCGCTTTGCGTAGGCCAGGAACATCCCCACGCATTGCCGCCTCACGCAACATGTTCCGCGCCAGACCGAACTTACGGTAATACCCGCGAGGCCGACCTGAAATCTGACAACGATTACGACGCCGAATCGGGCTGGAATCCCGCGGCAACTTGTTTAAAGCATGCATTGCCGCCTGCTTCGACTCGTAGTCCGCCTCCGGATCGATAATGATTTTTTTCAACTCTGCACGCTTTTCTGCGAACTTCGCTGTTAATTTAGTTCTGCGAACATCGCGCTGAACCATTGAAACCTTAGCCATCTATTTATCTCCTCAGCGAGCCCGAAACGGGAAGCCAAATGCTTCCAACAGAGCCAACCCTTCTGCGTCTGTTTTAGCGCTGGTAGTAAACGCGATATCCATGCCGCGAATCGCGTCAATCTGGTCGTAGTTGATCTCAGGAAAAATAATCTGCTCGGTTACGCCCAAATTGTAGTTTCCTGAACCATCAAACGCTTTCCGGGATACCCCGCGAAAATCGCGGACCCTGGGCAGCGCAATTGCAACCAGCCGATCCAGAAACTCATACATGCGTTCGCGCCGCAGTGTAACTTTTGCACCGATCGGGTAGTGATCGCGAATCTTGAAGCTCGCCACCGATTTGCGCGCCTTGGTGACAACCGGCTGCTGTCCGGCAAGTTTGCTCATATCAGCGACCGCTTTCTCGATGACTTTTTTGTCACCGACGGCTTCACCGAGACCCATATTGATTGTGATTTTTTCTAAACGCGGAACCTGCATGACGTTGTCGTACCCAAATTTTTCTTTGAGTTGACCAACGACAGTGTCGCGATAGTATTCGTGCAACCTAGCCATTTCTATACGCCTTAAATATCTACGACTTCGCCGGTCGAGCGGAAGAACCGCACTTTCCGACCGTCTTCGAGAAATTTGAAACCCACGCGATCACCTTTATCCGTCGCAGGGTTATACAACATCACGTTTGAGGCTTGAATCGGGGCCTCACGTTCGATGATTCCACCAGGCTTCTGATTCTGTGGATCAGGCTTCTGGTGTTTCTTGATCATATTGACGTTTTCAACCAGAAAGCGACTGCCACCTAGCACTTTGAGAATATGACCACGTTGACCACGACTGCGGCCAGAAATAACGATCACTTCATCACCTTTGCGAATACGTTCCATCACCCGATCCTTAAAGCACTTCTGGTGCCAACGAGACAATTTTCATAAAGCGCTCTGAGCGCAACTCACGCGTTACCGGTCCAAAAATACGTGTACCGATCGGCTCCAGCTTTTGGTTCAAGAGCACGGCTGCGTTGCCATCGAAGCGGATCAGCGAACCGTCATGACGTCGCACGCCTTTGCGAGTACGCACAACTACTGCGTTGTAGACCTCGCCTTTTTTAACCTTTCCACGCGGGATGGCATCTTTGACAGTGACTTTAATCACATCGCCAATGTTGGCGTATCGACGCTTGGACCCGCCAAGAACCTTGATACACATAAGCTCGCGCGCGCCGCTGTTATCGGCTGCCGCCAGTCGTGATTGCATCTGAATCATGCTGCTTCGCTCCGCTTCTACTTACTGGGCACGTTCAACGACTTCTACCACCTGCCAACTCTTCAACTTTGAGAGTGGACGGCATGGAGAAATACGAACAGTATCGCCTTCGTTACAGTCGTTGGTCGCGTCATGCGCGTGCACCTTGCTTGACCGGCGAATATATTTGCCGTAGAGCGGATGCTTGACCAAACGCTCGAGGCGTACGGTGACGGTTTTATCCATCTTGTTGCTAACAACGCGACCGACTTGGCTGCGTTGGATTTTATTTTCGGTACTCATGCTGCACCACCCTGAACCTGATTCATCACCGTTTTTACCCGGGCGATATTGCGTCGCACAGTTTTGAGCTGATGGCGACCATCTAAATTGCCATTGCCGTGCTGCATGCGCATACCAAACTGCTCCTTACGCAGCTCCAGCAACAGGTCCTTAAGCTCGGCGACACTTTTGCCACGAAGTTCATTAGCCTTCATTACAACGTCCTCACTACAAAAGCAGTCTTGACGCTGAGCTTGGCGGCTGCACGGCGAAAAGCTTCACGTGCAACTTCTTCACTCACGCCTTGAATTTCATAAACCATGCGGCCGGGCTGGATGGCAGCGACCCAATATTCCACGTTACCTTTTCCTTTACCCATTCGAACTTCAACGGGCTTTTTGGTAATCGGCTTATCAGGAAACACCCGAATCCAAAGCTTACCGCCGCGCTTCACGTGCCGTGTAATTGCACGACGCGCTGATTCAATCTGACGGGCGGTCAAAAACCCACGGGTCGTTGCCTGGAGGCCAAACTCGCCAAAGCTGACCTTATTAGCCACTTGAGCCAGACCGCGGTTGCGACCTTTTTGCGTTTTTCTGAATTTTGTACGCTTAGGCTGAAGCATGATCAGTTCTCCTTGCGTGAGCCCTTCTTCTGGGCCTTGTCGCCAGTATTCTCTGCGTACAGGTCGAAAACATCGCCCTTGTACACCCACACTTTGATTCCAATAATGCCGTAAGTCGTAGCCGCTTCCGCAGTGCCGTAATCGACATCTGCACGCAAGGTATGCAGTGGAACGCGTCCCTCCCGATACCATTCCGAACGTGCGATATCCGCGCCATTAAGTCGGCCGCCGACCTGAACTTTGATACCCAATGCCCCCAAGCGCATTGCATTACCAACAGCGCGCTTCATCGCCCGTCTGAACATCACGCGACGCTCAAGCTGTTGAGCAATCGACTCAGCGACCAAACGCGCATCGAGTTCAGGCTTGCGAATCTCAGTGACTCTGATGTGAGTTGGCACGCCCATTATCCGAGACACTTTGTGCTTCAACTTTTCAATGTCTTCGCCTTTCTTACCAATCACGATGCCCGGACGGGCAGTATGGATGGTAATTTCAGCCGACTTGGCTGGACGCTCGATCTGAATGTGGCTGACCGCCGCATGCGCTAATTCTTTTTCCAGAAACTCGCGCGTTTTAAGGTCGGTCTGCAGGTAATTAGCGAATGTCTCGCCTTCTGCGTACCACTTAGCTCGCCAATCTTTGGCGATGCCCAAACGAATTCCAGTTGGATGTACCTTCTGACCCATGCTTAGTCCTTAATCCTCTGCCACTACAACTGTGATGTGACTGGTGCGCTTCAATATCCGGGTGTAGCGGCCTTTCGCGCGCGCGCGTCCCCGCTTCAAGGTCGGTCCTTCATCAACGAAGATGCGCGATACCGTTAGCTCATCAATGTCAGCACCCAGGTTGTTCTCGGCGTTAGCAACCGCAGACAACAAAACCTTGCGAACAATGTGTGCACCTTTTTTAGCGCTGAAATTAAGCAGCTCGTCCGCCCGGTCGACTGACATTCCACGCACCTGGTCTGCGACCAATCGCGCTTTCTGGGCAGAAATCCGAGCACCCTTCAACTTTGCAGTAGCTTCCATCACCGTCTTAATCCTGGTTACTTGGTCTTGCGATCAGCAACGTGACCCTTGAAGGTCCGCGTCGGAGCAAATTCGCCGAGCTTGTGCCCAACCATATTTTCGTTGATCAGAATGGGAACGTGCTGACGCCCATTGTGGACAGCAATCGTCAGGCCAACCATTTCCGGCAGCACCATGGAGCGGCGCGACCACGTCTTAATGGGGCGCTTGCTGTTAGCTTCAACGGCCGCTTCCACCTTTGATTCCAGGTGGTAATCGATAAACGGCCCTTTTTTGATCGAACGTGGCATTGCGTTTTCCTAATGTAATGTCGCCAGCGCAGACTACTTACGCTTACGCGGGCGGCTGATAAATTTGCTGGTTCGCTTGTTAGAGCGAGTCCGTTTGCCTTTGGTCTGCAGTCCCCAAGGCGTCACTGGATGTCGGCCACCAGAAGAACGACCTTCACCACCACCGTGTGGGTGATCAACCGGGTTCATGGCCACACCTCGTACCGTGGGTCGAACGCCTCTCCAGCGATTCGCCCCAGCTTTACCGAGCTTCTGCAGATTGTGTTCGGTGTTCGAAACCTGACCAATGGTTGCCCTGCATCGCGTGTGAACCTTACGAACTTCGCCAGAACGCAGCATCAACGATGCGTACTGACCTGCCCTGGCTACCAGCTGCGCTGCAGCTCCCGCTGTACGCGCCAGCTGTCCACCCTTACCAGGCTTGAGCTCGATATTGTGAACCTGCGTNCCGACCGGAATTGAACGCAATGGCATTGCGTTGCCCGGTTTAATCGGCGCTTCAGAGCCGCTTAAGACCTGATGCCCGGCCAACACATTACGCGGCGCGAGAATGTATCGACGTTCGCCATCGCTGTATTTAATCAATGCGATGTGGGCGCTGCGATTAGGATCGTATTCGACCCGCTCAACAACGCCACGAATACCGTCTTTGTCGCGTTTGAAATCAATCACACGGTAATGATGCTTATGACCACCACCTCTGTGTCGCGTAGTAATACGACCGTTGTTATTTCGTCCGCCGGTTGCACTTTGAGACTCGACCAGCGGCGCGTGGGGCTTACCCTTCCAAAGGTGATCGTGCTTGACACGAACTACGCCACGACGCCCGGGTGATGTCGGTTTTGCTTTGACAATTGCCATGTCCGTTCCCTGGCTCTAAATTCAGTCTGCTTGTAAATCTTCAATCGTCTGGCCCGCGGCCACACGCACGTAAGCTTTTTTCCAGCTTTTCTGGACGCCTGCGCGGAAACGAAACGTTTTTCGCTTCCCTTTCTGATTCAACACTTGCACGCCTTCCACCTTGACATCGAACAGGCCCTCGACAGCCCGGCGGATTTCGTCCTTGTTTGCGTCACGTTGAACCTCGAACACATATTGGTTCGAATCCGCCTGCAGCCGCGCTGTTTTTTCCGAAACGTGCGGTAAGCGCACGATTTGATACATCCGTTCGGTATTCATGACAGCCACTCCTGAATTTTTTCGACCGCTGCGCGCGTCATTACAACGTTATCGGCACCGACCAGGCTGACAGGATCAAGCCGATCAGCAGTCAACGTGTGAATATTCGATATGTTGCGGCTACCCAGATAAAGGTTGTGGTCGAGCTCCGCGTCGACCAGCAAACCGCGCTCAACACCCAGGTCTGCCAATTTTGCTTTCACTAAGGCGGTTTTTGGTTCGTCAATGCTCAGACTCTCAACAACAATCAGGCGATCCTGGCGAAGCAGTTCTGAGAGTATTGCCATCAGCGCCGCTCGGTACTGCTTGCGATTCACTTTATGGCTGAAGTCCCGAGGCTGGGCGGCGAAGGTCACCCCGCCGCTGCGCCAAAGCGGGCTGCGAATGGTTCCGGCTCGGGCATTACCCGTTCCCTTTTGACGCCATGGTTTTCGCCCGCCGCCAGAAACAGCCGAACGATTCTTTTGGGCTTTGGTCCCAGCCCGTCCGCCAGCCAAATAAGCTGTAACGACCTGGTGAACCAGAGCTTCTGAAAAATCGCGGCCAAAAATAGCGTCTGAAACATCCACGCTGTTGCCGCCCTGGATTGAAATTTCCATCATTCGCTCCTTCAGGCCTTAATCGTTGGACGCACGAAAACGTGACCACCAGGCGCACCCGGAATAGCCCCGCGGATCAAAATAAGGTTTCGTTCTGCATCGACGCGCACGACTTCAAGATTCATTGTCGTGACCCGAGCATTCCCCATCTGGCCAGCCATTTTCTTGCCTTTGAAAACTCGCCCTGGAGTTTGGCATTGACCAATTGAGCCTGGTGCGCGATGCGAGAGGGAATTGCCGTGAGTTGCGTCCTGCATGCGGAAGTTGTACCGCTTGATGACGCCGGCAAAGCCTTTACCTTTACTGGTGCCAGTCACGTCGACTTTCTGCCCGGCCTCGAAGCGCTCCACCGTGACTTCCGAGCCGACCGACAAGTCAGCATCTTCGCCATCGTCAGTGCGGAATTCCCACAGTCCCTCGCCTGCTTCAACACCAGCCTTGGCAAAGTGACCGGCAGTTGGCCGATCAACTAAAGACGTACGACGAGCACCGCTGGTTACTTGGATAGCAGCATAGCCGTCGTTTTCGACACTACGAATCTGGGTAATACGATTCGGACTGACTTCGACCACGGATACGGGAATGGAAGTACCCTCCTCCGTGAATATGCGAGTCATGCCTCGCTTGCGTCCTACTAATCCGATAGTCATTGTCTTAAAACTCACTTCGTTCGTTGCTTACTGCCGGCCAAATATTGGCTGACAAAAATTCTTTGGCAAATTCGAAGGCACAGTTCACTCTCATCCCAGAAAGTAAGGCGGCCATTCATCAACAGACCTGATCAATAAAGCTTGATCTGCACATCGACGCCCGCTGCCAAATCCAGCTTCATAAGAGCATCAACTGTTTTGTCGTTAGGATCAACGATATCCAGCAACCGCTTATGGGTTCGGATTTCGTACTGATCTCGCGCGTCTTTATTGACGTGCGGAGAAATCAGGATCGTATAACGTTCCTTGCGCGTGGGCAGAGGAATTGGGCCTCGAACTTGTGCGCCAGTTCGTTTGGCTGTATCCACGATCTCCTGGGTTGACCGATCGATCAAACGATGATCAAAACCTTTCAAACGAATACGGATTTTTTGCTCGGCCATTGCCGTACGCCTTTAGTCTGTAAAAGATCAAAACTCAAACCAGCCCGTTCGGGCGGCCATTGTGCGTGATCCGAAGATCAAAACCCCCTCAACCAAGGTTGAAGGGGCTCTCTAAACCTGAGCCGCCCATTATGCCGCGACTCGATTGAAAATGCTAGTACTTATTCGTGAATTTTTGCCACGACGCCGGCACCGACGGTACGGCCGCCTTCACGAATGGCAAAACGCAGGCCTTCTTCCATCGCAATCGGTGCGATCAAAGCAACTTGCATTTGTACGTTGTCGCCCGGCATGACCATCTCCACGCCGTCCGGCAGCTCACACGCTCCGGTCACATCCGTGGTCCGGAAATAGAACTGCGGGCGATAGCCTTTGAAGAACGGCGTATGACGACCACCTTCGTCTTTGCTCAGAATATACACCTCAGCCTCGAACTTGGTGTGCGGGGTGATCGTACCCGGCTTGGCCAGAACCTGACCACGCTCGACGTCTTCACGCTTGGTGCCGCGCAGCAGTACGCCAACGTTGTCACCCGCCTGACCTTGGTCCAGCAGCTTGCGGAACATTTCCACGCCGGTGCAGGTCGTCTTGGTCGTGTCTTTGATGCCGACAATTTCAATCTCGTCACCAACATTGACAATGCCGCGCTCAACCCGTCCGGTCACCACGGTGCCGCGACCTGAAATCGAGAACACGTCTTCAATCGGCATCAGGAACGGCTTGTCAAGCGCCCGCTCGGGCTCAGGGATGTACTCATCCATTTGCTCAACCAGCTTCAGAATGGCCGGAACGCCAATTTCGCTTTCATCGCCTTCCAGTGCTTTCAAGGCTGAACCGGTGACGATCGGGGTGTCGTCGCCCGGGAAGTCGTAGTCAGACAGAAGTTCGCGCACTTCCATCTCGACCAGTTCCAGCAACTCTTCATCATCGACCATGTCGGCCTTGTTCAAAAAGACCAGGATGTAGGGCACGCCAACCTGGCGCGCCAGCAGGATGTGCTCGCGCGTTTGCGGCATCGGGCCATCAGCAGCTGAGCAGACCAGAATCGCGCCGTCCATCTGGGCCGCACCAGTGATCATGTTCTTGACATAGTCAGCATGGCCCGGGCAGTCAACGTGGCCGTAGTGGCGTGAATCAGACTCGTATTCAACGTGAGCCGTTGCGATCGTGATGCCACGAGCGCGTTCTTCCGGCGCGTTGTCAATCTGATCGTAGGCCTTGAATTCACCACCGCGGGCTTCAGCACACACCTTTGTCAGCGCCGCTGTCAGCGTCGTTTTGCCATGGTCAACGTGACCAATCGTGCCGACGTTTACGTGCGGCTTGCTACGTTCAAATTTTTCCTTGGACATGAGTCTGGAACTCCGTTTCCTTCAGTTGTTTAAGTCAAAAATTACAGCTGCTATTCAAAAATTTCAGCGATTTCAAATCTGTTGAAACACGCTGCATCTATATGGTGCCCACGACTGGACTCGAACCAGTGACCTCTCCCTTACCAAGGGAGTGCTCTACCACCTGAGCTACGCGGGCCGCAAAACATCATTCGGCAAGTGGCCTGGAGCGGGTGATGGGAATCGAACCCACATCATCAGCTTGGAAGGCTGAGGTTCTACCGTTGAACTACACCCGCGTTCCGTAAAATCTAATCGTTCTCGATAATCATTCCCGGCAAAATGGTGGAGGGGGCAGGATTCGAACCTGCGAAGGCATAGCCAGCAGATTTACAGTCTGCCCTCGTTGACCGCTTGAGTACCCCTCCAGCTCGCCAACCACGTAATTAAGTCATGGTCAGAATTTCAACTTTTCGCACATTCCATCGACCAGCCGAACTCCGCCCATATTTCG
>JGI12109J20283_10134047_pt1 | contig 36764 bp, 29 predicted proteins | sample ElkSlonscriptome_12_FD_20283 | JGI IMG/M metagenome (IMG submission 20283)
TACGGCTGCCGGGGTGGTCGACGAGATCGGCGTGGGTGGCGACGGGTATTAGCAATCGAATGAGAAACGCCGTCGCAGAGAATGCGAAGAGACCGGTCAGCAGAAGCCCCTGCTCCATGATAGAAAGACTCCGTGCACAGGCCGTTCGTTGGCTCGCGTCATCCCCTGCAGAAACCGCCCGCGAAAGCCCATGACTGTCCGGCGAGCGGTCCCACCGGCCGCAACGCCACAGGTAATGGATGTCAGGACCCCAAGCGATCCGGCCCGCGGAATCGGGCCGACGCCTCACTCGGCTAGGCGAGCCTTCGCGTTCTCGTCGATAGGGATGTCGCCCGGTGATTCAGTGCTGCGCACGTCCACTGTCAATTTGTCCGGCAAGCGTCTTTTTTTACAGTATGTGCGAAGATTTTGATTGATGCAATCGACGACAGCTCGGCTGCTGAGATCCTTTGCTTTGTCTCTGGCTGGCCGATAGAATCCAAGCGTTTAACGTCAGAACCGTCGCGGCGCGCGTCGCCTTGCTCGCCGCGTGCGAGTGCCGCCCGATGGCCTTGGTGGTCCCCAGCCGCAAGTCTGGTCCGGAGAAACCCTTGAGAGAACCCGCATTGCTGGCCCTGGAAGACGGTGCGCTCTTCCGGGGAGAGTCTATCGGCGCCCCTGGCGAAAGCATCGGGGAGGTGGTCTTCAACACCGCCATGACCGGCTATCAGGAGATCCTGACCGACCCCTCCTATCGGCGCCAGCTGGTCACGCTGACCTATCCGCATATCGGCAATACCGGCGCGAACGACGAGGACGAGGAGTCGACGGGCATCCAGGCGGCTGGTCTGATCATCCGCGACCTGCCGATCCGCGCCAGCAATTGGCGGCAGCGTGAGGCCCTCGATGCCTACCTGTGCCGCCAGGGCGTCATCGGCATCGCCGGCATCGATACGCGACGCCTGACGCGATTGCTGCGCGAAAAGGGCGCCCAGAATGGCTGCTTGCAAGCCGGCGAGCGGGTCGACGCGGAGGCCGCTGTCGCGGCGGCGCGCGCCTTTCCGGGTCTCGAGGGCATGGATCTCGCGCAGGAGGCGAGCACCAAGGCGCCCTACACCTGGACCGGGGGGCTCTGGCGCTTGGGCGCCGCGCCCCGGACGACGGATGGCGCGGCGAGCTGGCACGTGGTCGCCTATGACTACGGCATCAAGCGCAACATCCTCCGGATGCTCGCCGAGCGTGGCTGTCGCGTAACGGTGGTGCCGGCGCAGGCTGCGGTGGCGGAGGTGTTGGCCTTGGAGCCCGACGGCGTCTTTCTCTCGAACGGCCCTGGTGATCCCGAGCCCTGCGACTATGCGATCGCCGCGATCCGCGAGCTGCTGGCGGCGAAGCGCCCGTTGTTCGGCATTTGCCTCGGCCACCAGCTCCTCGGGCTCGCCGCGGGGGCGCGGACTACGAAGATGAAGTTTGGCCATCACGGTGCCAATCATCCCGTCCAGGACCTCGCCAGCGGCGCGGTCCTGATCAGCAGCCAGAACCACGGCTTCGCCGTCGACGAGGCGAGCCTGCCGGCCGACGTCTTGGCGACCCATCGCTCGCTGTTCGATGGCACCCTGCAGGGCATCCATCACCGCGATTGCCCGGCATTCAGCTTCCAGGGACACCCGGAGGCGAGTCCCGGGCCCCATGACATCGGGCCCCTGTTCGATCACTTCATCGAGCTGATGCGGCAGCGTCGCGGGTAGACCGGCCGCGGGATCCCCGTAGCGAGCGAGTCCCCTGGTGTAGAGCAGCCGACCAAAGCCCACAGATGCCTAAGCGAAGCGACATCCACAGTATCCTCATCATCGGCGCCGGCCCAATCGTCATCGGGCAGGCCTGCGAGTTCGACTATTCCGGCGCCCAGGCGTGCAAGGCGCTGCGCGAGGAAGGGTTCCGGGTCATCCTCGTCAATTCCAATCCGGCGACGATCATGACCGATCCGGAAATGGCGGATGCGACCTATATCGAGCCGGTCACCTGGCGCACCGTCGAGCGGATCATCGAGCGCGAGCGCCCGGACGCGCTACTGCCGACCATGGGCGGGCAGACGGCGCTCAACTGCGCCCTCGATCTGTTCAGCCAGGGCGTGCTCGAGCGCTATGGGGTCGAGCTGATCGGCGCCTCGCGCGATGCCATCGACAAGGCCGAGGACCGCGATTTGTTCCGCCAGGCCATGCGCCGCATCGGGCTGGATCTGCCACGCTCGGCCATGGCCCACAGCCTCGAGGAGGCCCATCAGGTCCAGCCCTCGATCGGCTTCCCGTGCATCATCCGTCCTTCCTTTACACTCGGCGGCAGCGGCGGCGGTATCGCCTACAACCAGGAGGAATTCGAGGAGATCTGCCGCCGGGGACTCGATCTCTCGCCGACGAACGAGCTCCTGATCGAGGAGTCGGTCATCGGCTGGAAGGAGTTCGAGATGGAGGTGGTCCGCGACCATGCGGACAACTGCATCATCGTCTGCTCGATCGAGAACCTGGACCCCATGGGCGTGCACACAGGCGACTCGATCACGGTGGCTCCGGCGCAGACGCTGACCGACAAGGAGTACCAGATCATGCGCGATGCCGCGATCGCGGTCTTGCGCGAGATCGGCGTCGACACGGGCGGCTCGAATGTGCAGTTCGCCATCAACCCGGCGGACGGGCGCATGATCATCATCGAGATGAACCCGCGCGTCTCGCGCTCTTCGGCGCTCGCCTCCAAGGCGACCGGTTTTCCGATCGCCAAGGTCGCCGCCAAGCTCGCGGTCGGCTATACCCTTGACGAGCTGCGCAACGAGATCACCGGGGGGGCGACGCCGGCCTCCTTCGAGCCGACCCTCGACTATGTCGTCACCAAGCTGCCGCGCTTCACCTTCGAGAAGTTCCCGCAGGCCAATGCACGCCTGACCACGCAGATGAAGTCGGTCGGCGAGGCCATGGCCCTGGGCCGGACCTTTCAAGAATCCTTGCAGAAGGCGATCCGCAGCCTGGAGACGGAGCGTTACGGCTTGGTGGAGATGGTCGATCCGGCCGTCCCCGATGCCCTGCAGACCATCCGTCACGAGATTCGCCAGATCGGCGCCGAGCGCTTGTTCTACGCCGCCGACGGTTTTCGCGCCAGACTCTCGCTCGAAGAAATCCAAGCGTTGAGCGGCATCGACCCCTGGTTCCTCGCCCAGATCGCCGACCTGGTCGAGGTCGAGGCCGAAGTGCGCGCCGCCGGCGTGGCTGGGCTGACGGCGGAGCGGCTGCGCATGCTCAAGGGCAAGGGGTTCTCCGATCGCCGCCTCGGGGCGCTTCTCGGCCTCGGCGAGTCTGAGGTGCGCGAGCGGCGTTGGGCTCTCGGCGTGCGGCCGGTGTTCAAGCGGGTCGATACCTGTGCGGCCGAGTTCGCGACGGGGACCGCCTATCTCTACTCGACCTACGAGGAGGAGTGCGAGGCCGAGCCGAGCGGCCGCGACAAGGTCATGGTCCTCGGCGGTGGGCCGAACCGCATCGGCCAAGGTATCGAGTTCGACTACTGCTGCGTCCACGCCGCCTTCGCGATGCGCGAGGATGGCTACGAGACGATCATGGTCAACTGCAATCCGGAGACGGTCTCGACCGACTACGACACCTCCGACCGCCTCTACTTCGAGCCGCTGGCGCTCGAGGACGTGCTCGAGATCGTCGCCAAGGAGCGGCCGCGCGGGGTCATTGTCCAATACGGTGGGCAGACGCCGCTCAAGCTGGCCCGCGACCTCGAGGCCGCCGGGGTGCCCATCATCGGGACCTCGCCGGATTCGATCGACCTCGCCGAGGATCGAGAGCGGTTTCAGCGCCTCATTCAGCGCCTCGGGTTGCGTCAGCCGCCGAACACGACGGCGCGCAGCGAGGCCGAGGCCAAGGCCCTCGCGGCCGGTATCGGCTACCCGCTGGTGGTGCGGCCCTCCTACGTGCTCGGCGGGCGGGCGATGGAGGTCGTCTACGAGGAGCCCGAGCTCGATCGCTACATGCGCGACGCCGTGCGCGTCTCGAACGACTCCCCGGTGTTGCTCGATCGCTTTCTCGACGACGCCATCGAGGTGGACGTCGACGCCGTTTGCGACGGGCAAAACGTTCTCATCGGCGGGATCATGGAGCACATCGAACAGGCCGGCGTCCACTCGGGCGATTCGGCTTGCTCGTTGCCGCCCTATACCCTCTCTGCTGCGATCCAGGATCGCATGCGCGAGCAGATGGCCAAGCTCGCGCGGGGGCTCAATGTCATCGGGCTGATGAATGCGCAGTTCGCGATTCAGTCGGAGGAAGTCTACATCCTCGAAGTCAATCCGCGCGCCTCGCGGACCGTGCCCTTCGTCTCCAAGGCCATCGGTCTGCCGCTGGCGAAGGTCGCGGCCCGGTGCATGGCCGGCAAGACCCTCGCCGATCAAGGCCTGACCAGTGAGCGTCGCCCAAAGCACTATTTCGTCAAGGAGGCGGTCTTCCCCTTCATCAAGTTTCCCGGCGTGGACACCGTCCTCGGCCCCGAGATGAAGTCCACGGGGGAGGTCATGGGCGTCGGCGAGTCCTTTGGCGAGGCCTATGCCAAGTCCCAAGAGGGCGCCGGCGCCCAACTGCCGGCCAAGGGCAAGGCGATGCTCAGCGTGCGCGACGCCGATAAGCGGCGGTTGATCCGCGTCGCCCAGGACCTCATCGACCTCGGCTTTGCCCTCTATGGGACCCATGGTACGGCCGCGGCGCTGCGCGCGGCGGGGATCCCCTGCGAGGGTGTCAACAAGGTCAAGGAGGGCCGCCCGCACGTCGTCGATATGATCAAGAACGGCGAGATTGGCTTCATCGTCAATACCACCGAGGGTGCCGTCGCGATCGCCGATTCGGCCGAGATCCGTCGTGCCGCGCTGCAGCGCAAGGTGAGCTATACCACGACCATCTCCGGGGCCGAGGCGACTTGTCTCGCCTTGAAACAACTGGACATCTTGTCTGTCAATCGGCTACAAGATCTGTATTGAGAGGGCGGCCGTCGCGTCCGCCGACGGTCTTCGCAAGCGGCCGGATCCCGCGACGCTGCGACCACTCTCACCATGCCCGCGCCAACGCGCGGCGCCCATCGCACGAGGACATCGCCCATGACGAGAGTACCTCTGACCGCCAGAGGCGCTGAGAAATTGCGCGAAGAGCTGGCGACGCTGAAAAAGGTCGAGCGGCCGCGCGTGATCGAGGCCATCGCCGAGGCACGCGCACACGGCGACCTGAAGGAAAACGCCGAATATCACGCTGCACGCGAGCAGCAGGGCTTCATCGAGGGGCGCATCAAAGAGATCGAGACGAAGCTCGCATCCGCCCAGATCATCGACGTTGCGACCCTGAACGCCAACGGTAAGGTGGTATTCGGCGCGACCGTCGATGTGCTCGAGATCGAGACAGACGCCGAGCACACGTTCCAGATCGTCGGAGAGGACGAGGCGGATCTCAAGCAGGGGATGATCTCGGTGGGCTCGCCCATCGCACGCGCCCTGATCGGTAAGACCGAGGGCGATACCGCCGCCGTCGAAGCCCCTGGCGGCACGCGTGAATTCGAGATCCTCGACGTGCGCTACGGCTGACGATGGACTTCTTCTACCTGCTGGTCGCGTTGGCCCTCGCCCTGCTGTTGTCGGGGATGCTCGCGATCCGGCGGGTTTGGCGGCTGCGGACCTTGCTGCCGTATCGCTTCGATGGGGCGCTGCTCGACCCTGCCGAGCGTCGTCTCCTGCCGGCCTTGGACGCGGCCCTGGGTTCCGGCTATCGGGTCTTCGTCAGGGTCCCCGTCGAGGACGTCATCGCCCTCGCGCCGCGCCTTGCCAAACCGCTGCGCGAGCGGGCCGTGGCCCGCCTGGCCGAGCGACGCTTCGATTTCCTGGTGTGCGATTCAGCCAGCTTGCGCGTGTGTGCCGCGATCGCGCTGCGCGACGCGGGGTCCGGTTATCGTCGTTCGGCTCCCGACAAGACCCTTGGGCGGGTCTGCCGAGCGGCCGGACTACCCTTGCTGAACATCCCCGCCAGGGAGCGCTACGAGCCAGGCGAGCTCGTCGGCATCCTGCGCGAGGTGATCATCGCCGAGCCGCGCAGCGAGTCGGATCGGGCGCGACAGCTTGCCAGCGGGGCCGGTGCGCGCGCGAACGGCGAGGTCTCGGGTCAGGACGAGGAGCGCCTGCTGACACAGCTCGCCGCGGCCATCCGCGACGACGGGCTGCCCGCGGCAGAACCCTCCGCTGGGCGCCAAGGTGGCGCACTGCGAGTCTCCTAAGGGGTGCCGATGCGCGCCCTCTATGCGGTGGTCTTCGTGCTGTCGCTGGCAGGCTGTGCCGGTCACGATACCGGCGGGCCACGGGTGCAGTCGCCCGGCGAAGCGACGGTCGGTACGGCGGATGCGCGTTTCGTATTCGAGCGTATGCGGGTCGGGGACCCCATCCTGGTCACGAAAGAGACGCAGGTCGCCGTCGCGGCGGGCCCACAGTCGTTGTTTCCGCTCTTCTGAGTCGCAGGCCTGCGCCTAATCCCGCTCCGATACGTCATCCCAAACATCGTGTTGGCCGGTCTCGGTTCCGTAGGCCGCGTCGTGGATTTGCTGGAGGAATTCCAGCTCCATGAAGGCGTCGAACGGCCAACCGCTGCGGTCGCCTCGGCTGTCGAGGATCAGGTCTTTAAAGACCCGGTGGAAGCAGCTGGGATCGCCCCAGCATGGGATTAGCCGCGTCAGCACATGGCCGAAGCGGGCTTCCAGTACCGATATTGCGCTGCTCGTCTCGGGGTCTGTCTTCATCGTTGTGCGTCTTTACAATGAGTTTCGCGAAGCAGGTTCGCGCCCTCGCCCCATGATCGTTATTCAGAGTCAGTCGTCTTGCTCGGCCTTCCCGGTTCGATTGAGCAGTCGCGCGAGGTCACCCAGGGGGCGGTGGGTGGTGCGGCTGACCGGCTCGGGATCGGGTCGCCGCGCCATTGTTTGGCCGGCCATGTGCTCTTCGTATTTCTGGTGCTCGTTATCGTGGCAGTAGAGGCAGAGCAGCTCCCAGTTGCTGCCGTCGGGTGGATTATTGTCGTGGTTCATGTCCTTGTGATGGACGGTTAGCTCGCGCAGATTGCTGCGTTCGAAGCTGCGCGCGCAGCGGCCGCAGACCCAAGGGTAGAGCTTCAGGGCTTGTTCCCGGTAGCCGAGCTCCCGTTCGTCGCGGGCGCGCCGCGCATCGGCCACCACCTGGTCAAGCCGCTTGCCGCTGTCGCTTGGTCGCGTTGCTCTCTTGTCGTTGCCCATTGCCGTGCCCGCCTCTGTCAGCATCAACACCCTCTAAGCTTGGCACCGTCCGACGCGGTTTGCTACCGGGGCGGCTGGTGTTTACCATTCGGTATGGCGAGCGATGTCATCCAACTCACCGGGGTCTCCTTCTCCTATGGTGCCGAGCCCGCGCTGAGGGAAGTGGACCTGGCGGTGGCCGATCGCGAATTCCTCGGCATCGTGGGTCCCAACGCCGGTGGCAAGAGCACCCTGCTCAGGCTCATCCTCGGGCTGTTGGAGCCGCAATCGGGCCGCGTCGAGGTGCTTGGCCGTTCGCCGCGCGCGGCACGGACCGACATTGGGTACGTGCCACAGTACCCAGGATTCGCGCGCGATTTTCCCATCACCGTAGAACAGGTGGTCCTGCTGGGCAGGCTCGGTCTGGGTAACCGGTTCGGGGGCTACGGCCGGGAGGATCGTCAGGCGATGCAGCGGGTCCTAGAGGAGGTCGACGCCCACGATCTCCGAGCGCGCCAGATCGGCTCTCTATCTGGCGGCCAGCTCCAACGCGTGTTGCTGGCGCGGGCGCTCGTCTGTGACCCGCGTATCCTCATCCTGGACGAGCCGACCGCGAGCCTCGACCTGCGGTTGGAGGCCGATATCTTCGAGCGGCTGAAGGAATTCAACGAGCGCATGACCATCCTTTTGGTCTCCCACGATGTCGCCTTCATCTCGACCTACGTCAGCCGGGTTGCCTGTGTCAATCAGACCCTCGTCTGCCATCCGACCGCCGCGATCGACGGATCGACCATCCTGGCTCTCTACGGCGAGTCCGTGCGGCGCGTGGCGCACGAGCACTGAGCTTTTGCGGGCTGATCGACACCCCTCGTGACCGATTTCTTCGCAGCCCTGATCGAGCAATCCTTTCTTCAGACGGCCCTGTTGGCGGGCCTGCTCGCCAGCATCGGGACCGGGCTGATCGGCAGCTTTGTCGTCGTCAAGCGCATCGCCTTCCTCGCCGGAGGCATCGCCCACTCGGTGCTGGGTGGTATGGGGGCCGCCCTCTACCTTGGCCTTGATCCGTTGGCCGGTGCCCTGGCCGCGGCAGTCGTTGCGGCGCTGATCATCGGCTGGGTGCGACTGACTTGGTCCGCTCAGGAGGACACCCTCATCGGTGCCGTCTGGGCGATCGGTATGGCGATCGGGATCCTCTTCATCACGAAGACACCCGGTTATAGCAGCGACTTGATGAGCTATCTGTTCGGCAACATCCTCTTGGTGCCGCGGCAGGACCTCTGGTTCATGGCGTCTCTGGATGTGCTCTTGCTGGTTGTGATCGGCCTCTTCTATCGGCAGCTGCTGGCGGTCAGCTTCGATGAAGAGCACGCGCGGTTGCGCGGCATCAACGTCCCCGCTTACTACCTGTTGCTGCTGATCTTGGTCGCAGTCACGGTCGTACTACTCATCCAGATCGTCGGACTCATTCTGGTCATCGCCTTGCTGACCTTGCCGGCAGCGGTCGCCGGGCACTACGTCCACTCACTCGGGCGGATGATGGTTCTCGCCGTGCTGCTCGGTGCCTTACTCACCAGTGTCGGGCTGGCCTCGGCCTACGGGCCGGACCTGCCCGTCGGCCCGACCATCATTCTGCTGGCGGCACTGGCTTATCTGGTGTCGGCGCTTGCGACTCACTTCCTGGCTCGGCGTCGCGCGCGGCGCGCCGTGACCGCGGTGCAGCGTGAGCCGAAGGGGTCATCGCCGCAGCCGCGAGATGCGTCAGGGATCGGCCAGGGCTTCGGCTGTCACCCGGCGGCGCGTGCGTCACAGGCGGGGGCGCCGGGCGTCGACGCTGCGCGAGGTGGGGATGAGTCGGCTGGGCCGCACGAGGGGAGTGGCCGGACCGGGCGCCCTGTCTGAGTGCCAGTGCAATCACCTCAGCAGGCTGCCGCAACGCTCGCCCCTCACCCCGCTGGGGCGAGGGGCGCTTCCTGAGTCGGGCGGTCGCCCGACTCGCGACGATGGTGTCAGTGCTCGCCGAGAGGACCACCGACGATCGGACCATCATCGGGCCGCTGCGAATCCGGCCGGCCTTCGCCCTGCCCAGTGGACGGCTTCGGCTTCCCATCGTCGTCTTCGGGTGGGCGCATCGGCCGGCCCGACATGATGTCGTTGATCTGATCGAGGGAGATGGTTTCGTATTGGAGCAGCGCCTGGGCCATGGCGTGGAGCTTCTCCTTGTTCTCTTCCAGCAGCTGCTTGGCCCGTTGGTAGTTGCGGTCGATGATGCCGCGGATTTCCTTGTCGATCTCGCGGGCCGTCTGCGCCGAGATCTTGCTCTGCTGAGTCACGGGCTGCCCGAGGAAGACCTCACCCTCGTCCTCCGCATAGGCGAGGGGCCCAAGGCGCTCGGAGAGGCCGAAACGGGTCACCATATTGCGGGCGATCTCGGTGGCTCGTTCGATATCGTTGGACGCGCCGGTCGTCACATATTGCGGACCGAAGATCATCTCTTCGGCGATCCGCCCACCAAAGAGCCCCGAGATCATGCTCTCGAGCTGGCGTTTGGTGCGGCTGTAGCGATCTCGCTCCGGCAGAAAGAGGGTGACGCCCAAGGCTCGGCCACGCGGGATGATGCTGACCTTGTGCACCGGATCGTGTTCGGGGACCAGGCGCCCGACGATCGCGTGTCCGGACTCGTGATAGGCGGTGAGGCGCTTCTCGTCCTCCGACATCACGACGCTGCGCCGCTCGGCGCCCATCATCAACTTGTCTTTGGCCTTTTCGAAGGCCTCCATGTTGACCTCTTTCAGGCCATCGCGGGCGGCGAACAGGGCCGCTTCGTTGACCAGGTTGGCGAGGTCCGCGCCGGAGAAGCCCGGCGTGCCGCGGGCGATCGTACGCGCCTCGACGTCGTCGGCGATGGGGACCTTGCGCATGTGGACCTTGAGGATCGCCTCACGGCCCGCGAGGTCGGGTAGGCCGACCACGACTTGCCGATCAAAGCGCCCCGGGCGGAGCAGGGCCGGATCGAGTACGTCCGCCCGGTTGGTCGCCGCGATCACGATGATGCCTTCGTTGCCGGCGAAGCCGTCCATCTCGACCAGCAGCTGGTTGAGGGTTTGCTCGCGCTCATCGTGGCCCCCGCCGAGGCCGGCGCCGCGGCGACGACCGACGGCGTCGAGCTCGTCGATGAAGATGATGCACGGGGGGCTCTTCTTCGCTTGCTCGAAGAGATCGCGTACGCGCGAGGCGCCGACACCGACGAACATCTCGACGAAATCGGACCCGGAGATGCTGAAGAAGGGTGCTCGGGCCTCGCCAGCGATCGCCTTCGCCAGCAACGTCTTGCCGGTACCGGGCGGGCCGACCATCAGCACGCCGCGCGGGATGCGCCCGCCGAGGCTACTGAATTTCTGCGGATTGCGCAGGAAGTCGACCAGCTCGACCACTTCGTCCTTGGCCTCTTCGACACCGGCCACGTCCTGGAAGGTGACCTTGACTTCACCCTCGGCGTGTTGGCGGGCGCGGCTTTTGCCAAAGCTGAAGAGACCGCCGTTGCCGCCTCCGCCAAGGGAGCCGCGGCGCATGATCCAGATCCACACGCCGATTAGCAGCAAGAACGGCAGCCAGGCGATGGCCAACTGTGCGATCAGCCCCGGGCGGTCCGGTTCCTCGGCCTGGATGGTGACCCCCTGATTGAGCAGGTCGCTGATCAGTGCCGGGTCGCCGGGATTGTAGGTCTCGAACTGCGAGCCATCGGTCCGTGTCCCGTGGATGGTTTGGTCCTTGATCCTGACCTCGCGGACCTCGCCGGCCTGCAGATCTTCGAGGAAGCTACTGTAGCTGAGGGTGCTCGCGTCGGAGCCCCCTTGCTCGGTCATGCTGTTGAAGATCATCAGCATCCACAGGCCGACGGCGACCCACAGGACGATGCTTAGGGTTCTACTCTTCATACAAGATCGGGCCTCGACAGGGGTTTGCACGGGACCACCGCAAGCCGGGATCGCACGCGCCTTTTTGCCCATGCTACATCGGGGCGTGCGCGAGCGAAACAAAGCGGTACTCGCGGTAGGCCGTGCCCGAGTCGCGTCAGGTGATGACATCGGGCGAGCGACGCCCGGTGCGGGACTCGATCTCGGCCAGTTCCTGGGCGATCCCGATCAGCGGCGCCAGGGCCTCTTGCGGGTCGCCCTCTTGGCGTGCCGAGTCGGGCTCGTAGGCCTCCAGATAGAGGCGTAGCGTGGCACCCTCGGTGCCCGTGCCCGAGAGGCGGAAGATGATGCGCTCACCGCCGGCGAAGCCGATGCGCAGGCCCTGGTGCTGCGCCCGACTGCCGTCGATCGGATCCTCGTAGGCGAAGTCGTCGGCGTAGTCGACGAGCAGTCCCCGCAAGGTCGTGCCCGGCAGGGTCGCCAGGCGCTCGCGCAGGTGCTGCGTCAGTCCCTCGGCTGCCGTGGCGTCGATCCCTTCGTAGTCGTGACGGGTGTAGTAGTTGCGGCCGAAGCGCCGCCAGTGGTCGCGGAGGATCTCGGCGACCGACTGCTGGCGCACGGCGAGGAGGTTCAGCCAGAACAGGACTGCCCAGAGGCCGTCCTTCTCGCGCACGTGATTCGATCCGGTGCCAAAGCTCTCTTCGCCACAGAGGGTGATGCGCCCGGCGTCGAGGAGGTTGCTGAAGAACTTCCAGCCGGTTGGCGTCTCGTAGCAGTCGACGCCGAGCTGTTCCGCGACCCGGTCCGCGGCTTGACTGGTCGGCATGGACCGGGCGATGCCCGCGATCCCGTTGCGGTAGCCGGGCGTGTGGTGGGCATTGGCGGCGAGTACGGCGAGGCTGTCACTGGGGGTGACAAAGACCTGTTTTCCCAGGATCATATTGCGGTCGCCGTCGCCGTCGGATGCGGCCGCGAAGTCCAGACCGTCCAGTCCCCGGGTCATCGCGACGAGTTCGCCGGCATGGACGAGATTCGGGTCCGGATGGCCGCCGCCGAAGTCTTCCCTTGGCTGGCCGTTGAGCACGGTGCCAGGCTCGGCGCCGAGGCGGCGCTCGAGGATCTCGCTGGCGTAAGGGCCCGTGACGGCATGCATGGCGTCGAAGCGCATGCGGAATAGCCCCGAGTTGAAGAGCTGGTGGATCGCGTTGAAATCGAAGAGGCTTTCCATCAGATCGGCGTAATCGGCGACGGGGTCGACGACCTCGATCGTCATCTTGCCGAGGCGTTGCGTGCCGATCTCGTCGAGCGCGACCGCCGGGGTCTCGAGGGTCAGATAGCGATCGATCGTGCCGGTACGGGCGTAGATGGCGCCGGTGACCGATTCTGGCGCCGGTCCGCCCGCGCCGACGTTGAATTTGATGCCGAAATCGGCGTCGGGGCCGCCCGGGTTGTGGCTGGCCGATAGAATGAGGCCCCCCTGGGTACGGTGGCGGCGGATGAGGCAGGAGGCCGCCGGCGTCGAGAGGATGCCGCCGCAGCCGACGAGGGCTCGCGCAACGCCATTGGCTGCGGCCATGCGCAGGATGGTCTGAATGGCCTCGCGATTGTAGTAGCGGCCGTCGCCGCCGACGACGAGGACGCCGCCGCGGAGGTCCTGCTGCGTATCGAAGATGGCCTGAACGAAGTTTTCCAGGTAACCGGGCTGTTGGAACACCTTCACCCGCTTGCGCAGGCCGGAGGTGCCCGGGCGCTGTCCCGGGATGGGCTGGGTGGGGACGACTGTCGGATCCATCGGCAAGACCTTCTGATCGATTGACAAAGCGGCGAACGGCGGGCCGGTGACAAGGCGGTGCCTGCCGCGGCCAGGGCGGCACTCGCTGCACCATTCTAGCGCCGATCGCCGGCGATCACGTAATCACGAAACCAAGCGATAGGCAGAAGCACAAGATGACCGTAGACACGCATAAAGAGACGATGGAATTTCAAGCGGAGGTCAGCCAGGTGCTCGACCTGGTGATCCGTTCGCTCTATTCGAACAAGGAGATCTTCCTGCGTGAGTTGGTCTCCAATGCCTCGGATGCCGCTGAGAAGCTCCGCTTCGAAGCCCTCACCGATGACGGCTTGTTCGAGGACGATCCGAACCTGCGTATCCGCGTGACGGCGGATCCGCAGGCCGGCACCCTGACCGTTTCGGACAACGGCATTGGGATGACTCGCCAGGAGGTGGTCGATTCGATCGGCAGCATTGCCAGCTCCGGCACCCGGCGCTTCGTCGAGAGCCTCAGTGGCGACCGGGCCAAGGACAGCCAACTCATCGGTCAGTTCGGGGTCGGTTTCTATTCGGCCTTCATCGTCGCCGACCGCGTCACCTTGATCTCGCGGCGCGCGGGGCTCACCGGCGAGCACGGCGTGCGTTGGGAATCGGACGGCCGCGGCAGCTACACCATCGAGACCGTCGAGAAGGCGGGGCGGGGTACCGACGTCATCTTGCACCTCAACGAGGCGGAAAAGGACTACCTCGACAGTTGGCGGCTGCGCTCGATCATCGCCAAGTTCTCTGACCACATCGCGCTGCCCATCGAGATGCGCAAGGAATCGCACGGCGAGGAGGAGGACAAGCCCGATCAGACGCCCGAGTGGGAGCAGGTCAATCGTGGCACCGCGCTTTGGATGCGCAACAAGGCGGATATCAGCGACGAGGAGTACGTCGACTTCTACAAGCACGTCTCGCACGACTTCCAAGAGCCGCTCGCGCATGTGCACAACCGGGTCGAAGGGACCAACGAGTACACCTCGCTGCTCTTCATCCCACAGCGCGCGCCCTGGGACCTTTGGGACCGCGAGCAGAAGCACGGTGTGAAGCTCTACGTGCGCCGCGTCTTCATCATGGACGAGGTGGACAAGCTGATGCCGCACTACCTGCGCTTCGTCAAAGGCGTCGTCGACGCCGATGATCTGCCGCTCAACGTCTCGCGCGAACTGCTGCAGCACAACCGCAAGATCGACACCATTCGTCAGGCGAACACCAAGCGGATCCTGTCGCTGTTGGAGACGCTCGCCAAGGACGAGCCGCAGAAGTACGCGCAGTTCTGGCCGGAGTTCGGCCGCGTACTGAAGGAGGGTCCGGCCGAGGACTACGGCAATCGCGAGCGGATCGCCGGTCTGCTGCGTTTCTCGACCACGCACGGCGAAGGCAGCGAGCAGATCGAGTCGCTCGACGGCTATATCGAGCGCATGAAGGAGGGGCAGGACAAGATCTACTACATCACCGCCGACAGCCCCGCGGCGGCGCGCCACAGTCCGCATCTGGAGGTCTTCCGCAAGAAGGGGATCGAGGTGCTGTTGCTCTCCGATCGCGTCGATGAATGGCTGGTCAGCCACTTGAGCGATTACAAGGGCAAACACCTGCAGTCGGTGGCCAAGGGCAAACTCGATCTCGGCGATCTGGCCGATGCGGACGAGCAGAAGAAGGTTGAGAAGGCCGCCGAAGAGCATGGCAAGCTCCTGGAGCGGCTCAAGGGGACGCTCGGCGAGCGCGTACAGGAGGTGCGCGTCAGCGATCGGCTCGTCGACTCGCCGGCCTGCCTGGTCGTCGGCGATTATGACATGAGCGCCAACTTGGCGCGGGTGCTCAAGGCGGTGGGGCAAGCAGCCCCGGAGAACCAGCCGATTCTGGAGGTCAATCTCGACCACCTGCTGGTCAAGCGTTTGGAGAGCGAGACCGACGACTCGCGCTTCGCGGATCTGGCCGTGATCCTGTTCGACCAGGCCTTGCTCGCCGAGGGCGGGCAGCTGGACGATCCGTCGGGCTTTGTCGAGCGCCTCAACAAGCTGATGCTGACGATGCTGATGAGCGGGCGGTGAGGGGCCGAGCGTCGGCGTCGAGTGTTGGCGCCGGCCCGACTCGCGCTCGGCTGTGGCGGCCCGGTCGAGGCGTGCGCAATGGTGACCCGTTGCTGACTGTGGCAGACTGCAGCCCTGGACGAAATCATTACGAGGAGCGAAGCGACGATGCGCGTCATCCTACTGGGCGGCCCGGGGGCCGGCAAAGGGACCCAGGCCGGCTTCATCACCGGGCATTTCGGGATTCCGCAGATCTCGACCGGTGACATGCTCCGCGCCCATGTCAAGGCGAGTACCGAGCTCGGCCGCGCGGCGAAGGAGATCATGGACCAAGGCGGGCTGGTGTCCGACGAGATCATCCTGGGGATGGTCAAGGTTCGGATCGCCGAGCCGGATTGTGCGCGGGGCTTTCTGTTCGATGGCTTCCCGCGCACCCTGGCCCAGGCCGAGGGGCTGAAGGACATCGGGGTCACCCTGGACGCGGTGGTTGAAATCGATGTGCCGGATGCCGAGATCGTGAAGCGTATGGCAGGTCGTCGCATCCACCCGGCCTCCGGCCGCAGCTACCACGTCCAATTCAACCCGCCGCAGGTCGAGGGCCAGGACGACGTCACGGGCGAGCCCTTGATCCAGCGCGATGACGACAAAGAAGAGACGGTCCGTGCCCGCCTGACGGTCTATCACGAGCAGACCGAACCATTGGTTCACTACTATAAGGCCCTGTCAGAGGGCGGTGCTTCGGATGCGCCGGCCTATATCAAGGTCACGGGTATCGGCAGTGTCGATGCGATTCGCGACCAGATCATCGGGGGGCTGGAGGCCGTCCGGTCGTGACGGCACTGGCGCAGACGCCCAGGCGGTCGCCTTGCGCCGGCGCCCTCTGCTGACGAACGGGATTGGCTGACGTCGGCAGCATCGCGCGCACGGCCGGATCCCGGGGGTGAGCATCCTCGCTCACCGAGCGGCGCTGCCGTCTCGAAGCCGCCGCGGCAGCGCCCTTCGCGCGTCGACATCGACCGGGCTTGGACCGGTTTTTGTTGGCTCCGGGCCGATGCTCGCGAAATCGAAATGAATTGATCCAAGGGGAAGTGCAAATGGCAGTACTTGAGCTTGACTCGAGCAACTTCGAGCAGACGGTCAAGGACAACGCGTTCGTGATGGTCGATTTCTGGGCGCCTTGGTGCGGCCCATGTCGGACGTTTGCGCCCGTCTACGAGAAGGTGGCCGCGGACCACGAGGAAATCGTGTTCGCCAAGGTCAATACCGAGGAGGAGCAGGCGATCGCCGCGCGCTTTCAGATCCGCTCGATCCCAACGCTGATGATCTTCCGCGAGCAGATCATTATCTTCTCCCAGCCGGGAGCCCTGCCCGAGACGGCGTTGCGCGAGCTGATCGAGAAGGCCTCGCAGCTCGATATGGAGGAGGTGCGCCGGCAGGTCGAGGCGCAGCAGGCGAGCCAGGCCTGAGACGGGATGCCGATGCGTGCCGTGCCCACTTCGGCGCGAGCCGCCCGCACCCGGACCTCGCCGATCGGTCGCTGGCGCAGAGGCAGGGCTACGCCAGAATGTTCGTGCCCGTTCAACCTCGGCTGAACCTCGAGCGATTGCTCGGGCATCCCGGCATCGGCTCGTTAATGGGGCTCTGCGAGGAGAACTACGCCTCGCTGACACGCTTGATCCCCGACTTGCGCCATGCCCGTGGGGCCTATCGGGGAACGTGCTCCGCGCATCCAGATCTGCACCTGGACATCCGCGAGCAAGCACCTTACACGACGAGCGTGCGGCTGACTCACTATTTCGCGGCCTCGGATGCGGTGCACCGTCAGCCCGAGCCTGACGCGCGCCTGCGGGTCTATCACGATGCGCGGCAAGTCGAGATGCTTGCCTTGCACTCTAGCGCCCTGTCATTCCTCGATCCGAATGCTTGGACCTTGCCCGAGAAGTGGCGCGCCAACCTGTTTCTCGCCAAATGGCTCGAGTACTGCCTCGAGCAGGGCTACGCCTTTGCGGCGGACGGCTGCGCGGGGGCGGTCAGCGAGCGCCCGGATCGAACGGCCGTGTCCGTCGTCGAGCCCGGGAAGCGGGTGGCATTGGTCACCGGTGCCGACGGGCGGTGAGGAATCCAGCTCCCACGCAGGTGCTCGCCGTCCCTGGCGTGGCTGGTCATACCCGTCGGTGTCGGCATTGCGGCCGGCTCTGAGCCGGGCGGCGGGTGCAGGGGCGCCGTGAACCCGTCCTTGTGTGTTTGACGACGGCTTCCCGGCTGTCGACACCCCCGCACCCGCCGCTCGGCCCAGGACCGAAAAGCCATTCGCGATGGGTATCGCTTCTCGCGAATCTCGCACTTGTCTTCCGGTTGTCCATCGCCATATTTCTTGACCGTGGCGCTCGGATATAATTCGTCTCCGGGCCTTCCAATGGCTCTGCGGCTTGCACTGGAAAGGGTTTGAGAAAATGAGACTATCGACCAAGGGTAGATACGCAGTGACGGCGATGCTCGATCTGGCGCTCAAGGACGGCAAGGGTCCTGTGACGCTCGCCGATATTTCGGTGAATCAGGGCATATCACTCTCGTACCTCGAGCAGCTTTTCGCGGCACTGCGGGGCAAACACCTGGTGCGCGGCGTTCGCGGCCCTGGAGGCGGGTACTACCTCGGAAAACCGGCCGCGGAGATCTCCATCGCCGACATCATCTGCGCCGTCGACGAGTGGGTGGAGTTCACGCGCTGCGGCGGGCGGGAAAATTGCCGCGAGGGTAAGCGCTGCTTGACCCACACCCTGTGGGATCAGCTCAGTGACGAGATCTTTCGATTCCTTAGCGACATCAGTCTGGCCGATCTGGTCGAGCGCGGTCGACGTGACTCGCTAGAGGTGGACCTGCCCGGCGTGGACATGCCCGACAAGCAGCGCGCCGCCTAGCGCGCGCGGGCGGGCGATGCCAGGTGGCCCCGTTGCGAGGCCCCCCTCGCTTGCCGTAGAGTCCGGTCTGGCTGAAGGCGCGGCAATCCTGGGGTGAGGCGAGAGGGTGGCATTCACGGGTACGGCAAAGGCTGGCTACCGCGCGACGCAAACGATGCGGGAGCCCAGAGGTCTTGTCACCATCCAGGATTTTGTCCGCTGGGGCGCAAGCCGATTCAACGAGGCAGGGCTCTTCTTCGGGCACGGGACCGACAACGCCCTCGACGAGGCGGCGGCACTCGTGCTGTTCGCCCTGCAACTCGATCAAGCCCTGCCCGCGGCCTACCTGAGTTGCCGGTTGACACCGCCCGAGCGGGATGCGGTTGCGAACTTGATCGAGCGGCGCATCCGCGAGCGCAAGCCGCTACCGTATCTGACGCGACACGCAGTCTTCGCCGGCTACGACTTCTACATCGATGAGCAGGTGCTCGTGCCGCGATCGCCGTTGGCCGAGGTCGTCGAGCGGGGCTTCGCCCCTTGGGCCGATCCCGAGGCCACTGGGCGGGTCCTCGACCTCGGCACCGGCTCCGGGTGCATTGGCATCGCCTCTGCACTCTACCTGCCGCAGGCGTCAGTGGATCTGGTGGACCTGTCCCCGTCGGCGCTTGCCGTCGCCGAGCGCAATGTCGCCCGCTATGGCCTCGAGGGGCGCGTCCGCGTCCTCGAGTCTGACCTCTTCGAAGCCGTCGCAGGGCGGCGTTATGACGTCATCGTCTCCAATCCACCCTATGTCGCGACCGACGAACTGAGCGCCCTGCCGAGCGAATACCGCGCCGAGCCTTGGCTAGCCCTAGCCGGCGGCGAGACAGGCCTCGACGTCATTGTGAGGATTTTACGGGGTGCCCATGAGCACTTGAGCCCAGGCGGCGTTCTCGTCGTCGAGTGCGGCAACAGCGCCGATGCGCTCGTCAGTCGCTTTCCGCGCGCCCCCTTCACCTGGCTCGAGTTCGAACGGGGCGGCGATGGCGTCTTCCTGTTGACACGTGAGGAGTTGGTGGATCTTGTCGCTTCCTGGGAGCAGTGGACCCCCGATGATCCCGTCGGGGTTGCGGCGGGCTAAGGACCTGTTCGAATATGTGCGGATTGAGCGGCGTGGCGGCAGGTGACACGGGTGACCGTCGCCCGCGTCGGCTCGGCGTACCAACTCAGTAGGCAGGCTATGGACCAAAGCATCACCTTCGATCTCGATCTGATCCGCCGCTATGATCAGAGCGGACCCCGCTACACCTCCTACCCGACGGCGGTGGAGTTCCACCCGGGCTTCGATGCGGAGTCCTACCGTGATGCCTGCCGGCGCAGCAACGACAGCGGTCGCGAGCTGTCGCTCTACTTCCACATCCCGTTCTGCGATACGGTCTGTTTCTACTGCGCTTGCAACAAGATCGCGACCAAGGACAGGACCCTCGCGCAGCCCTATCTCGAGCGGGTCTATCGGGAGCTCGCACTGCAGGGCGAGCTCTTTGACGGGTCGCGTCGCGTCGAGCAGCTGCATTGGGGCGGCGGCACCCCGACCTTCATCAGCGCCGCGCAGATGGCGGAACTCATGGAGCAGACCCGCCGGCACTTCACGCTCGCCGATGACGAGAGCGGCGAGTTCTCGATCGAGATCGATCCGCGGGAGGCCTCGCGCGAGACCGTCGGGCTCCTGCGCCGTCTTGGCTTCAACCGGATGAGCCTTGGTGTCCAGGACTTCGACCCGCGCGTTCAGAAGGCCGTCAATCGGCTCCAGAGCGAGGCGGAGAGTCTCGCCGTGCTTGAGGCGGCCCGCGAGCAGGGCTTTCGTTCCGTCAGCATCGATCTGATTTACGGGCTGCCATTCCAGAGCGCGGCGAGCTTCGATCGGACCCTGGCGCGGATCATTGAGTACCAGCCGGACCGGCTCTCGGTGTTCAACTACGCCCATCTGCCGGAGCGCTTCATGCCTCAGCGGCGGATCAATGCGGCCGATCTGCCGCCACCGCCCGTTAAGTTGGACATCCTGCAGACGACGATCGACCGCCTGACCAGCTCCGGCTATGTCTACATCGGGATGGACCATTTCGCCCGCCCGGACGACGAGCTTGCGCTGGCGCAGCGGGACGGGACGCTGTACCGCAACTTCCAGGGCTACTCAACACACTCCAACTGCGATGTCGTCGGCATCGGCATGACCTCGATCGGTATGGTGGCGAATACCTATGCCCAGAATCAGCGGGGTATCGACGACTACTATGCCGCACTCGACGCCGGGCAATTGCCCGTCTTCCGCGGAGTCGCCCTGACGCGCGACGATGAGATCCGCCGCGACGTGATCACCCGCCTGATCTGCCACTTCGAGCTCGATTTCGGTGCCGTCGAGGGACGTTGGGGAGTCGCGTTTCAGGACTATTTTGCCGACGATCTGGCGCGCCTGGCGCCGATGGCGGCGGATGGGTTGCTGGAGCTCAATGGCCAGGGGATCCGCGTCCTGCCGCGTGGACGCCTCTTGATCCGCAACGTCTGCATGGCCTTTGATGCCTATCTCGCCGCCAAGGAAGGGCCGGTCGGTTTCTCGAAGGTGATATGACGCGTTCGCGCCGCGTCGCGTCGATGAGTCCGCCCTGCACTTGAGTATTGCGGAGACGGCACTGCAGAGCATCCCCGCCCGTTTCGGCGAGGTCGCGGCCCGTTACGCCGATGCACCCTGTGTCGTCGGTGACTTTGGGCAGTGGACCTTCGCTGCAATCTCGCGTTACGCCGACGCGCTGGCCGCGGAACTGCTGGAGGCGGGGCTGCGACCCGGCGATCGTGTCGGCCTGCTATGTCCGAACGGCGCGGCATTCGTCGCGGCCTATCTCGGCGTACTGAAGGCCGGTGGCAGCCTGGTGCCACTGAATTGGATGCTGCACCCCAAGGAGATGGCCTTCATTCTGCAGGATGCGGGGGCCGTTGCGCTCTTCTACCACCGCGATCTGGCGGTGCAGGCCGAGGATGAGGCGATTGCGGATCTCCGCCTCCCCATCGGGCTCGCCCTCGCTGCCGAGCCCGATGTGACGAATCTCCTGCCCGAACAGGGACGCTCGGCGTCGGCGCGGTCGGACTCGACGAGCCTCGATCCGGGCGCGCATCCGGCGGCGATTCTGTATACCTCCGGGACCACCGGCCGCCCCAAAGGGGCCGTCTTGACGCATCGCAATTTGCTCAGCAACACGGCAGCGGTCGCCGCCGCCCTCGCGTTGCGCCCGGGTCGAGATCGCGTTCTCGTGGTCTTGCCGATGTTTCACGCCTTCGCTGCGACGGTTGGGGTGCTGACGCCTCTCCTCCACGGGTTGTCGATCCTACCGGTCACGCGCTTCGATCCCCGGCTGGTGAGCCAGGCGATCGCCTTGCATGGCGCGAGCGTCTTCCTCGGTGTCCCGAGCATGTATCAGCTTCTGCTGCGGGTCGCCGACGCCGTGCAGGGACAATGGCAGGGCGTCCGGTTCGCGGTCTCCGGCGGGGCGGCCTTGCCGGTGCCCGTGCTCGAGGCCTTCGAAGCGCGTTTCGGTGTTCCGATCCTCGAAGGGGACGGGCCGACGGAGTGTGGTCCGGTGACCTGCGTGAACCCCCTCGAGGGTCCCCGTAAATCGGGCTCGGTCGGATTGCCGCTGCCGGGCGTTGCGATGTCGATCCGCGATTCCGCGGGCCGGGATCTGCCGGCGGGCGAGCTCGGGGAGGTGTGCGTGCGGGGGCCGAGCGTCATGCGCGGCTATTGGGGGCAACCGAACGCAACGGCAGAGGCCTTTTATGGCGACTGGTTCCGGACCGGCGATCTCGGTCAGCGCGACGCCGACGGCTATTACTACCTGGTCGACCGTATCAAAGACCTGATCATCTGCAACGGCGTCAATCTCTATCCGCGGGCGATCGAGGAGGTGCTGCATCGCCATCCAGAGGTGGCCGAGGTCGCCGTCGTCGGCGAGGCGCATCGATTGCATGGCGAGATCCCGATCGCCTATCTGGTCTGCGCTGCGGGCGCCGAACTGCAGGCCAATGCCCTGCGCGCCTGGTGTCGTGGTCAATTGGGCGTCCACGAGGTCCCGCGGCGATTCGTGTTTCGCGAGGCGTTGCCAAGAAACGCTGCCGGCAAGGTCCTCAAGCGCGAATTGCGGCGCGCTGGGGAGTTCGAACGCGGCGTCGATTTACCGCCGGGGTCATGATATTGAGGGTTGCAGAAGTAATCGGAGACGGCTCGCTGCGACAGGCTGCAAGGACGTCCGTGTCAGCTCGACGGCGGGATCCCTCCCGCCGACCCGCACGCGCACGCCTTCGAGACGATTGCGATTCCGAGATCCAGGGGCGCTTGCACTGAGTTGCCATAACTCCCCGTCTCGTCGCCGATATTTCGTGCCTGCTGTGGCGTGCTCGGCGGGGAATCGCTATTATGGAACGCTTTGCGTCTGGCCCGGCCTCCCGCCAGCGGTTCGGCGTCGAGCGAGGCGTGACGGGGCCGGGGTGCGAGGCCGAGCACGACGGATGAGTTGTTAGGAGAAGGACCGACCGGCGTGTTGTCCTTGGGTTAGGGGAGATGACTATGCAGGTGTCAGTGGAGGCCGGCGAGGGCCTCGAGCGACGACTGACCGTCACATTGGCGGCGGACCAGATCGAGTCGGAGGTTGACAAGCGGCTCAAGGAGATGGCACGGACCGCCCGGTTGTCCGGATTTCGGCCCGGCAAGGTTCCGGTGAAGGTGTTGCGCCAGCGCTATCAGCAGCAGCTGCAACGCGAGGTCCTGGCGGATCTGGTCTCGCCGACCTTTGCGGACGCGATCGCGCAGGAACAGCTGAGCCCGGCTGGGATGCCGGAGATCGAGCCGGAGATCGATCCGGCCGCCGGCCGTTTCGGGTACACGGCCACCTTCGAGGTCTTGCCGGGCTTCCAGCTCGCTGAACTGAGCGGTGCGACGATCAAACGTCCTCAGGTGGAGGTCACCGATGCCGATGTGGCGGAGGTCATCGACCGTCTGCGCGGGCAACGCAAGACCTGGAAACCTGTCGAGCGCCCGGCGCAGCAGGGTGATCTGGTGACGATCGATTACCAAGGGCAGGTCGACGGCGAGCCCTTCGAGGGCGGCTCGGGTGCCGATGTCAAGGTGGAGGTTGGCGCCGGCAAGGCCATGCCGGGTCTCGAAGAGGGCCTCGTCGGCGCGCTGGCCGGGGAGGAGAAGACCGTCGAGCGGGAGTATCCCGAGGACTATCAGGCGCCGGCGTTGCAGGGCAAGACGGCTCGGTTCGCGGTCACCGTCAAGGAGGTCGCCGAGCCCGAGCTGCCGGAGATCGACGCCGATTTCGTCCGTGCCTTCGGAATTGACGACGGCGATGTCGAGCGCTTCGAGCGCGAGGTGCGGGAGAATCTGGAGCGGGAGCGGCGCCAGCGGGCTCGTGCCCGCGTCAGAGACCAGGTCATGAACGCGCTCCTTGAAGCCAATCCCATTCCGGTGCCCGGCGCATTGGTCAAGAAGGAGATCGATGCACTGAAGAAGCAGACCCTTGAGAACGCCGGGGCCAGCGCCCAGATCGCGCTGCCTGATGACCTCTTCGCCGAGGCCGCGCGCCGGCGCGTCGCGCTCGGCTTGGTCGTCGCCGAAGTGGTCAAGCGCCACGAGCTGAAGGCCGAGCCGGAACGCGTCAAGGCGATGGTTGAGGAACTGGCGGCCGGCTTCGAGTCTCCACAAGAGGTGGTCCGCCACTACTACGCAGACCCCAAGCGGCTCGAGCCTGTCGAGTCGCGTGTCCTGGAAGAGACCGTGGTCGACTGGGCGATGCAGCAGATGACCGTCGAGGACGAGTCCATGTCCTTCGACGAGCTGGCGACCCAGACCGGCTCTGGTTGAGCGGCTTGTCGGGCGCCCTTAGCAACAAGAGTGGTAGAAGATGAGTGAGCATACCGGTATGAGCGACTGGAGTCCCCAAGGTTTGGGGCTGATCCCGATCGTCGTGGAGCAGACGGCGCGCGGCGAGCGTTCCTATGACATCTATTCCCGGCTGCTCAAAGAACGGGTCGTGTTCGTCGTCGGTGCGATCGACGACCACATGGCTAATCTGATCGTCGCCCAGCTCTTGTTTCTCGAATCCGAGAACCCCGACAAGGACATTCACCTCTACATCAACTCGCCAGGCGGTTCGGTGACCGCGGGCCTGGCCATTTACGATACGATGCGGTTTATCCGTCCGGACGTCAGCGCGATGTGTGTCGGACAAGCGGCGAGTATGGGGGCCTTGTTGCTGGCTGGTGGCAGTAATGGGAAGCGCTTCTGCCTGCCGCATTCGCGGATGATGATCCACCAGCCCCTCGGTGGGTTCCAAGGGCAGGCGACCGACATTGATATCCACGCGCGCGAGATCCTTTACATTCGCGATCGCCTGAACCAGATCCTCTCTCACCACACGGGGCAGCCCGTCGAGAAGGTCGCCGAAGACACGGAGCGCGACCGTTTCATGGGCGGTGAGGAGGCGGTGGCCTACGGTTTGATCGATAAGGTTCTGACGGAGCGAGCGATCCCCTCCGCCGGCAGCTGATCGAGCCGAGAGAGTTTCAGGCCACTCATTCGCTGGAGGCCGCCTCTGAGGGACGCAAAGATCGACTACGAAGATGTGACCGGCTCGTCTTGCGGTTCGGTCGCAACCAGTTATGATTAGAGCCACGCGGTGGTCGTATCCTGTCGGACGGCCCCCTAATGCGCGGAGATGCAATCCTGATGAGCGGTAGCAATCACGGTAAGAGCGACGACGGCAAGCTTCTCTATTGCTCGTTCTGCGGCAAAAGTCAGCACGAGGTGCGGAAGCTGATCGCCGGGCCGTCCGTCTTCATTTGTGATGAGTGCGTCGAGCTGTGTAACGACATCATCCGCGAAGAGATGCAGGAGGGTGTCGGCGCCGCGACGAGTAAGCTGCCGAAGCCGCACGAAATCAAAGCGAGCCTCGACCAGTACGTGATCGACCAGGAGCAGGCCAAGAAGGTCATGTCGGTCGCTGTGTACAACCACTATAAGCGCTTGGAGGTCGCCGAGGCCAAGGAAGACATCGAGATCGCGAAGAGCAACATCCTCCTGATCGGTCCGACCGGTTCCGGGAAGACGCTTTTGGCCGAGACCCTGGCGCGGCTCCTCAACGTCCCCTTCACCATTGCCGATGCGACCACCTTGACCGAAGCCGGCTATGTGGGGGAGGACGTTGAGAACATCATCCAGAAGCTGTTGCAGAAATGCGACTACGACGTCGACAAGGCCCAGTCCGGCATCGTCTATATCGACGAGATCGACAAGATCTCGCGCAAGTCGGACAACCCATCGATTACCCGCGACGTCTCCGGCGAGGGCGTGCAGCAGGCGTTGTTGAAGCTGATCGAGGGGACGATCGCCTCGGTACCGCCGCAGGGCGGCCGCAAGCACCCGCAGCAGGAGTTCCTGCAGGTCGATACCTCGAACATCCTCTTCATCGTCGGCGGGGCCTTTGCCGGACTCGAAAAGATCATCCGCAACCGCTCGCGTAAGGGTGGCATCGGTTTCTCGGCGGAGGTGCACAGCCCGAACGATGACCGCAAGGTCGGCGAGGTCCTGAGTCTGGTCGAGCCAGAAGACCTGATCGGCTATGGCTTGATACCCGAGTTCGTCGGTCGGCTGCCGGTCATGGCCACCCTCGAAGAGCTCGACGAACGCGCACTGATGCGTATTCTGACCGAGCCGAAGAACGCGCTTGTCAAGCAATACTGGCGTCTGTTCGAAATGGAGGGCTGTGAGCTCGATCTGCGCGATAACGCCTTGCATGCCATTGCCGGGAAGGCGATGGAGCGTAAGACCGGTGCACGAGGCCTGCGGACCATCATGGAGCAGGTGTTGCTCGATATCATGTACGACTTGCCCTCGATGGATGACGTGAGCAAGGTCGTCGTCGACGAGTCCGTCATCGCCGGCGAGAATCAGCCATTCTTGATCTACGACGGCGTTGACAAACGCGCCGCGTCGGACTGAGCCTCGCGCACCTTCGGCTCGGCGACCCCGCTGGTGGGGTCGCCGACGGCGCTGCTCGATACGAGCACAATTGAATTCGACCCCGCCAGCCCAATCCTTTCTGCAAAGCGATCACACGCTTCGCGACCCGCCGATAGCGCCCTCGGCGCCTCTACGCCTCCAAAGGGCTTAGCTGTGGCGGGCACCTCTTCTCCTCCGAGCAAGGTATTTTATGGCCCGCAAAGAAGCGAGTACCAACCCGCCGATCGAAATCATTCAGGACGTCCCGGTTTTGCCGTTGCGCGATGTCGTGGTTTATCCGCACATGGTCATCCCGCTGTTCGTCGGACGGGAAAAGTCGATCAAGGCGCTCGATGTCGCGATGGCGAGCGACAAGCAGATTCTGTTGATCGCTCAAAAGAGCGCCGACGTCGACGACCCCGGGGTCAAGGACCTCAATATGGTCGGGACACTGGCCAATATCCTCCAGCTGCTGAAGCTCCCGGATGGGACGGTCAAGGTCTTGGTGGAGGGCCACCAACGGGCGAAGATCGATAGCTTCGTGAGCATCGAAGGCTCGTTCTCGGCGACGGTTCATCCGATGGAAGAGGAGCTCGCCACCAGCGAGCGCGAGCAGGAAGTGCTGATGCGCTCGGCTGTCACCCTCTTCGATCAATACGTCAAGCTCAACAAGAAGGTTCCGCCGGAGGTGCTGACATCGCTGTCGAGTATCGAGGAAGCCGGTCGGCTGGCCGATACCATGGCCGCACACATGTCGCTGAAGATCGAGGAGAAGCAGCGCGTGTTGGAAATGGTCGAGGTGCAGACGCGGCTCGAGCACCTCATGGGACTGATGGAATCCGAGAACGATCTGCTGCAGATGGAGAAGCGCATCCGCGGCCGGGTCAAGCGCCAAATGGAGAAGAACCAGCGCGAGTATTATCTCAACGAGCAGATGAAGGCCATCCAGAAGGAACTGGGTGAGCTCGAGGAGGCCCCCAACGAGCTTGAGGACCTGGCTCGGCGCGTCGAGGCGGCCGGTATGCCGAAGGAGGTCAAGGCCAAGGCGCAGACCGAGCTGAACAAGCTGAAATTGATGTCGCCGATGTCGGCCGAGGCGACCGTGGTGCGCAACTATCTCGACACGCTTGTCAACGTGCCCTGGAAGACGCGTACGCGCATCCGCAACGACATCAAGGTTGCTGAGGGTGTGCTTGAGGCGGATCACTATGGCCTCGACCGGGTCAAGGAGCGCATTCTCGAGTACCTCGCCGTGCAGCAGCGTGTACGCAAGCTCAAAGGCCCGATCCTGTGCCTGGTCGGCCCGCCGGGCGTCGGCAAGACCTCGCTCGGTCAGTCGATCGCGCGCGCGACGAATCGTAAGTTCATACGCATGTCGCTGGGCGGGGTGCGCGATGAGGCGGAGATCCGGGGGCACCGGCGCACCTACATCGGCGCCCTGCCGGGCAAGATCATCCAAAATCTGTCGAAGGCCGGGAGCCGCAATCCGCTTTTCCTGCTCGACGAGATCGACAAGATGGCAATGGATTTCCGCGGTGATCCGGCCTCGGCGCTGCTCGAGGTGCTCGATCCAGAGCAGAATCACACGTTCAACGATCACTACCTTGAGGTCGACTTCGATCTCTCTGAGGTCATGTTCGTCGCGACGGCCAATACACTCAACATCCCTCCCGCCTTGCTCGATCGCCTCGAGGTCATTCGCCTGTCCGGCTACACCGAAGATGAGAAGGTGGCGATCGCAGAGAAGTATCTGATCCCGAAACAGCTGAAAAATAACGGGCTCAAGCGCAACGAGGTGGCCCTGCGGGCGGCAGCGCTGCGCGATGTCATCCGCCACTACACGCGCGAGGCCGGCGTGCGCAATCTCGAGCGCGAGATCTCGAAGGTCTGCCGCAAGGTGGTCAAAGAGATCCTTTTGCGCAAGCGTCCGGGCGCGGTCACGGTGACACCGAAGTCGCTCGGCAAGTACCTCGGCGTGCAGCGCTTTCGCTACGGGCGGGCCGAGGAGTTCGACCAGGTGGGCCAGGCGACGGGCTTGGCGTGGACAGAGGTCGGCGGGGAATTGCTGCGCATCGAAGCGGCTTTGGTGCCGGGTAAGGGTAAGTACACCTTTACCGGCCAACTGGGCGATGTCATGCAGGAATCCATTCATGCTGCCATGACGGTCGTGCGAAGCCGGGCCGAGTCCCTGGGGATCGATGCGGATTTTCATCAAAAGTACGACGTGCATATCCACGTCCCGGAAGGGGCGACGCCCAAGGATGGTCCGAGCGCCGGCGTGGCGATGTGCACAGCGCTCGTCTCGGCCCTGACCAAGGTTCCCGTCCGTTCGAGTGTCGCCATGACCGGCGAAATTACCCTGCGGGGTGAGGTGCTGCCGATTGGGGGGTTGAAGGAGAAACTGCTCGCTGCCCATCGCGGCGGTATCGAGACGGCTGTGATACCGAGCGAGAACGAGCGGGATTTGATCGAAATACCGAAGAACATCAAGCAGAATCTGGAAATACGTCCGGTCCGCTGGATCGACGAGGTCCTCGGCATTGCGCTCGACCAGACCGTCGATGTTGCGGCCGAACCGCCAGAGGACGCGGCGAGCGAGGAGGGTGCGGAGATGGCGCCACCCGCGCGCAAACGGGACCGTAAGAAGGGCACGGGCGAGCGAACCCATCACTGAGGCGCTGGTCGCCTGGCACGGGTTTCCTGGGACGCGCGCCGAGCGTTTGTGCCGCTCGCCTGCGCGGAAGGCCCGAGTCGGTTTCGCGCCGCTCGGGTATTGTCGTTGTCGTCCGGCCCGTTTAGGATGGCCCTGGTCCGGCGGGTGGACCTGCCCAGGCGCGAAGGGTGTCTGCGGGTCGCATGGCAGCATCGGGGAGAGTCTGGAAACGACGGTCGAAGACGCCGTCCGCGGAGCATGCCGTGGGGGCCGCCTTGGGCTCGTCTAGACGAAGGCAAACAGGGGGAATAATGAATAAGTCTGATCTCGTCGAGAAGATGGCGGAAGCGGCGGATATCCCAAAGTCCGCCGCAGCGCGGGCCTTGGACGGCCTGACCGATGCCATTACCGAAGGGCTGAAGGAGGGCGATAGCGTGTCGCTGATCGGGTTCGGGACCTTTACCGTCCGTGAGCGTGCTGCAAGGACCGGGCGGAACCCGCAGACGGGTGCCTCGATCGAGATCGCCGCGTCGAAAACGCCGACCTTCAAGGCTGGCAAGGCGCTCAAGGATGCGATAAACTAATAGTTCGTCTTTTGGGTGCTTAGCTCAGATGGGAGAGCATCGCCCTTACAAGGCGAGGGTCGCAGGTTCGATCCCTGCAGCACCCACCACCGATAGCCACCCAGATTCACAATCGGTTATCATCGCGACCCTGTGGCTTCTAGGGTTTCGTCATGGCGCCTCGGGGGACACGATTTGGAGTGGTAGTTCAGTTGGTTAGAATACCGGCCTGTCACGCCGGGGGTCGCGGGTTCGAGTCCCGTCCACTCCGCCAATTCGCGTAACACGGGGTACCCAGTCGGGTACCCCGTTCTCGTTTTGACCCACCAAGACGACATCCCGATCAGAACATGCTTCAAACGATCCGAGAACGCGCCCAGGGCTGGATCGCCTGGGCCATCGTCATCCTGATCACGATTCCATTCGCCCTTTGGGGGATTCAGTCCTACTTCGGCGGCACGGTCAAGACGGTCGTGGCGAGCGTCGACGGGGTCGAGATATCGCAGCGCGAGTTCGAGCGCCAGTACCGCAATGCCCGCCGGATGCTGAAGGATCGGCTCGGTGCCGCCTATGATCCCGAGTCCTTCGCCGACGAGGAGCTTCGCCAGCAGGTGCTCGAGTCGCTGATCCGTGAGACCCTCCTTTTGAAGAAGTCCCAAGCGATGGGTTTGCGGGCCTCGGACGAAGAGATCCGCCTCGCGATCATGGCCAATCCGGCCTTTCAGGCGAATGGCCAGTTCGACAAGCAGGCCTATGAGCGTGCCCTCGCGATCCAGGGGCTCTCCCCGGCGCAGTTCGAACAGCAGTTGCGGCGGCGGCTGGTGGGGAGCCAGCTCCAGCGTGGTGTTGGTGTCACCGAGTTCGTCACCGATCGGGAGCTGGCGATGGCCTTGCGTTTGCTCCACCAGCGGCGCGAGATCAGCTTCGTACGCGTCGAGTCGAGCGAGCTCGTCGACGATGGGCCCGTCTCGGAAGAGGCGCTACAAGCCTATTACGAAAGCCATCCCGAGGCGTTCGAATCGCCCGAGCGGGTCAAGCTCGAATACCTTGTGCTGAACGAGGAGACGATCGGCGAGCGCGCCGTCCCGGACGACGAGGAACTGCGGCGCCGTTATGAGGCCGACAAGGGGCGTTTCGGGGAGCCCGAGCGGCGTCAGGTGCGGCACATCCTCGTTAGCGTTGCGTCGAGCACCGAAGATGGCGAGGCGCAGGCGCGAGACGCGATCGCCGCTGCGCGCGAGCGGATTTTGGCCGGTGAGGGCTTCGCGGAGGTGGCCGAGGAGTTCTCCGAAGACCCGGAGAGTGCCGAGCGGGGCGGGCTCCTCGGAGAGATCGAGGCGGGGATGATGGATCAGGCCTTCGAGACGGCGGCCTTCAATCTGTCAGAGGGTGAGGTCAGTGAGCCGATCCGGACGCCGTTCGGCTACCACATCATTCGCGTCGATGAGATCCTCCCGGCGAGCATTCAGCCGTTCGGCGAGGTCAGAGAGATGCTCGCCGAGGAGGCCGCCAAGGAGCGTTACGAGAGTATCTACTATGACTGGGCGGAGCGATTGGCGACCGAGGCCTATGAGGCGGTCGATACGCTGCGGCCGGCCGCCGAGGCATTGGGTCTGGAGATTCGCGCAAGTGATTGGCTGACGCGCTCAGGCGGCGAAGGCATCTTGGCCTCTCCGCGGGTGATGTCGGCCGCGTTCAGCGAAGAGGTGGTGCGCGAGGGCCTCAACAGCGAGCTGATCGAGCCCGAACGGGGCGAGCTCGAGGCGATCGTCCTGCGGGTGGTCGATCATCGCGAAGCCGCTCTGAAGCCCCTCGCGGAGGTGCGCGATGAGATCCGGGTCGCCTTGCGCGCCGAACAGGCGCAGCGTGCGGCATGGGAGCTGGCACAGACCTTCGTCGAGCGGCTCCGAGAAGGAGGGGATCTCGACGAGGTGGCTGGCGACTGGTCTGTGGTGCGCTCGGGAATGGTGGGTCGAGATGCGACCGAGCTGCCCGCGCCGGTTCGCTCGCTCGCCTTCCGTCTGGCGCACCCAGGCCCGGGCGGCGCAAGTTATGGCAGCACGCCACTCGGTAACGGTGACGCTGCCGTGGTGGCTGTGACGGCGGTGCAAGACGGATCCGAGGCCACGGAAGAGGACGAAATCGCCGTGCAAGGACGAGAGCGGGATGCGCTAAGGCAGTCGGTCGCCGCGCAATACTACTCCGCGATGCTCGATGACATGGCCAAGCGCGCGAAGGTCGAGCGGGACCTGGAGCTGATTGCCGGTGCGGACCGGTAGGGCGGCGCCATCCCGCATTTCTCATCCGATACAATGGCCGTCCAGTCATTGTTGGCAGTTTCAGAAGCAATCGCGTGGGATTGCGCTTAAGACAAGAACGGTATGGGTATTCTGCAAGATAAACGCATTCTAGTGACGGGCGTCGCCAGCAATCGCTCGATTGCCTGGGGATGCGCCAGCGCGATGCGGCGGGAAGGGGCCGAGATCGCCCTGACCTACCAAAACGACAAGCTCAAAGGACGCGTTGAGGCGTTGGCGGCCGAGCTTGGCGCCGACATCGTTCTGCCCCTGGATGTGAATACCGATTGGCAGATCGCCCACCTTTTCGGGGGCCTCGGCGAGCGCTGGGATGGGCTCGATGGGATCGTGCACTCGATTGCCTTTGCGCCACGGCACGAACTGGAGGGCGACTACGTCGAGGCCCTCACGCGGGACGGGTTTACGGCCGCGCACGAGATCTCGTCCTATAGCCTCGGGGCGATGGCGAAGGCGGCCAAGCCTATGATGGCGGGCCGCAACGGCGCGATTGTGACCATGACCTTCATCGGTGCGGTCCGGGCGGTGCCGAATTACAACGTGATGGGGCTCGCGAAGGCCAGCCTGGAAGCCAATGTCCGTTACCTGGCAGCCTCGCTCGGGCCAGAGGGGACGCGCGTCAACGCCGTTTCGTCGGGGCCGATTCATACCTTGGCCGCTTCCGGGATCTCGCATTTCCGCTCCATGCTCAAGCAGGTCGAGAAGCACACGCCGATGCGGCGCAACGTGAGTGCCGACCAGGTCGGCAACGCGGCGGCCTTCCTCTGTTCGGACCTGGCGAGCGGGATCACCGGCGACGTCCTGTACGTCGACAACGGTTATCACATACTTGGGAGCGGCTAGGCGCGATCCCTGACGGCGGCGATCCCCGCAAGTGCCGGATGGGTGACTGGGAAGCGCCCCTTCCTTGGACGCGGCCTCCCACAGTCGGGCAGGCGTCAGATGAGCACGTCTTCGGCGTAGAGCAGGTCGCCGAACAGGTCCTTCTTGATTGCCTCGGCGTTGCGGCGGGTCTTGGCGGCCGCAGCGATGATGTAGCGGCGGGCGATGAAGACCTTGCGACTGTCCTGCTCGGCCTCGTCCATCAGTAGCCATCCCGTGTATAAATAGCTGTACATCTCGACGAGCTCCTTGGCGGCGACGGTCTGGACCTGCTTGTCGCTCGTCTCGTTGACGTACTTTAGGCAGTCGAGGAAGGCGGCGCGCATCTCCTTCAGCTCGTCGGCGAGGCTCGCAAGCTTGCCCGGGTTGTCCCGCTGCTCGCGCTCGGCGAATTCCTCGCCGAAGATATCGTTGATGACACCGCCGATGGCCGCGACGATCTGCAGCTGCGAGGTGCCCTCGTAGATGTTGGTAATGCGTGCGTCGCGGGCGAGGCGCTCGACGTTGAACTCGCGCATATAACCGGTGCCGCCGTGAACCTGCAGGGCGTCGTAGGTGATCCGGTTGGCGTTCTCGCTCAACACGTACTTGGCCATCGGGGTCAACAATGCGGCGGCCCGCGTCGCGCCCTTGAGCTTGGCGGTTTCCGCAGAAGAGTCCTTGCCCTGTGCCTTGAGCGTCTCGATCTTTTCCTCGAGCTTGTTGCGCAGGTCGACCCAGTGGCAGGCGCCGTAGAGAAGCGAGCGGTCGCTCTCGAGCGTGATGCGCATGTCCATGAGCAAGTTGGTGATGACCGGTATATTGTAGATCGACTTGCCGAATTGCTCGCGCGCCTTGGCGTAGCGCAGTGCCTCCTCATAGGCGGCCTGCGAGATGCCGAGCGCTTGGGCGGCGATACCGAGGCGCGCACCGTTCATCATGTCCATGACGTACTTGATGAGCCCGAACTTGCGCTTGCCAACGAGCTGCGCCGGGGTGTCGTTGAACTGCAACTCGCAGGTCGGCGAGCCGTGAATGCCGAGCTTGTTCTCGATGCGCCGGACCTTGACGTTGTCGCGCCCATAGCAGGCGAACATGCTCAGGCCTCGCCCATCTGTGGTGCCCGGTTCAGAGCGCGCCAACACCAGCAGGATGTCGGCGTTGCCATTGGTGATGAAGCGCTTGACGCCTTTGAGGTACCACTGCTTGTTCTCGTCTTGATAGGCGAGCATGTTGACCGCCTGCAGGTCCGATCCGGCATCGGGTTCGGTCAGCGCCATTGCACCGGTGGCGGCGCCGCTCGCGAACTGCGGCAGGAACTCCTCGCGCTGTGCATCATTGCCGTATTTGTTGATCGTCTCGGCAATGTCCTGCAGGCCAAAGAGGTTCATCAGCGAGGCCTCGGCGCGCGAGACCATTTCGATGGCCATGGTATAGATGGTCGTCGGCAGGTTGAGTCCGCCATAGCGTCGCGGCAGTGTAAAGCCCATCAATTCGGCATCGGTCAGTCGCTTTAGCGCCTCTTGGATGCCCTTGGCATAGGTGACCTTGCCCTCGGCGAAATGGCTGCCCTCGGCGTCCACCGCGGCGGCCTGCGGGGCAACCGTGTTCGCCGTGATGTCGCCGACGATCTCGAGTACCTTGCGGTAATTGTCCAGCGCATCCTGGTAGTCAACCGGGGCGTAGTCGTATTCGGCCGCCTCGCCATAGCCGTGCTCGGCGATTTCAACGACCTCTTCCAGCTGCAGGCGGTCGAAGTGGAAGAGGAGATCGGTGTTGTCGGTGAAATAGTTGGGCATGGCTCGACTACTTTAACTTGTGCTTGTAGGCGTCGATGAACATCGGAATCACTTCCATGACATCGCCGAGGATGCGGTAGTGGCAGATATCGAAGATCGGGGCATCCGGGTCGGAGTTGATCGCGATGATCTTGTTGGCGTCCTGCATGCCGGCGCGGTGCTGCACGGCCCCCGAGATGCCGCAGGCGATGTACAGCTTGGGTCGCACCGTGACGCCGGTCTGCCCGACCTGCCGGTCATGGTCGATGAATCCGGCGTCCACCGCCGCTCGGGTGCCGGCGACCTCCCCGCCGATGACATGGGCCAGCTCGTAGAGCATCTGGAAGTTCTGAAAGTTGCCCATCCCGTAGCCCCCGGAGACGATGATGGGCGCGGCCTTGAGGTCGACCTTCTTCTCCTCATGGTGTCGCGCAATCATGCGTACTAGCGCGTCCATGCCGTCGGGCTCGTAGGTCACCGGTGTGATCTGGCCAGCGGTTGGCTGCGCCAAGGGGATCTTCTCCATGACGCCCTCGCGCACGGTGGCCATCTGCACGGGCGAGTCGGGGCAGATGATGGTCGCGATGATGTTGCCGCCGAAGGCGGGTCGGATCTGCAGCAAGAGTTGGGAGTAATCTTGCCTTAGATAGGTGACGTCGGAGATCTGCAGGTCGGTGCAATCGGCGGTCAGGCCGCTCAGCGTATGGGAAGCGACTCGCGGTGCCAGATCGCGACCGACGAAGGTGGCGCCGAACAGCACGATGCGCGGTTGATGCTTGTCGACCAACTCGCCGATGATGCGGCTGTAGGGGAGGGTGTTGTAGTGCTTGAGGTCGGGATGATCGGCGACGAGCACCTCGGTCGCACCAAAGCGGAATAGCTCGGCGGCCAGGTCGCCGACGCCATGACCGATCAATACTGCCTTCAGCGTCCCATCCAGGCTCTCGGCGAGCTTGCGCCCCTTGGAGAGCAGTTCGAGGCTCACGTCCGCAGGCTCGCTCTCGCGCTGCTCGACGAATACCCAGACCTGCCGATTCTTCTCATTCATACTGTTCATCCGAAGATGTGGTCTTCCATCAGTTTGTCGATCAGTGAGTACATCCCGTCCTTTGTGGCCGGTATGTCCTCATGCTCGCTGGCGCCCAATACGACGGACTCGATCTTGTGGACCTTGGTCGGCGAGCCGGAGAGGCCGCAGCGGCTCAGATCGACATCGAGGTCATCGGCCGTCAGCGTCGGGATGAACAGGCCCCGGGAGACGTACTCCTCTTTGAGCTGATCGACGTAGAGCAGAGAATTGGCTTCGGTCATCTTCTCGAGCTCCATCAGGGTGTGGGCGTTCTTGAAGGCCATGACCCGCTTGGCTTTGAAGGGGCGCGGCTGCGCGGCATCCTTGACGACGGTGAGCAACAGCGGGAGGGTGCCCTCGAGCACCTCGTAGCCCTGGTCGATCTTGCGCCTGACGGTGAGCTTGTCGCCTTGCGCCTCGAGGATTTCTTCGGCATAGGTGATCTGGGGAAGGCCGAGCTTTTCGGCGGTCTGGGGGCCGACCTGTGCCGTGTCACCGTCGATCGCTTGGCGGCCGGCGAAGACGATGTCGTAGGGGCCGAGCTGGCGCAGGGCATCGGCGAGTACATAGGAGGTCGCCAGCGTGTCGGCGCCAGCGAAGCGTCGGTCACTGACCAGGCAGGCCTCATCGGCCCCCATATAGAGGCATTCGCGCAGCAGATCGGAGGCCTTGGCGGGCCCCATGGTTACGACGCGTACGCTACCGCCATAGCGGTCTCGCAGCTGCAGGGCCAACTCCAGCGCCACCTTGTCCTCGGGGTTGAAGACGGTTGGCAGCTTGCTGCGATTCACGGTGCCGTCCGGCTTCATGACTTGGCCGGAGATATTGGCCGTGTCCGGCACCTGTTTGACCATCACGATGGAACGGTAGCTCATCGTCTGCCTTCTTACCTCGTTGTGTATTCTGGGAATGTGCTTTGCGGAGGGTTCCGGGCGGGACGAGTCTGGGCAAGCGGCGATCTGTCGGGTCTCCCGTGCCGACTCGCCCGGCGATGTCTGGTATGCCTCGGCAACCAGGTGAGAGGGGGAGGGAGGTGCGGCGCCGCACCGCACCTTGTGCTCGGTGCTACTCGGCAGGGGGTCGCTCACGACCTTCCCAGACGCGTCTAGGTGAATCACCGGAAAGCGCGTGAGGATTCTACTCTTTTCCGTTTTGCTTCGGTACCGCTCGCGCTTCGGCGTGGGGCGATCAGCCCTCCGGGATGCGGAGGATCTCGCCGACCCGGATCAAATCGCCGTTCAGGCTGTTGGCCACGCGCAGCGAGCTCAGGCTCACGTCATAGCGCTTGGCGATCGTGATCAGGGTGTCGCCCGGGTAGATGACATGGCTTCGGCCCGTGCCCGGGTCGGCGATCTGAGACCCCGCCGCCGGCAGCTGATGCATCGCGAAGTAGCCCTCCACCCCTTCGAATATGGCCTGCGCAAGACGCTGTTGATGGTCGCTATCGGAGAGCCGCTGTTCGTCGCGCGGGTTGGAGATGAAGGCCGTCTCGATCAGGACCGAAGGCACGTCGGGCGACTTGAGGACGACGAAACGCGCGTGCTGGACGTCGGGCTGGTGCAGGGGGCCGACGCGCCCGAGCTTGGTC
>JGI12109J20283_10293795_pt1 | contig 36730 bp, 27 predicted proteins | sample ElkSlonscriptome_12_FD_20283 | JGI IMG/M metagenome (IMG submission 20283)
GCTACTGCTTCGGCGGCAGCGGCGCCCTCGAACTCGCACGCTCGGGCGCCGACGTGGCCGGCGTCGTGAGCTTCCACGGCGCACTGCAGACGCCGGATCCCGAAGACGCCGAGGCGATCACCGCGAAGCTCCTGGTCTGCCACGGGGCCGTCGACCCCTACGTTCCCATGGAACAGGTCACGGGATTCGTCGACGAGATGGAAGCTGCCGACGTCGACTACCAGCTGATCATGTACGCGGGCGCGGTCCATGCCTTCACGCAGAAGGGCGCGGGGGACGATCCGTCGGCCGGGGCCGCGTACGATGCCGCCGCCGATCGTCGGTCGTGGGTCCACATGCAGGACTTCTTCGCCGAGATCTTCGAGTAGGTCCCGCGGGCGAGGCTGCGCGATCCGTCGCGCCTTTGCGCATTCCTGGGTGAAAACGATCCCACACGCCCAGGAGACCGCCGTGAAGCGCACGACCCTACGAAGCCTCGCCCTGCTGACCTTCTTCCTGCTGGCCGCGACCGGCTGCTCGGACGACGATTCGCCGACCGGTCCGTCGAACTCGACCTTCGATCACGCGCGGAGCTCCACCGTCGACGGCCTCGAGCTCACCGTCTCGACCCCCGCGGCCACCGTCGATTTCGGCGCAAGCTTCCGCGTCCGCATCGAGCTGACGAACGTGACCGACGCGCCCATCGCTCTCGACTTCCTGCGCGGCGAACCGGCCCGCTACGGAAACCTGACCCTGAACATCGACGACGTCGACGCCCTCAACCACTTCGCCGCGAGCGACGGTGAGCGTGATCTCTTCGAACTCGCAGCGGGCGCGACGATCGCGTCGACCTTCACGTGGAATCAGGAGTCGCGCACGATCCGTCGCCAGGTCGATCCCGGTCTGTACAGCCTCGATGCCACGGTCGCCTTCGACGACCGCGCGAGCATCATGGTGCGCGATCTGTTCGTGCGGATCGACTGACGGATCGGCCTTCGCGGACCGACCGTCGCGGTTCGGCCGACGGGGACTGAATGCCACGGCCCGGCCCTTGCACTGGACTTTCCGGGTCGAGCGCGCGCGGCGTTCGATCACGTCCGCACTGCCCGGGAGTCCACCGTGCAACGCTTCCTGCCCATTTCGCTCGCCTTCTGCACCTTCGTCTTCGGCGCGATCGCGTGCTCGAACGGCGACTCGCCGACGGGCCCGGACGAACCGATCGCGCCGTCGTCGGAGTGGACCACGTGGGAAGACGATGCGGTATTCGAGGGCCGCACCTTCCACTGTGATCCGGCGCGTGGAAGCCTCGATGCCGCGGGGACGGCCGAAGATCCCTGGCCGGGCCTGGCCGAGGTCTTCGCCGCCGGGCTGGTGCAACGCTACCAACCCGTGAGTCATCCCTTCGAAGACGGCGCACCGCTCGAACTCGCGAATCCCGACGCGCCTGTCGCGCCCGGCGACCGACTGCTCCTGCACGATGGCGACCACGGCGTCGCGACGCTCTCCGACGCGCACAATCCCGACTTCCTGTTCATCGAGGCCGCGCCGGGCGCGTCCCCGGTCCTACGACGACTGCACCTCCAGGGCGTGGAGCGCATCGTCATCGAGGGGCTGACCATCGAGGGGGAAAAGGGTGACGGCCTGAGCGGCACGCTCCTCGACATCGAGAGCCACGGTTGGCGCGGACCTTGCCGTTACGTCCTCGTCCGTGACGTCGAAGTGCGCAGCACGACCGACATCGAGGGTTGGACGGCCGACGACTGGAACACACGCGCCGCCACCGCCGTCGGCGCCGACGGCGACTACGTCTCCCTGCACCGCGTCAGCGCGCTCAACGTGAACCATGGTCTCATGATGGGCGGCCAATTCATCTGGGTCGACGACTGCGAGGTCACGAACTTCGCGGGCGACGGCCTGCGCGGCATCGGCAACGACCAGATCTTCGAGGGCAACCTCGTCCGCAACTGCTTCGACGTGAACGACAATCACGACGACGGCTTCCAGTCGTTCAGCGTGAACGGCGCCCCGCCGCGCGAGCGCGTCGTCCTGCGCGGCAACACGATCATCGGTTTCACCGATCCCAATCAACCGCTGCGCGGGACCCTGCAGGGAATCGGATGCTTCGACGGCTTCTACGTGGACTGGGTGATCGAGAACAACCTCGTCGTCACCGACCACTATCACGGCATCACGCTGATGGGCGCGGACGGCTGCCGCATCGTGAACAACACGGTCGTCGACCTGAACGACGCGCGCCCGGGCCCGCCCTGGATCATGATCAGCGATCACAAGGACGGCAGGCCGAGTCGAGGATGCGTGGTGCGGAACAACATCGCCGCGAGCATTTCGGCCGGCGACGGCGTCGTCACCGATCACAACCTCGAGACGACCGACCTCGCCGCCGTCTTCGTCGATGCGCAGAACGGCGACTTCCGTCTGCGCGAGGGAAGCGCGGCGATCGACGCCGGATCCTCGGATCTCGCGCCCGCGACCGACATGGCGGGGACCGCGCGCCCGCGGGGAGATGGCATCGACCTGGGCGCCTTCGAGCGCTGAGCCGAAGCGCCCGGCGGACTGTCCGCTTCCGGACACAGATGCGCGGAAGCGAACGGCCACGCGCCCGATCGATCACGTAACTCGTTGACTGACAACGGTTCCTGACTGGCACCGGCCCTGCGAAGGCACGCGGCCGGAGGTGAACCGTGGACCGAACGATCCCTACGACCGAACGCCGCGCCCGCACTCTACGGCGTGCCCTGATCCCGACGGTGATTCTGGTCGGGATCGGCATCGGCGCCTGGCAGCTCCTCGGCTTCGTACGACCGAGCCTCGAGCGCGCACGCCTGCGCACCGACTTCGTCCACGTCGGTTCGATCGAGTCCACGATCGGTGCCGTCGGGACCGTCGTTCCACGCGACGAACAGATCATCGTCAGCCCGATCGATTCGCGCGTGACCCGGATCCGTCAGCGCGTCGGCGCGACCGTGGCCACGGGCGACACACTACTCGTGCTCGACGATGCCCCTCTGCGCGCCGATCTCGATGCGATCGACGACCGCATCGCGCTGCAGCGCAACGCCATGGCCAAGGCGCGGCTGGAACTCCAGAACACCATCACGGACCTGCGGACGCAGCGTGGGATCAAGGAGCTCGCCCTCGAGTCGGCCGTGCTCGAGATCCACCGGAATCGGGCGCTGCGCGCCAAGGGTCTGGTGACGATCGACGTCCTGCACAAGAGCGAGACCGATTCGGCGCGCACCTCGATGGAGATCGAACAGTTGAGTCAACGCGAGACGCACGAGGAGAAGAGCCTCGCGATCGACGTCGAACGACTCGAGCTCGAGATCGACATCCTCGAGGGCGAGCGCGACGAAGCGCGGGCGCGCCTCCTGCGCGCGAGCGCCCCGGCGGCACGTGACGGGATCGTCACGTGGGTCGTCGCCCGCGAGGGCACCGCGGTCCAGCGCGGATCCGAACTCGCGCGTGTCGCCGACCTCAGCGCCTTTGCCGTCGAAGCGCGCGTTGCCGGAAGCCACGCCGAACTCGTGCGCGAAGGCCAGATCGCCCACGTACGCTCCGGAGAGGTCCGTCTCGATGCCCGCATCACGCGCGTCGAACCAACGATCGATCAGGGAACCTTCGTCGTCGAACTGGCCCTCGAAGACCCCGGCGACCCGTCGCTGCGACACAACGCGCAGGTCGACGTGGAGATCGTCACCGCCGAGCGCCCACGCACGCTCATCGTTCGTCGTGGAACCTTCGTCCGCCACGACGGCCGTCAGCACGTCTTCGTCGTCCGCGACGATCGCGCGGTCCGCACGCCGATCACCCTGGGCGTCGCCAACTCCGAAAACACCGAGATCGTCGAAGGCCTCGAGGCCGGCGACGAGATCGTCCTGACCGACATGACCCGCCATGCCCGCAACCGAGAGGTTCTTCTGAAATGAAACCAGCCACCGCTACGGTCGACACGCCGCATCCGCGATCGGGCCCCGCGCTCGCTCTGGGCGGGGTGGAAAAGCTCTACCGGACCGATCGCGTCGAGACCGTCGCGTTGAGTCGCATCGATCTGGAGATCCGCCACGGGAGCTTCGTCTCGGTCATGGGACCGTCCGGATCCGGCAAGTCGACGCTCCTGCACATTCTCGGCCTACTCGACGCTCCGACCTCGGGAACGGTCACCATTGGCGGCACCGACGCCGCCCGTTTGAACGACAAGGCACGTGCGCAGCTGCGGAATCGGCACATCGGCTTCGTCTTCCAGCAGTTCCACCTGGTGCCGGATCTCAGCGCACGCGACAACGTCGAACTGCCCCTGCTCTACCGGAAGGGTTCGTCGGGTGAGCGACGTCGGCTCGCCGAGAAGGCCCTCGAGCGCGTTGGCCTGGCGGCACGCATGGACCACCGGCCCACGCAGATGTCCGGCGGGCAGCAACAGCGCGTGGCGATCGCGCGGGCGATCGTCGGCCAACCCGACATCGTGCTCGCCGACGAGCCGACGGGAAATCTCGACAGTGCGATGGGCAACGAGATCATGGAGCTCCTCGAGGGCCTGAACCGCGAGGACGGCACCACGATCGTCATGGTCACCCACGACGCCGCGCTGGCCGATCGTACCGACGAAGTCGTGCGGATCTTCGACGGCCGCCGGGTGAGCTAGGAGAACGTCATGCCTTCTTCGCTCCGCTTGTCGCTCGAGGTGCTCCGGCGCCGTCCTTTCTTCACTTTCGTCAGTCTCTTCGGCATCGCGTTCACGCTGACGACGTTGCTCGTCGTGAGCGCGATGCTCGACGGTCTGCTCGCACCGCGGGCCCCCGAGGTGCACATGGATCGTTCGCTCTACCTGAACCGCGCGAACGTCTTCTCCGACAACAACGATTTCCACGGCCCTCCAGGCTACGGCCTTCTCGACGAGTACTGCCGGGACCTCCCCGGCGTGGAGATCACGACCTTCTACAGCAATCCCCGGACGAGCCTCGCCTTCGTGAATGGCCAGCGCGTCGAGACCGAGGTACGTCACTGCGATGCGGAGTACTGGCGTGCCTTCCGTTTCGATTTTCTCGAGGGCAGGGCCTTCGATGCCTCCGACGTCGAGGCGGCCCGTCCCGTCGTCGTGATCGACGCGTCGACGCGTCGGGCCTTCTTCGGTGAAGAGAGTGCGATCGGCCGCACCTTGCCGGTCGGCGATCGCGCGTTCGAAGTGATCGGAGTCGTCCCTGACGTCGATCCGATGCGCGAGGCCACGACGGGCAATGCATGGACCACACTCACGACCCATCCGGCCGACGGCTGGCAGACCCAGCAGCGCGGCGACTTCTCGGCGTGCTTCGTGGCGACCTCACCCGCCGCCTTCGATGCCATCCGTGCCGAGCTCGACGCCAGGATGGAAGCCTGGGAACCGAAACCGGGAACGCTCTTCACGGACGCACGCGTCTTCCCCCAGACCCGTCTGCAGGAGTTGGCTCAAGAAGCGTTGGGCGCGCCTCGCGGCGAGAACCCCGTCGCTCGTTTCGCCGGACTGCTCGCGCTGATCGCCTTCGTCTTCATGCTGCTGCCCGCGGTGAACCTGGTGAACGTGAACATGAGCCGGATCCTCGAGCGGGCGTCCGAAATCGGCGTACGCAAAGCCTTCGGCGCCAGCAACGGCGAACTCGTGCGTCAGTTCGTGATCGAGAACGTCGTGCTCTGCGTCCTGGGAGGACTGATTTCCTTCGTGCTCGCGGGCTTCGTCGCGGAATTGTCGGCCGGTGCGGGTTGGCTCGAGGGCTCGCGCCTGCAGTTGAGTCCACGCGTCTTCCTGGTCGGCCTCGCACTCTCCGTGTTCTTCGGCGTGCTCAGCGGAATCCTGCCCGCCTGGCGCATGGCACGCCTTCAACCCGTCCAGGCCCTACGAGGAGGCGAACGATGATCCGCCACTGGTTCCGACTGCTCTGGAGTCGCCGTCGCCACAATACCGCGATCGTCGTCGAGATCGCGACCTGCTTCCTCGTTCTCTGCGCCGTCGCCGCATTGGGCCTGCACCAACTCGACAAGGCGCGCATCCCGACCGGATACACGATCGACGACGTGTACGCGGTCTACGTCGACTACGGTTCGTTCTACAGCATGAACGACGACGAACGCGCCGCGACACGCACCCAGATGGCCACCCTCCTCGACGCGACGCGGATGCAGCCCCAGGTCGAGGCCGCCGCGGTCGCCAGCAACGTTCCCTACCTGCAGAGCCGGTGGATGAGCGGCATCCAGTTCGACGGCCAGCGCATCGAGTACATCGTCGGCACCGCGACCCTGGAGCTGCGGGACGTCCTCGGACTCGAGATCACGGAAGGTCGCTGGTTCGACGAGCGCGATCAGACTGCCGGCCCCGACAACCCCGTGATCATCTCCCGCAGTCTGGCGCGCATCTTCTTCGGCGACGAGTCTCCCATCGGGAAGCTCGTCCCGCGCCAGGACGACGACGGAAATCCCGTCGTACGCGAGCCCGGCGACCCGGCCGATCGGATCATCGGCGTGGTGGACGACTACCGCTGGCTCGGCGAGTACGCGCCACTGCACCACACGCAGTTCCGGTTCACGGATCTACGGGGCGGGATCGGCGACCTGTCACCCTTCCTGCTCGTGCGTACGGCGCCCGGCGCCGGCACGGACTTCGAGGAAAGGCTCCTCGGGTCCATGCGCGCGACCGCTCCGGCCTGGGAGTTCCGCCTACGGTTGCTGGCCGACTACCGTGAGCAGTTGCACGCGCAACAACTCCGTCTGCCGATCGTCGGGATCGTGCTGGCCGGTTTCCTCGTCCTGATGGTCGGACTCGGACTCGTCGGCGTGCTCTGGCAGAGCGTCGCCCAGAGGACATCGGAATTCGGTCTGCGTCGCGCTCTCGGCAGTGCGGCCTCGGGCGTACGCTCGCTGGTGCTCGGCGAGTTGATGGCGCTGGCCACGATTTCCGCCCTGATCGGCGGCTTGATCTTCGTTCAGGCCCCTCTCCTGGGAATCGTGACCGGCCTGTCGACGAGCGTATGGATCGGCGCCATCGCGCTCGCCGCCGTGGTCCTGTACTCTTTCGTACTGATCTGCGGGCTGTACCCGAGTTGGCTCGCCACCCGCATCGAACCCGCACGTGCGCTGCAATACGAATGATCCTGATCGTCGACGACGACCACGCCGTCTGTGCCTCCCTCACGCTCCTGCTCGAGCGCGGGGGACACGACTGCGTGGCCGTCGAGACTCCGGACGCCGCGGTCGAACGCATCGACGACCCCGCGATCGAGCTCGTGCTGCAGGACATGAATTTCTCTCGACGCACGAGCGGCGTCGAAGGCCTCGAACTCCTCGACCGTCTGCGCGCGCGGCGCCCGGACGTTCCCGTCGTGCTGATCACCGCCTGGGGCTCGATCGATCTCGCCGTCGAGGGCATGAAGCGCGGCGCCCGGGATTTCGTGGCAAAGCCCTGGGAGAATGCCGCGCTCCTGCAGACGGTGGAGACCGTACTCGGCCTGGTGTCGCACGAGGCCGAGGCAGAGGCGGCCTCACCCGATCGCGAGTCGCTCGACGAGCGCTTCGACTTCGGAAGCATCGTCGGCGAGGATCCGGCGTTGCTCGAGGTCCTCGACGTCGTCGGACGCGTCGCGTCGACCGACGCCTCGGTGCTGATCACGGGTGAGAGCGGCACGGGCAAGGAACTGATAGCCGATGCGCTGCACCGCAACGGACGTCGCCGTCACGGTCCTCTCGTGAAAGTGAATTTGGGTGGCCTGACATCTTCGCTCTTCGAGAGCGAGATGTTCGGCCACGTCCGCGGGGCTTTCACCGACGCCCACCGCGATCGCGAGGGGCGCTTCGCGAGCGCCGACGGTGGGACGATCTTTCTCGACGAGGTCGGCGACCTGGAACCGGCATCGCAGGTCAAGCTGCTCCGCGTGCTCCAGGAGCGTCGCTTCGAGCCCGTGGGGAGCAGTCGGACCCGCAGCGTCGACGTCCGCGTGGTCTCGGCGACGCATCGCGATCTGGGGGCCGCCGCACGCGACAAGAGTTTCCGAGAAGACCTCTTCTACCGCCTGAACCTGATCACCATCCACGTGCCCTCCCTTCGCGATCGTGTCGGTGACCTTCCGCTCCTGTCGGCCTTCTTCTGCGCTCAGCTCGAACGTCGCTACGGAATGGAATCGCTCGTCGTCGACGACGCCGCGATCCGATGGCTCCAGGCCCAACCCTGGCCGGGCAACATACGCCAACTCCGCCACGTGCTCGAACGCACCGTGCTCCTCGCCGACGCCCCGCGCCTGCGCGCGAAGGACTTCGAGCGAACGATCGACATGGAACCCTCGACGTCCGGCAACGACGAACTCCCCGCCGTGGGCACGATGACCCTGGACGAGATCGAGCGCGCCATGATCGAGAAGAGCCTGCGCCACCACCGCGCGAACATCAGCCGCGCGGCCGAGAGCCTCGGCATGAGCCGTGCCGCGCTCTACCGTCGGCTCGAGAAGTACGGGATCGAGCCTTGAGCCTTCGCCTGAGGCTGATCCTGGTTCTCGTGACCACGCACCTGCTCTTTCTCGGCCTGGGCTTGTTCGCAATGTGGGACCGCAAGGTGCTCCTGCTCGTCGTGGAAGCCGTCTTCGTCACGTCGCTCGTGATCTCGCTCCGCCTGTCGCTACGCGGCCTCGAACCTCTGGCGCGCCTGCGCGACGCCGCCGACGCGATCCGCGAGGGCGACCACACGACGCGCTACCGTCGCAGCGGACACCGCGACGTCGACACGCTCGTCGACGTCTACAACCGCATGACTGACGCATTGCGCGACCAACGCGTACGCACGCAGGAACAGGAGCAGATCCTCCAGCGGATCGAAGAGAGCTCACCGACGGCCATGATCGTGCTCGACCACGACGGTCGCATCGATCGCCTGAATCCCGCGGCACGTCGCCTTGTCGACCTCGCACCGGGCCGCACGCTCGACGAAGGCGACGACGAGATCGCCCCGCGCCTGCATGCCATGGAAAACGGCGACGAAAGCGTGTTTCCGCTCGGTGGGCGTCGCCGCTTGCGCGCACGGCGCCTCACGATCATCGACCGCGGCTTTCCTCGCTCCTTCTTCCTGGTCGACGAACTGACCGACGCCTTGCGTCGCAGCGAGAAGGCTGCCTACGAGAAGCTGATCCGCATGATGGCCCATGAAGTGAACAATACGGTCGGCTCGGTCAATTCCCTGCTCGACTCCGTACGTTCCATGACGGCCCACGAACCGTCGCTGAAGCGCGCCGCCGACGCACTGGACGTCGCGATCCGTCGCGGTGACTCGATGAACGATTTCATGCGGAGCCTCGCGGCCGTCGTCCGCGTCGCCCCCCCGTCGCGCACGGAGGAACGACCGGAAGAGCTCCTGGCCGACCTCCATCGACTCTTCGCGGCCGAACTCGAGGAGCGGCGCATCGCGTGGAGGGTCTCAACGGAGGACTCCGAGCCGACCGTCCACGTCGACCGCGCTCAACTCGAACACGCCCTGACCAACGTCGTACGCAACGCCATCGAGTCGATCGACACCGACGGCACCCTGGAAATCCGCTCCAAGAACTCGGCAACTCACTGGACGCTGGAGATCCTCGACGACGGAGCCGGAATCGACTCCGAAGCAGCCGACCAACTCTTCACAGCCTTCTTCACGACGAAGACCAACGGCCAGGGCGTCGGCCTCATGCTCGTGCAGGAAATCCTGTTGGGTCACGAAGCCGACTTCGGACTGCGACCCACCGCCGCCGGCGCGGCATTCTGGATGCGGATTCCACGGAAGCTCTGACGCAGGCCCGTTGCGGGTGAAACGACGGTCACGTACTTCAGCGCGTCGAGATCACCTTGCGCACGGCGGTTGCGCTTTCCGTGGAGAGCCGCACGAAGTAGACCCCGGCCGCGACGCGCCGACCGCGCTGGTCCTGCCCGTCCCACGTGACCTCGTGCGATCCGGCCTCGCGACGTCCGTCGTGGAGCACCGCGACCTCACGGCCGGAGACGTCGTACACGGCGAGTCGGACCGACTCGGACCGCGCGAGCGCGAAACCGATCCGTGTGGAACCGTCGAAGGGATTGGGAACTCCCGACCGCAGCTCCAGTCCCGTCTGCATTCCGCGAGGATCGTCGATCGGGTCTTCGATTCCGGTCACATCGTCCTGCACGAGGTAGATCGCGATTTCGTGCCCGTCCAGGGACAGCTCCGACGTCTGCGAGGCCCCGTCGACCGTCAGCGTGCGACGATCGCCGGAGTCGATCAGGTTCACCAGGTCGTACTCACCCGGCGGCAGATCACTGGCACTACCGGTCAGCTGGAAGGTCCGCGAGAAGGCACTTGTGTTCGAGACGACGAGGACCGTTTCCCCGGGGGCACGACGCAAGAAGCCGAGAACGGGAGCCTCGTCGGTTGCGAGGACCGCCAGGTCACCGCGCCGAAGGGCAGCGCTTTCATTGCGGACGGCGATCAACTGCCGGTAGTGCTCCCACATCGAGTTCGGATCCGCCTGCATCGTCGACACGTTGAACTGCGCCGCGTTCGGACCGATCGCGCGCCACGGCGTACCGGTCGTGAACCCGGCGTTCGAGCCGCCCGTCCATTGCATCGGCCGACGAATGTCTGGGTCGGGCTTCGTTCCGACCATCCCGATCTCTTCACCGTAGTAGAGGAAGGGCACGCCCGGCAGCGTGAGCAGCAGGCCGGCCGCAGCCTTCACACGCCCGACATCCTCGCCCACCACGTTCATCAGACGATTCTGATCGTGATTGGTGAGGAAGGTCGCGTACTGCAGATAGGGATAGAGGTCATAGACCAAGCGTGCGCGATAGCTCAGCCAGTAGGCGTCTTCGTTGTTCACCGCGCCGAGGATTGCACCAGCCATGTCGAACTCGAAGGCCAGGTCGAGCCGGTCCTGCGTCACGTAACGGTTCACGGTCGACGAACTCGTCCAGGCCTCGGCCACGGACATCATGTCCGGCTTCACCGACTTCACGTGCGCGTTGTACTCGGCCCAGAAATCGAGCGTGCCCTGCGTCGTGCTCAACTGTCCCGGGTCCTCGTCGATGTAGAGCACCGCGTCGAGCCGGAAGCCGTCGACGCCCACGTCGTCGAGCCAGAAGGTCGCCGCATCGAAGATCTCCTGCTTCACGTCCGCGTTGTCGTAGTTGACGTCGGGCATGCCGCTCCAGAACACGCCGTAGAAATACTGACCGTTGTTCCAGTGCCAGACGGTCTGGCCCCAGGGACCGGAGTCGTCGAGGACGGTCGACGACCAACGGTAGTAGTCGCGGTACTGCGGATCGTTGGCTGCGGAGGCGACGAACCAGGGGTGCTGGCTCGACGTGTGGTTCATCACGTAGTCGATCACGACCTTGATCCCACGCGCCTGCGCCGCGGCCATGAAGTCACGAAAATCCTGCATCGTCCCGTATTCCGGGTTGATCGAGCGATAGTCGGTGACGTCGTAGCCGTGGTAGCTCGGTGAGGCATGGATCGGCATCAACCAGATGCCAGTGACACCGAGGTCGTCGGTGGTCGTCGGATCGCCATCGTTCAGGTAATCCAGCTTCTGGGTCAGACCCTGAAAATCACCGATCCCGTCGCCATCGCTGTCGTAGAAGCTGCGGACGAAGATCTCGTAGAAGACGCGGTCGTTCCACCAGGACAACTCGCCCACACCGAGGTCGGGCGCGCGGTCGTCGTACCAGACGTCGATCACGTTCTCCCCGGCCTGGACCGTGTACGACCGATTGCCTCCGACACCGGGAAATTCTTCGGTGCCGTCCCATTGCCCGTTCTGGCGGAACTTGTACTCGAAGACCTCACCCTCGCTGAAGCGGTCGATCGTGATCGAGTAGATCTGGTCGCCGTCGCCGTCGTCGAGAACGAGCAGGACTTCGCTGCCCCAGCCGTTGAAGGTGCCGGCGAGGTCGACGAATTCGGTCTGCGGATCGAAGTAGCTGCGGTCGATCTGGTGGCCCATGCGCACGTTGAATTCCACCGCGACCGCACGGACAGGCGAGACGGAGGCGAGCAGCACGAACGAGCTGAGCACGACGAACAGGAGGCGACGTTCGGTCAAGGCACTCACCTGGCCATTCCGGGGGGACGATCGCGGAAGCTTCGGACCGCGCTGCGAAGTCTATCAGTTGCCGGACCCAGGCGCACCGTCGTGTCGGCCGCGACGCGAGAGCAGCTCGCGTGCGCGGTCCCGATTCGCGCGGGCACGGCGGTCGTCGGGGGCGATTTCGACGGCGCGCTCGAAACAGCGCAATGCGTCGGGAAGCCGTCCGATCTGCCCGTAGGCGGCTCCGAGGTTCATCCAGCCCTTGAACTGGTGCGGACGCTGCGCCAGGTACTGCTCGAGCGCGTGCACCGCCTCGGCCCCGCGTCGCATCTGGAGCAGGAGCAGTCCCTCCTGGAACCACGCCAGATCGTACGAGGGCATCAGGGTCCGAGCCGCCGCGTAGTGTTCGACCGCTCGCCCCGGATCGCCCGCCCGTCGCCACGATTCACCGAGCCAGTAGGCGGCCAGGTGGTCTTCGGGATCCACGCTGCGTGCATGCGTGAACAAAGTGACCGAGTCGCTCCAGAGGCCATTCTGACGAATCGAGAGTCCACCCCAGGCGAGCAACACCAGGACCGCCGCGACGAGTGGACCGCGTCCCGTCGCTCGTTCGGAGAGGGCCTTGGCGCCGACGACGAGTGCGAGCGCGAGACCCGCCCACGGAAGAAGCAGGTAGCGATCGGCGGTGAAGTGGCCACCGACTCCGACGACGCCACTGAAAGGCAACCAGGTCAGCAGGAAAGCAATCCATCCGGCGGCGACCCACGGAAGGCGCCGACGAACGAACCACGCGCCCGTCGACAAACCGACCACGAGTACGATTCCAACGACGACCGGAACGATCCCGAACCCGTCGGGGGGTGTGGCGTAGACAGGAGAAAGGCCCACGGGCCACACGATCGAGCCCAGGGCATGTGCGGTCGACGCTGCGACGACCTGCCACGTCGAGACCGCGACCTCGCGTAGCGCGCCGCCTTCGGCCTGCGCCGTGATCCCGATCCACGTGAAGGCCGGAACGAGGAGCAGCAGTTCGATTCGACGACGCAGGGCCATTGCCCATGCCACGCCGCGCCCACGATCCACGACCAGCAACACGAAGGGGAGCGACAACAACGAACTCTTCGCCATCAGCCCCAGAAGCATGCAGGCGAAGAGCAGCACTCGGGAGCGCGGCCCGGAACCACCGGAGCGGGCATGCACGGTGAGCGCGGCCATGAACCAGAAGCCGGCGAGCACGCCCTTGCGTTCGGCGACCCACGCGTAGGATTCCACCTGCACCGGATGGACCGCCCATGCGAGCGCCACGACGAAGGCCGTCCCCGTCGCGAGGCCCCAACCGCGCAAGGCGACGAAGAACAGGACGGCCGCCCCGGTGAACAGGGCAAGACTCGTGGCGTGGAACCCGACCGCATCGGTGCCGAAGAGCGATCGGTCGAGCAGGTAGGACATCCAGACCAGTGGCTGCCACGCCCCGCCGTAGCGGGTCTCGAAGGCCCAGCGCAACGACTCCGCCGAGAGGCCTGCCTGCACGCGCACGTTGTCGACGATCCACGCCGCGTCGTCGAGTGCGACGAAGTCGTGTCCGAGCGCCCGTGCCGTCACCGCGAAGACGATCAGGCCAAGGAGAAGGGCCGGTCGCCCGACGGCGTCGGGCCGCTCCTTCGAGGTTGTGGACGCCATCGGCGACGGCCTCTCGTGATGCGGAAGAAGGACGTGATCGACAATACGACGATATCGCGAAACTGCTGATGTTCCAACACCATACAAAGCTGTGATTCAGATCACGAATCACGTTTCCCGGTCTCGCCCGCGCCCAAGCGTGTCCGTAGCGTGCGCCCATGGCGATTCTCCGGCACGGGACCGGAATCGCACTCCCACCGAGAACCGGGAGAGGTCATGCACTACGACCTGCACAAGCCCCAGCCCCCGTCCGACGACAAGCGCTGGAAACTGGTGGGCGCCACCATGCGCCGATGCGGCGGCGACGGCCGCGCCCTGATCGAAACCCTGCACACCGTCCAGGACAGCTTCGGGTATCTCGATCTGGAGGCATTGGAGTACGTCGCCATCGCCCTTCGCGTGCCACTCAGCACCGTGTACGGAGTGGCGACCTTCTACCACCACTTCTCGCTGCGTCCTCCCGGCAAGCACACCTGTGTCGTATGCACGGGAACGGCCTGCCACATCAAGGGCGCAGGTGAATTGCTCACGAGGATCGAAGCGGAGTTCGGCGTGAAAGCCGGCGAGACACGCGACGACGGAGAGCTCTCGATCCTCGAAGCGCGTTGTATCGGCGCCTGTGGCCTGGCTCCCATCGCAGTGTTCGACGACGAAGTCGCCGGCAAACTCGACACGTCCGAGGCGCTCTCCCGCATCCACGGGATGGTCGACGATGAATCATGACGAATTGCTCGAGATGGCCGAGACCGCTCAGGCCCAGAACGACGCCTACGATCACACGATCCGTGTCTGCACGGCGGCCGGCTGTCTGAGCTCCGGTAGCCAGGCGGTGAAGTACGCTCTCGAGCAGGAGGTGCAGAAACGCGGCAATGAACACAGGTGCCGCGTATCGGGCGCCGGTTGCATGGGACTGTGTGCCGGTGGACCACTCGTGAAGATCGACCACGACGTCGTGTACCGCGACGTCCGGGTCCACCACTCCGCATCGATCGTCGGGGAGCTCGGCGGTGAACCGATCCGGGAACTGCGCATCGACCCGGACGAGCCCTTCTTCGAGCGACAGCATCCGGTCGTGCTGCAGAACTGCGGAACGATCGACCCCGAACGACTCGAGGACTATCTCGCCGCCGGCGGTTACCGAGCTCTGTGGAGCGCGGTCCACGAGCGGTCGCCGGCCGAGATCATCGACGAGGTGAACCGCAGCGGCCTCCGCGGACGTGGCGGCGCCGGCTACCCGGTCGGCCTGAAGTGGACGACGGTCGCGAAGGCTCGTGGCGCCGAGAAGTGCGTGATCTGCAACGCCGACGAGGGTGATCCCGGAGCCTTCATGGATCGAAGCGTTCTCGAAGGCGATCCACACCGGGTCCTCGAGGGGATGGCCCTGGCGGGCTACGCCGTCGGCGCGTCGCAGGGCTACATCTACGTGCGCGTCGAGTACCCACTGGCGGTCGAGCGTCTGCAGAAGGCGATCAAGATCGCCCGTCGCGCCAACTTCCTCGGCCACCGCGTGTGCGGGACCGAGTTCAGTTTCCACATCGAACTGCGGCTCGGTGCGGGTGCCTTCGTCTGCGGTGAGGAAACGGCACTGATGGCGTCGGTCGAGGGCCGACGAGGCTCCCCACGCCCTCGCCCACCCTACCCGGCCCAGTCAGGCCTGTGGGGGAAGCCGACTCTGGTCAACAACGTCGAGACGCTCGCGAACGTCCCCTGGATCGTCGAGAACGGTTCGGAGGCGTTCGCAGAGATCGGCACGAACAAGAGCAAGGGCACCAAGGTCTTCGCACTGGCCGGCCGCGTACGCAATACGGGGCTGATCGAAGTGCCCATGGGAACCACGTTGCGCGAGATCATCTTCGACATCGGTGGCGGGATCCCCGACGGCAAGGAGTTCAAGGCCGTTCAGACCGGTGGGCCCTCGGGAGGATGCATACCCGCCGAACACCTCGACACCCCGGTCGACTATGAATCCCTCCGCGCCCTCGGATCGATCATGGGGTCGGGCGGCATGATCGTCATGGACGAGACCTCGTCCATGGTCGAAGTCGCTCGCTACTTCATGGACTTCTGCAAGAGCGAGTCCTGCGGCAAGTGCGTGCCTTGCCGTGTGGGGACGGTGCAGATCCACGACCTGCTGCAGGCGATCCTCGACGGAAAAGCACCGTCGGACACCCGTGAGCGGCTCGAGCGCTACGCCACGTTGCTCCGCGATGCCAGCCTCTGCGGCCTCGGGCAGTCGGCTCCGAATCCGGTGATGAGCACCCTGAAGTTCTTCGCCGAGGAATACGATGCTCTGCTCGGCAGCGCCCACGGCGCAGTCGCTGAAGGAGGGGACGCGTGATGACCACCGAACCCAACGTCGTCACTCTGACCATCGACGGACTCCCGATCGGCGCACGCGACGACCAGACCGTGCTCGAAGTCGCCCGGGAGAACGGGATCGAGATCCCGTCTCTTTGTCACATCGACGGGCTCGAACCGGTGGGCGCCTGCCGCCTCTGCATGATCGAGATCGACGGGGACCCCCGACTCCACGCCTCTTGCGTGACGAGCTGTGAAGAAGGCCAGGCCATCCGCACGCGGAGCCATCGCATCGACGCGCATCGCAAGATGATCCTCGAGATGCTCTTCGCCGAACGAAACCACAGCTGCGCCGTGTGTGTGTCGAACGGTCAGTGCGAACTCCAGTCGCTCGCCCAGAAGACCGGCATGGACCACGTCGACATGCCGTATCTGTATCCGAAGCTCGAGGTCGACGCCTCGCACGCGCGCTACACCCTGGACCACAACCGCTGCGTCCTCTGCACGCGCTGTGTCCGCGTCTGCGACGAGATCGAGGGAGCCCACACATGGGACGTCATGGGGCGGGGAGTCGACGCTCGCGTCATCACCGACATGGGAACGCCCTGGGGCGATTCCCGGTCGTGCACGTCGTGCGGCAAGTGCGTCCACGTTTGCCCGACCGGCGCACTGGTGGAGAAGGGCCACTCGATCGCTGAAATGCACAAGAAGCGTCAGTTCCTCCCCTACCTGACGATCATGAGGGAGCGACGATGACCGAACCCACGAATGAACGCAAACGACTGGCCACCGTGTGGCTCGACGGCTGCTCGGGTTGCCACATGTCCCTGCTGGACCTCGACGAATCGCTGATTGCCGTCGCGAAGGTCGCCGACGTGGTCTACGGACCGCTCGTGGACGCGAAGGAGTTCCCCGAGAACGTCGACGTCACGCTGGTCGAAGGTGGCGTGAGCAGCGACGAGGACGTCGAAAAGATCCAGACCGTGCGCCGCCGCACGAAGTTGCTGGCCGGACTCGGGGACTGTGCGGTGACCGCGAACGTCAGCGGACTGCGCAACCAGTTCCCGGTCGACGGCATCTTCGAGCGGGTCTACGGAGAGAACGCCGACGCAACGAAACAGGAGCCAGTCCAGGGCGTTCCGCGACTGGAGGTATGGTCGAAGCCGATCCACGCCTACGTCGACGTCGACCTGTGGATCCCCGGTTGCCCGCCCTCCGCTTCGACGATCGCCCACGCCGTCATGGAACTGCTGCAGGGTCGCATTCCCGACCTCAGCGAACACACCCGCTTCGGGGCCTGAGTCCAGGGCAGACAGGAGTTCGCGATGAGCAAGACGATCACCATCGACCCCGTGACCCGGATCGAGGGACACGCACACATCACGATCGACCTCGACGACCACGGCTACGTGAGCGACGCCCGATTCCACGTCACACAGCTACGTGGCTTCGAGATGTTCTGCGAGGGGCGTCCGTTCGCCGAGATGCCCTCGCTCATGGCACGCATCTGCGGCATTTGTCCGGTCAGTCATCTCATCGCCTCGAGCAAGGCCTGTGACGCGTTGATGGCCGTGAGCATTCCACCCAATGCCGCACGACTGCGCCGCATCATCAACAAGGCGCAGATCGTCCAGTCGCACGCGCTCAACTTCTTTCACCTGTCCTCGCCCGATCTCATGCTGGGAATGGACACTGATGTCGCATCGCGCCACATGTTCGGCGTGCTGCGAGAGCATCCCGAACAGATGCAGGAGGGCATCCGACTTCGTGCCTTCGGCCAGGAGATCATCCGCAAACTCGGTGGCAAGCGTGTCCATCCGGGGTGGGTGGTTCCGGGCGGAGTGAGCCATCCGTTGGACGAGGAAACGCGAGACGACATCCTTCGCGAACTGCCGGAGATGCTGACCATCGTCGAGCGCAATCTGGACTGGTTCAAGGGTCACATGGAGGGCTTCGCCGAGGAGATCCGCAGCTTCGCGAATTTTCCGACCCTGTTCATGGCTCTCGTCGACGAGAACGACTCGATCGACTTCTACGAAGGCAAGCTGCGCTTCGTGAACGCCTCCGGAAACCGAGTCGGCGAAGACGTTCCGGTCGATCGCTACCAGGAGGTGATCGCCGAGAGAACCGAGCGCGACAGCTTTCTCAAGTCACCCTACTACGCGCCCATGGGATACCCCGACGGAATCTACCGTGTCGGACCGCTCGCGCGCATGAACGTCGTCGAAACGCTGGGCACGCACGCGGCCGATCAGGAACTCGCCGAGTTCCGACAGTTGTCGCGGGGCGCCGTACTGAGCTCGTTCCACTACCACTACGCTCGGCTGATCGAGATCCTGTACTGCCTCGAGCGGATCCGCGAACTGCTCGAGCATCCGGAAATCCTCGACACGCACGTCCGCGCACACGCCGAACCGAATGCTTCCGTCGGGATCGGTGCATCGGAAGCACCACGCGGCACGCTCTTCCACCACTACGAGATCGACCGCAACGGCCTCATGAAGAAGGCCAACCTGATCATCGCGACCGGGCACAACAATCTCGCGATGAACCAGGGCGTCCTCCAGGTCGCCAAGCACTTCATCAACGACGGGCACCTGAGCGACGGCGCTCTCAACCGCGTCGAAGCGGTGATCCGCGCGTTCGACCCCTGCTTGAGCTGCTCGACCCACGCGGTCGGCCAGATGCCGATGGACGTCGTCCTACGCGATCACCAGGGAAACGTGGTCGATCGAAAGGTCCGCGCATGAGACCGCCCTACCTCGTGATCGGCATCGGGAACACTCTCCGCGGCGACGACGGCGCAGGATCCGCGGTCATCGATGCGCTGCGCGACCGCGTCGACACGGACCACGTCGAACTCACGACCTGTCATCAACTGCTCCCGGAATGCGTCGAAACGCTCCGGGGACGACGGGGCATCGTCTTCGTCGACGCGTCCGTCGAGATCGCGGCGGGCGCCGTGCACGACGAACAGGTCGAGATCGATCCGATGCCCTGGCGCTGGGGCCATCAACTGCGCCCGTCGACGCTTCTGAACATGATCGGCCCGAGCGAGCGACCCCCGGCACGGATCGTCGAGATCGGCGCGACCTTTTTCGAGTACGGCATCACCTTCTCGCCCGCGGTCTCGACCGCGATCGGCGTGGCGCGAGACACCGTTCTCCGCGAACTGGAAGAACTCGACCGGATACGATCCGCTTCGAACTGAGCCGACGAGAACCTCCTCCGGCTTCGGATCGGTCGCCGGGCTCCCGTAGCGCGAATTCGATCGGTCCGGTAGGCTCTGCGGGCTCTCTCGCCCCCGAGACCATCCCGGAGCAGAAATGATTCGCAACGCCACATTGCTCGCCGCCTTCGTGCTCGTTCCCGCTCTCGCGACCCCCACCACCGCCGCCGACCGCGTCACCGGCCACGACTTCGCCACCCGCAGCGAAGTCATGGCGATGAACGGCATGGCCGCCACCAGCCAGCCCCTCGCGACGCAGGCCGCGCTCGAGATCCTCCGGGCCGGGGGCAACGCGATCGACGCGGCCATCGCGGCAAACGCCGTCCTCGGTCTGGTCGAACCCACCGGCAACGGAATCGGGGGTGATCTGTTCGCAATCGTGTGGAGCGCCGACGACCGGAAGCTCCATGGCCTGAATGCGAGTGGACGTTCTCCGAAGTCGCTCACGCTGGAACACTTTCGAGAGCAAGGACTCGAATCGATCCCCGCGCACGGGCCGCTCCCGGTCAGCGTGCCCGGCACCGTCGACGGCTGGTTCGAACTCCACGGCCGCTTCGGTTCGCTGCCCATGACCGAGATCCTCGCTCCGGCGATCCGCCACGCGCGCGAAGGCTTCCCGGTGACCGAACTCATCGCCCACTACTGGGAACGCAGCGTCCCGATCCTGTCGAAGTGGCCCGGCTTCACCGAACAGATGACGATCGATGGCCGTGCTCCCCGCAAGGGCGAGGTCTGGCGCAACGAGAATCTCGCGAACACGCTCGAACGCATCGCGAGAGACGGTCGCGACGCCTTCTACCGCGGCGCCATCGCGCGTACGATCGGCGACTACATGCAAGCCCACGGTGGATTCCTCTCCTACGAAGACATGGCTGCACACGAGAGCGAATGGGTCGATCCCATCGGTACCGACTACCGCGGCGTGACGCTGTGGGAACTGCCGCCGAACACGCAGGGAATCGCCGCCAACCAGATCCTCGAGATTCTCGAGGGCTTCGACCTCGCGGCAGCGGGTTTCGGCAGCTACGAGCACGTGCACTGGTTCACCGAGGCGAAGAAACTCGTCTTCGAGGACCGCGCGAAGTACTACGCCGACCCGGACTTCTGCGAACTCCCGATCGAAGGTCTCGTGAGCGAGGCCTACGCCGCCGAACGTCGCAAGCTGATCGACGACACCCGCGCCGCCCGTACCGTCGACGCGGGAAACCCCGCGCTCTACCAGGGCGATACGATCTACCTCGCGACCGCCGACGGCGACGGCAACATGGTCAGCCTCATCCAGAGCAACTACCGCGGCATGGGCAGCGGCATGACGCCGACCGGTCTCGGTTTCGTCCTGCAGGACCGCGGCGAACTCTTCACGCTCGAAGAAGGTCATTGCAACGTCTACGAACCGGGCAAACGCCCGTTCCACACGATCATCCCGGCCTTCGTGACGAAGAACGGCGCACCCTGGATCGCATTCGGCGTGATGGGTGGCGCGATGCAACCGCAGGGCCACGCACAGATCGTGATGAACCTGGTGGACTTCGGCATGAACCTGCAGGAGGCCGGCGACGCACCGCGAATCCATCACACGGGCAGCAGCGAGCCCACGGGAAGCCGGATGGAGCGCGGAGGGATCCTGAATCTGGAGACGGGATTCGCCTACGAAACGGTGCGCGCACTGATGGGCGCGGGACACCGGATCCAATACGCACGAGGGCCCTATGGCGGCTACCAGGCGGTGATGCGCGATCCGGAGACCGGCGTGCTCGTCGGAGCGTCGGAATCCCGCAAGGACGGACACGCGGCGGGCTTCTGAGCCGGCGCGGTCAGGATCCGGCCCGGCGGAGGCCAGTCCGTCAGAAGAGCTCGATGCCCTTGCCGTCGTCTTCCTCGGCGAAGGCGACGTGCTCGACCTCGTCGATCAATGCGATGATCCGATCGCTGGCCGACTGCACTTCCCCCAGCTTCGACTCCGCCGAGCTCCGTTCCCCGGCCCGCTCGTGAGCGCGGATCTCACCGACGAGAGCGTGCAGGCGGATGTGGGGCTCCTCGAGACGCTTCATCGCGTCGAGGTGACCGAAGTTCGCTTTTCCGTCGCCGTAGTACCACTTGCCGAGGACGCAGTCCTCGTGCGAGACGACTTCTTCTTCGGTCAGGGTCGAATCGCCGTCCAGGAAGGAGCGGAGCCGGGTCATCCAGGAGCGGTGCGCAGTGCGCGCGTGGTCGAAGTCGAAGGCGTTCGTGCCCAGGTTGAAGTAGCGGACCATCTCTTCGAGGTCGGTGAGCGCACTCACGATCCGGACGGTGGACTCGCGGGTCTCGGTCGCACCCTCGCACATGCCCCGGGTCCCGGAACTGATGCTCGTGATCGACTTCGACATCTCCGCCGTCACGTCGCGCTGCTCCTTCGAAGCGGTGGCGATCTGCGCGGCGGCGTTCGCGATCTGCTGATTCGACCGCGCGATCGTGTCGAGGGCCTCGCGTGCGGCGCGGCTCCTCTCCACGCTCTCGGTGGCCATGCCGTGACTACAACGCATCGCCTCGGCCGCACGAGTCGTCCCCGACGTGACCTCGTTCACGATCGCCTGGATCTGGTTGGTCGATTCCTGGGTACGGTGCGCGAGCGCACGGACCTCATCCGCGACCACGGCGAATCCCGCCCCGCTCTCCCCCGCCCGCGCCGCTTCGATCGCGGCGTTCAGCGCGAGCAGACCGGTCTGGTCGGCGATCTCACGGATGACGTCGACGACGCTACCGATCGTCTCCGCTTGCTCGTTGAGCGCGATCACGACGTCGGCCGAGGACTGGACCTCGCGCGCAAGATCCTCGATCGCCTGTCCGACTTCGGTCACGACTTCACGACCGTCGTTGGCGGCCTGCTCGGCCTCCACGGTGAAGGACTTCGTGCGCTCGGCAGTCTCCGCCATCTCCGAGGACGTGATCGCGAACTCCTCCATCGCGCTGGCCAGTTGTTCCGTCTGCTGGGTCTGCTCGTCGGCGGCCCGGTAGGTCTCGGCGCTGATGCTCGCCACGCGGGTCGAATCGGTCACCACGCCCGTCACCGCGCGAACGACCTGCGACAGCCCCTGGTGGAAGGGCTCGAGGAAACCGTTGAAGGCGACACACATCTGATGGATCTCGGTGGACGGGCTCCGGGACGGGAGCCGGAAGCTCAGGTCCTGGCTCTTCTCTGCGTAGCGCATGCCATTGATCCGCTTCGAAAGCGGCTTCCCGACCATCAACTCGAGCAGGAAGAAGACGAGCAGCGCCGTCGCGACGACGACACCGAGTCCGATCCGCCACGCCTGGGCCAGTTCCGCATCGAGCTCCGCTTCGGCGGCCGCCATGGATCGGACGACCTCGAAGGCACCGTGCAGGTCGCCGACCTTCTTGTTCTCCATCGGATAGCCCAGGATGTCCGTGCCGTCTTCCGTGCCCCAGAGCCGCTTCGACTTCTTGGGGTCGCCATGACAGAACAGGCAACTCTCCGTGAGATACACGGGACGTAGGTAGCGGACGGAGGACGTCGATTCGTCGTAGGTCCACCACTCTTCCAGCGACGGATCGGCCGTGAAGGCATCGAGGGCCTCGACTTCGACCGGTCCGGGTTCGTTGTCCGGATTGCGCGCACCGCGACGAACCGGCCGGAACGTGAAGTCACCCGCTTCGGCGGAACGGTGCGCGACCTGCCACGCGTTGACGATCGGCACCGTGGACAGGATGCGTTCGAGGCGCGCGTCTTCGCCGAGGCTCGGATCGGCGAGGATGGACCACAGGTCGACGACCGAGTAGATGCCGTCCTCCCACCGTTGGTCCACCGATTCGCGCACCGACTCCGTGATCATGAGGGCGGATCGCGCCGCGTCGACCTCGCCCTGGCGCATGAACTTCAGCGAGCGCCGCTCGTGGACCTCGATGGACCCGATCACGAGTCCGGCCGTGACGAGGATCATCGCCAAGGGCACACGAAAACGAATCGAACCGAAGAAGGCTTGGATTTTGCGCACGAGCAGAACCTCGGAAACCGGTGGATCACGACGTCTCCACTGGTATCGGTACTGTTTCGGACGTCTTGAGCGCTTTTTGTCAGCCGCGCGAGTAGGGTCCGACCACGTAGAACAGCACGGAGAACACGTGACAGGCGCTGCCCGCGAGCACGAAGACGTGCCACACGGCGTGATGGTAGCGGAGGGAGTGCCAACGGTAGAAGACCACACCGAGCGTGTAGCAGAGTCCGCCGGCGCCGAGCAAGACGACCCCACCGAGGGGCAACGCGCCGACGAGCGGGCGAATGGCGATCACGATCATCCAACCCATGGCGAGGTAGAGCGCGAGTTGGATCTTCCGACCGCGACCGCGAAGAACCGCCTCGAAGGTGATCCCGAGCGCCGCCAAACCCCAGACGACACCGAAGATCGACCATCCCCAGCCGGCGGGCATCTTGACGAGCATGTAGGGCGTGTAGGTGCCCGCAATGAGGAGGAAGATCGCCGAGTGGTCGAGGATCTCGAATACCCGCTTCGCCGACCCTCGCGGCAGGGCATGGTAGAGCGTCGACGCGGCGTACAAGAGAACGAGAGTCGCGCCGTAGATGCTGGCCGCGACCACCGCGATCGGCGACGAGTACTTCACCGCGAACACGATCAACAGGACCTGTGCGGCGATTCCGAGCAACAGACCGACGCCGTGCGTGATGCTGTGCGCGACCTCTTCGGCAATCGTGTACCGTGCCGATTCCTGCCCCAGCTCACTCAAGGCCCTGCCTCCTCGCCCGGACTCTGCAATCTCGCTGCGAATCGCGCAGTGTAACCGTCCCCGCCAGATGTCGTATAGTCCTGCGGCCCTCGAATTCGCCCGCCCACACTTTCCTCTTCGGAGAACGTCATGAATCGATCCCTCTTCGTCACGGCCCTCGCCGCCGTCGCCCTGGCCCTTCCGGCGGCCGCGGACGACACGGTTCCGCCCGACGCGGCCCAGAAGCCCCACGAAATGACCCTCCACGGCGACACCCGGGTCGATCCCTACTACTGGATGAACGACCGCGAGGATCCAGAGGTCATCGCCTACCTCGAGGCCGAAAACGCCTACGCAAAGGCGATGATGGCCGACACCGAAGCTCTCCAGGACGATCTCTTCGAAGAGATCGTCGGCCGCATCGACCCCACCGACGAATCGGTGCCCTACGAATTCAACGGCTATTGGTACTACACCCGATACGAAGACGGTTTGGACTACCCGATCTACTGCCGCAAGAAGGGGAGCCTCGAGGCGTCCGAAGAGGTCATGGTGAACGCGAACGAACTGGCCGAGGGCACCAGCTATTTCTCCTTGAGTGGGTTGAGCGTGTCGAGCGACAACGAAATGATCGCCTTCGGGATCGACACCGTCGGCCGTCGCAAGTACACGATCTGGCTGAAGGACCTGACCAATGGCGAAATGATCGAGAGCGGCATCGTCGACGTCACCTCGAACCTCGTCTGGGCCGAAGACGCGCGCGTGCTCTTCTACACGGCCAAGGACGACGAGACGCTGCGCTCCCACCAGGTCTGGCGCCACGAGGTCGGCACCGGCCGCGACGACGTCCTGATCTTCGAAGAGACCGACGAGACCTTCAGCTGCTACGTCACGAAGACCAAATCACGCGACTACCTCGTGATCGGTTCCAGCCAGACGGTCGAGGACGAATACCGCATTCTACCCGCGAACGACCCGATGGGCGAATGGTCGCTCTTCGAGCCGCGCGAGCGCGGCCACGAGTACTCGATCGACCATGCCGACGACCGATGGGTGATCCGGACCAACTGGGACGCGACGAACTTCCGGCTCATGGAAGTCCGCGGCGACGACACCACGCGAAAGAACTGGACGGAGCTCGTCCCGCACCGCGACGACGTCATGATCGAATCCTTCGACGTCTTCCAGGACTTCCTGGTCGTCCGCGAGCGCAAGGGCGGCCTGCCGCACATCGTGATCACTCCGAAGAACGGCACGCGCTACGAGATCGAGTTCGACGACCCGACCTACTCGGCCTGGACCACCACGAATCTCGAAGTCGACACCGAAACGCTGCGCTTCGGCTACATGTCGATGACGACTCCGGCGACGACCTACGACTTCGACATGGTCACCAAGGAGCGAGAGCTCAAGAAGCAGACGAAAGTCCTCGGCGACTTCGACCCGTCGAACTACGAGAGTCAGTACCTGTGGGCCGAGGCACGCGACGGAACGAAGGTCCCGGTCTCGCTGGTCTACCGCAAGGACATGCTCGATCGTGGCAAGAACCCCACCGTGCTCTACGCCTACGGATCCTACGGATCGAGCAGCTGGGCGTCGTTCTCGAGCTCGCGGCTCAGCCTCCTGGACCGCGGATTCGTCTGGGCCATTGCTCACATCCGAGGCGGACAGGAACTCGGACGGCAGTGGTACGAAGACGGCAAGCTTCTCAACAAGAAGAACACCTTCACCGACTTCATCGATTGTGCCCGCTTCCTGAAGCAGGAGAACTGGGCCGATCCTGACCGGACCTACGGCTACGGCGGCAGTGCAGGCGGCCTGCTGGTCGGTGCCGTCGTGAACATGGCGCCCCAGGAATTCGACGGTGTGATCGCGGCCGTCCCCTTCGTCGACGTCGTCACCACCATGCTGGACGAGACGATCCCGCTCACGACCTTCGAATGGGACGAGTGGGGAAACCCGAAGGACGAGGTCTACTACGACTACATGCTCAGCTACTCGCCCTACGACCAGGTCACCGCGCAGGACTACCCGAACATCCTGATCACCGCGGGCCTGCACGACAGCCAGGTGCAGTACTTCGAGCCCGCGAAGTGGACCGCGAAACTCCGGGACATGAATACGAGCGACAACATGATCCTCTTCTATTGCAACATGGAAGCAGGTCACGGCGGCGCCTCCGGTCGTCTGTCGCGCCAGAAAGAGACAGCCCGCAACTACGCCTTCTTCCTGAAATTGGCCGGCGAGATCGACGCTGCGGCAATGAAGAAGTGACCGCCTCGTGAACCGGGTCGGGTGGCTGGACATGCGGTCCGTCACCCGACGCCGTCCGCTATTGCAGCGTTCGCTACCGTCGCTGAGTACCTGGAGCCCTCGACCGCGAGAGGCCCGATCCGGCTTCGCCGACGCTCAAGGGTGTAGAGCGAAGTAGGCGTCCTGCAGACGACGCGTGACCGGGCCGACGGTTCCGCTCCCCACGGGACGGCCGTCGATCGACGTCACGGGCATGACCTCGGTCGTAGTACCCATGAGGAATACTTCGTCGACCTTCTCGATCGCGCTCCGCTCCATCGCGCGCTCTTCGGTGGCGATACCGAGTTCCTCGGCCAGACCGAGCACGATCTCGCGCGTCACGCTGGGCAGGATGTGCGTCCCGGACGGGTGGGTGCGCAACACACCGTCCACCACGAAGGCCACCGCCGTGTGCGAACCCTCGGTCACACGACCGTCGCGCACGAAGAGTGCCTCGAAAGCACCGCGAGACTTCGCTTCGTCCTTCGCGAGGACGTTGGCGAGCAGAGCGATCGACTTCACGTCGCAGCGACCCCAACGCACGTCGTCGACCGTGACCGTGGCCACGCCGTCGCGCCACGCGTCGGTGAGCAGTTCGAAGCGCCGCGCCCGCGCGTACACCGTCGGCCGAATGTTCTCGGGAAACGCATGTGAACGCGGGGCGACACCACGCGTGACCTGGACGTAGATCGACGCCTGGCCCTCGACGAGCTCATTGGACTCGAGCAAAGTCGGAAGGGAATCCAACAGGGGCTGCAAGTCGACCGAATGCAGCCGGATCGCGCCCAGGCTGGCCCGCAACCGCTGGACATGGCGATCGAGTTCGAAGAGATCGCCGGCGCCGCGCGAGCCCGGTTTCGGGTAGTAGCGGATCGACTCGTAGACGCCGTCGGCGAACAGGAAGCCACGGTCCTCGGGCGAGATCCTGGCGTCGGCCAGCGGCACCAATCGACCGTCGAGGAAGACGACTGGTTCACGCGTCGTCGTCACTCAGGGATCCAATCTTCGAGAACCGCTTCGAGCGCCTTGTGCGCCGCATCGAAGCAAGACCGCGTGTCGAGCAGCTGGTCGACCGTATCGACCCATGGCCCGGGCGCGAGATCCTCGGGACAATGATGGATCAGTTCCTTGACTCCATCCGGTTCCATCTCGAGATGGTACTGCACGCCCAACACGTGATCGTCGATCGCGAAGGCCTGATGATCGCAGCCCTCGCTCGCGACCAGCAGACGTGCCCCCGTCGGGAGTTCCCACCGGTCGCCGTGCCAGTGCAGCACCCGGGAGGGCTCGGCGAGCGCCTTGGCCAGGGATTCGTCACGTACCGCGTGCACGGGATACCAACCGACCTCGCGTTCATGATGAGGACGGACCGCCGCCCCCAGACACGAAGCAATGATCTGCGACCCGAGACAGACGCCGAGGGTCGGCACTCCCGAATCGATCGCCTCGCGAACGGCGCGCTTCTCGGGCTCCAGCCACGGATGCGATGCCTCGTCGTCGACGCTCATCGGACCACCCATGACGACCACGAGGTCCGCCGTACGCAGCTCGGGCCACTCGCTGCTCTCGAACACGGGAAGCACGCGCACGTCGTATCCACGCGAGCGAAGCGAGGGGCCGAGCCGTCCGGGACCCTCGAAGGGCACGTGTTGGAGTACGAATGCGGTCTTCATGATCCGTTGGGAACGAGGACCGACACCATAGCACGAAGACGGCTCCCCGGAACCCCCGGGGAGCCGTCTTCGGTCGGCCGACCACGCACCGATCAGTTCTCGAGGACGGGTGGCAGCACCACCGGAGGCTCGAGTTCACTGGGCACCGACGGTGGAACGGTCGGATCGACCCAGGAACTCCCGATGCGCGAGGCGGTCAGGCTCTCCAGGAAAGCGACCAAGGCGTCGACCTCGTCGTCTTCCAGGGCCAATGGCTCCTGCAGGAAGGGGTCCACGTGATCCATCGGAAGACCCTCGTCGTTGCCACCGCGGACGTAGAACTCGACGACCTGGCGCAGGGTCTGGTAGTCGGCGTCTCCGTCGGTGCCGACCCCGCCGGTGTGGAAGTAGGGTGCGGTGAGCGCAACGTTCCGCAGCGAAGGCGTCCGGAAGGCCCAGCGATTCGACTCGTCGGCCTGCGTCGCCTGGGTGGCGTTGTAGCGGCCCACGTCGGTCCCATCGCCGCGCTCGTGGATCGGCGGCTTGCCCGGCCCCCCTTGCTTCACCCCGAGCGTGCGGAACTCGAAGTCGCTGAAGGTCGGGCCCGCGTGGCAGCTCACGCAGTCCTTCTCGTGGAAGAGAAGCAGTCCCTTCTTCTGTTCGAAGGTCAAGGCACCGTCGTCCCCGCGGACGAAGTCGTCGTAGGGCGCGTCCACCCCGAAGAGCTCACGCTCGTAGGCCGCGATGGCACGCGCGTAGGTGTTCGCGTAGATGTAGTCCGCCTCGGTTCCCGGCGGCGTCTCCCAACCGGGTGGCTCCAGCTCCCCGGGGAACGCGGCTTCGAAACGCTGCTGGTACTCCGGAATCGCCATCAGATCCGTGAGGACCTGGTTCAAGGCGCTGTGCACGTCATAGGCATCGCCGCGCATCTCGTCGCGGCTGCGGACCGGAGCCCGCGCTTGCGCCTCGAGACCCGACGTCCGGCCGTCCCAGAACATCCGCCCGTCCCACGGCCCGTCACCGTCTTCGAAAGGCTTCAGCCGGCCCACGTCGAGGATCGTCGGCGAGTTGCGCGGCGTGATGAACTCCCACTCCGAGAGCTCGGTCGCATTCCGCGGAAGACCGCGTTCACGATCAGGGCCCAGGCCGTCCCCTCCGACACCGACCGAGAGCGCACGTCCATCACCCCAGGCCAGGGCCGGATGATGGCAGTGTGCGCAGGAGATGTCGTCGTCGCCCGAGAGGATCGGGTCGAAGAAGAGTAGGCGTCCGAGTTCCACCCGTTCGGCGTAGCCTGCCTCCCCCGGATGATTGTCCGGAGGATAGGGGACCGTGTCCGCGATCGGCTCGAGAGTGAGCGTCGAGCGGATCAAGGTTGTCAGTTCGGCTTCCTGCTCCGCCAGAGGATCCCCGGTGTCGGTCGGCGAATCGTCGCTACCGCACGCGCTCAGCACCAGGACCCCGGGGAGCAGGACGAAGAGAGCTCTTGATCGATGTCGCCACATGAGATCGTCCTCCGTCAGCGAAGCAAGGTGAGAGATGTGGATTCGATGCGGCTCCCGGCCTCGACCACGAAGCGGTAGCTGCCACTCGCCACCGGTCGGCCGCCGTCGTCGGTGCCGTCCCAGACGATCGTCTGCCAGGTGCCGAAACCGGTCGGTTCGAAGTCGCGCACGCGGCGACCACGGACGTCGACGAGCATCAGTCGCGCGGTGTCGACGTCGGTCGGCAGGCGATAGCGCAAGGTGGTACGCGGATTGAATGGATTGGGCGATGCGGGCTGCACGCCGAGTGTGCGGGCGACGAAAGGCGCCGTCAGGACGACCGTCGCACTCTCGACGCGGTCGCCGTCGCGCTCGCCGATGACGCGGTAGGTGTAGGTCGCACCGGGCTCGACCGCGGTGTCGAGGAACTCCACCGTCGCGCCGTCCAGCGTGGCGATCGTCCCACCGGGCCGGCCCTCACGCGTGCGTTGCACCAGGAAGCGATCGAAGCGCGACCCGGCCTCGACTGACCAACGCACCAGCACGCCGTCGTCGACCGTGCGTCCACTGAGCACGGGACGCGGGAGGTTCGGCACGGCCGAACCCGTCCGGGTCTCGCGGAGGTAGAGAGTCTGGTCGACGGGCACGTCGTAGAGGATGTCGAGCTGGCCGCTCGGCCAGAGGATCTCGAGCTGATCGACGACCGTCGCGTCGCCCAGACCGAAGTGCACGTCCGGACCGTCCTGACTCAGGAATCCCGTCGAAGAGCGCCTCCCCCGGAGCAAGGTCACGTCGCCGATGCGCGCGCGGAGTTCCGCCCCGATCGCGTCGCGGTTCGAGCGATCGCCGCGCAGTCGAACCTTGAGGTAGTGGCCCGTGTTCTCGGTGACGTTGCGCCAGATGTCATGGGTGTCGGGATCGCTCGCGTCCGCGCTGTCGGTGACGAAGACGTCGACCCGCCCGTCGTCGTCGAAATCGACCCAGACCGCCGCCTTGCCCCAGTCGGTGTTGCTCAGTCCGGCCACGTCGGTGACACGCGTGAAGCCGTCCCCTCCGTCGTTCATCCACATGAGGTTCGGCTGTTCGGGCTGGCCTTCGGAAGAGCAATCGGGATTGAAGGGATCGTCATAGAGGCACAGTCGAATGTAGCCATTCACCAGGAAGAGATCGATCCAACCGTCGTTGTCGACGTCCGTCCACTCACAGTCCCATCCGATGTCGTTGTTCTTCAGGGAGTTCCGAATCGCTCCCGGAGACTCGGGGTCTTCCATCAGATCGTGGTACTCGTTCCCCCGCCGCTCGTAGAGATCGTTGATCAGGCTGTTGGCGACGAACAGGTCGTAGTCGCCGTCACGATCGAAGTCGCCGAGTGCCTGTCCCATCGTGGCGTTGTTCTCGAAGACCGTGCGGGAGGGATCCTGCAGTTCGGGAAAGAAGGTCCGGGAACGATCGGTGAACCGGTTGCCCTCGTTGATGTACAGCTGATTCGGCTGACCGTAGTCGTTGCCGACGTAGAGGTCGGGCGCGCCGTCGCCATTGTGGTCGAACCAGATCGCCGACCATGCGGCGCGGTCCTGGTTCTCCATGCCTTCGTACAGGCCGAAAGGCTCGGACACGTCGCTCCAGCTGTTGTCTCCGTTGTTGCGGAAGAGACGGTCTTTACCACCCCAGTCCGCGATGTAGACGTCGAGGAATCCGTCGCCGTCGTAGTCCCCCCACGCGGCAGTCGCCGAATGGCCCACCACGCCGAGCCCGGACGTGTGGGTCCGATCGACGTAGGTCCCGTCGACGTTCTCGAAGAAGCGGTTGTAGGAGATCCAGTTGGTCAGGAAGAAATCGAGGTCGCCGTCGTTGTCGGTGTCGACGAAGCTCGGCATCATCGCCGTCGGATCGGTCTCGAAGGGATTCAGCTGGTCCTCTTGCGGCGGCAGCTCGGTGACGAAGTCCAGACCCAGCGAAGGCGCGATGTCGGAGAAGGACCCGTCGCCATTGTTCAGGTACAGCTTGTGCCCGGACAGATCGTTCGGAACGAACAGGTCGATGTCGCCGTCGTTCTCGAAGTCGAAGGCCGCGACCCCAGGGCCGTAGGCTCCCAGGGACGCAGATGGAGCATCGAGGCCTGCCTCCGTGGTCATGCGCACGAAGCTCGGTGTGGCGCCCGAAGGGGAACCCAGGAGCAGATACAGCGGAGCGACCACCGCGCCGAGTAGTACGGCACGGCTGGGTCGCCGGATGGCGACGTTTCTCATGGCTCTCCCGGCATCGGACCAATCGAGCCTGTCGCGGTGGCGACCGCGGTGGCTCGGGCGAATCGGCGTCGATGCCCGAAGGTGCGTTCTCGGGATCCCGTGTCCGGGGGAGGCGATTTCCCGGAGAGGAGCCGTGCGATCCTGACCGGCGAGGGAGAGGACCTTCGGAACGCGTGGCGAGTTCGAAGCCCGGCGGCGAGGCCGGGACCAGGGACCCGCAGATCATATCCGAAAACATGCTCCCGAGGGAAGTCGTCCGTGACCGTGAGCCCGGTGTGCATCCGGGATGCCGGACGCTGCGAAAGCAGGCCTCGTGGGAAGGCGCCGGCCCGTCTTTCCACTCCTGTTCTTTCACCCCCACGGACCGAGGTCCGCGGATCCCATGCTTCGAAACGCGCCAGCCCACACTGCCTGCACCAAAGCAGTTGGACAGTGCCTGTACATCGACAACCCAACGGCCAGGGTCTAACATGGTGGCCGAGACGTGGGGAGGCGGTATCGTGATACCGCGATCCCGCGCTGCGTCCCCTGCTTTCACGTTCGCAGCGCGAACCGAAACCCGACGAGAGGCCGCCGTGAGCGAACCGAGCGAGTCCCTACTTCTCGGCGTCGCGCAGGGTGATTCTCGTGCGATCCAGTCCTGCCTGGACCGGTACTCCGGTCTGGTCTGGTCGATCGCGCGACGCATGTCACCCAACGAGACCGACGCCGAGGACGCCGTGCAGGAGATCTTCATCGATCTCTGGAAGAGTGCCCATCGTTTCGACCCGCAACGGTCGTCCGAGAAGACATTCATCGTCATGATCGCGCGGCGCCGGTTGATCGACCGCTTGCGGCGTCACCAACGCCAACCCGACTTCGACAGTCTCGATCACGAGAACGCGCCCGAGATCGGGGGCGACGCGCACACACGGATGGAGCGCGACGCCGAGGCCCGCTTGGCCGCCGAGGCGCTCGATCAACTCCGTCCGGAGCAGCGCCAGCTGGTCGAACTGTCGGTGCTGAAGGGCATTCCCCACGGCGAGATCGCGAAGACCACGGGAATCCCTCTGGGCACCGTGAAATCCCACATCCGACGGGGCCTGATCGCGCTGCGCGATGCCCTCGACGTTCCCAACCCCGAGCCGTCGGCGCGGACGCGTTCGGGCAGCACGTCGCCGGAATCCGGCCAACTCCGAGGGGAGGTGGAGTGATGGCGGCGTCGATGAACCGACCAGCCTACGATCCGCGTGAACGCGCGGAAGAACTGATGATCAGTCGTGCCCTGGGCATGCTGGACCGGCAGGAGGAGATCGAACTCGATTCCCTGCTCCAGCTCGACCCCTCGCTCGAGGACGATCGCTACGAGCTCGTGGCCGCGTCCCTCGACCTGGCCCTCGACGGTGACGAAAAGCCGATGCCGACCGACCTGCGGAACCGGCTCCAGGCCGACGCGGACGTCTTCTTCGGGGTGCGACAACAGGCCGAGATCCGTGTGCTTCCGCCAAGGCGAGCCAAGAGCCCACGCCCGAAATCCGCGGGCTGGTCGTTGCTGGCAACGGCGGCAGTGGTCCTCCTGATGGTCTGGGTGGGCACGACGGTGATCGATGGAACACCGACGATGGACGGAGCGACGCTCTACGATACCGTCGTGGCCAAGGGCGACCTGGTTCGATGGGACTGGACTGGAACCGAAGACCCGACCGTTGCCGGGCCCGAAGTCAGCGGGGACGTGGTGTGGAGTTCGGACGTCCAGCAGGGCGTGATGAAGATCGGCGGCCTCGCGGCCAACGATCCGGACGAATTTCAGTACCAGCTCTGGATCTTCGATCAGTCTCGCGACGAACGGTATCCGGTGGACGGTGGCGTCTTCGACGTCGCCGAGAGATCCGACGAGGTCTTCGTGCCGATTTCCGCGACCCTGCCGGTCGACCGCCCCTACCTCTTCGCGATCACGGTCGAAAAGCCGGGCGGGGTGATGGTCTCCAGCCGCGAGCGCATCGCCTTCGTGGCGCAGCCGCCAGCCGAAGAAGGCTGACCAGTTGCCGATCCGGAGATCGAAACGAAACAGGGCGGGGCCGTTCGGCTCCGCCCGTCGTCGTATCCCCTACTGCTCCTGCCAGTTCGGCGGAGGGCTGGAGCCGCGGCCCTTGACGTGACATTGATGGCAGCTCCGGTCGTGGTCATGCCCCTCCGTGTCGTGGCACTTCACACAGAGCTGTCGCTGCTGGGGGTCGAGATAGGGATTCGGAAGCGGGTATGACCCCGAACGATTCCCGTCGTCGCCCAACGTGGCCACCAGGAAGTCCCAGCGACCGGAACGAGGCGCCGAGCTTGCGTGCGCCCGGTGACAACTCATGCATTGGAGCCTGCTGCTGGCCGACGGTCCCTCCGTCGACGTGGGCGATCGGTTCGGATCCTCGAAGGGCACCTCGGCCAGATAGGCCATTGCGGAAACTCCGCCGTCGGGTGACACGTCCCCGGCGTAGACGGCGTAGCGATCAGCGGTCTCGACCCCGAGGGAGGTGTCGACCGGATGCTCGAAGCGTGCGCCCTGGCCGTGAACGTCGGGCCCGTGGCAATTGCTGCACCACGCACTCCAGCCGGACCGGTAGGCCGTGCTCCGTGCGCTGCCTTCGGACGTCGCTCCGTCGAGCTCCAGGCCCGAGGCGTCGGGCGCCGGGTTCACGAAACTGTACAGGCCGTTCTGGACCGGACCGTCCCCGTGGAGCAATCGATAGGCCCCGCTCCCATGGGGATCGTGACAACTCGTGCACCCGAGGGCCGCACTCGGGAAACTGCCCCCGGGCGCGACGAGGTTCTCGGGGTCGACCATGAGTCCATGTCCCGGGGCGACGACGTTGTGCCCCGCCTTGTGCCCCCCGAGAGGGCGGCCGAAGGCCGAGGTCGCGTCGTTCAGTTCGTCTTCGTAGAGGAACACGAAGTCACCGCCGCCCCGTTCGGGTGTCGGCAGCAAGGGCGAGGACCCCAGGACGCCCGTCGATCCGTCAGCGTGACAGAGCAGACAGGTGTCCGAGGCGGTATCCGCCCTGAGGAGAGCCTCCCCGCTGTCGATGGGAAGCCCGTCTTCGGTTGCATGGGTCACGTGGCAACCGCCACAGCTCGCGACACCTCCGTCGTGGAAGGCCGCGACGACCGGAGCGGCTGTCAGACAAACCCCGACCAGCGCCGCGAGGCACAGTCGGTTCGGGGTGGGGACCATCGTGTGAGCTGTCATCGAATTCCGCGAGGTGGTTCGGCGGGAGCCGGATCAGAGGATAACAGAGTCCGAGACGGATTCAGTTGTGTTTCCGTGTGGTCATCCTGCGCTTGGGCCGAGGCAGTTCGCCATCCTGGAGGGCGATGAAGGCCTCCTGAGCGCACCAGCGCGTCTCGCCCTCCGGCACCTTGCGGCGCACGTAGCTCCCGTCCGGCTGGCAGTCCCAGACCGAGCAGTTGTCCTTCTCGTAGATCTCGAAGAGCTGATCGAGTTCGCCCTGCAGGTCCGGATCGCGGATCGGCGCGATCGATTCCATGCGGTTGTTCAGATTTCGAGCCATCCAGTCCGACGAGCCGATGAAGTACTCCGGCTCGCCCGCGTTCTCGAAACGATAGATGCGGCTGTGCTCGAGAAAGCGGCTCACGATACCGTAGATCCGGATGTTCTCCGACAGTCCCTTCACACCGGGACGGCAACAGCACAGACCACGCACGTTCACCGTGATCGGCACACCAGCCTGACTGGCTTCATAGAGTTCACGGATGATCGTCGGATCCTGCAGTTGATTCATCTTGGCCTGGATGCCGCTCGGCTTGCCCGACCGCGCGTGCTCGGCTTCGCGACGGATGAGTTCGACGAAGCGTTCGCGCATGTTGTGCGGAGCCACGAGCAGATGTTCGTAGTCGTAGGTCGTCGACCCGGTGAGCTCGTTGAAGAGTTCGGACGCTTCTTCGCAGAGGGCATCGTCGCTGGTGAGCAGCCCGAGGTCCTCGTAGATCCGTGCCGTGCCCGAGTGGTAGTTGCCGGTCCCGACGTGCAGGTAGCGCCGGATCTTGCCCTTCTCCTCGCGGACGACCAGAGCGAGTTTGACGTGAGTCTTCAGACTCTCGACGCCGTAGGCGACGTGTACGCCCTCCTTCTCGAGGTACTCGCCCCACTGGATATTCGGTGCCTCGTCGAAGCGCGCGGTGATCTCCACCAGGACCGCCACCTGCTTGCCACGGCGCGCGGCCTCGGCCAGCGTCCGGACGATCGGGCTGTCCCGGCTGGTCCGGTAGATCGTGAGCTTGATCGCGAGCACGTCCGGATCCAGCGTCGCCGCCCGCAGGAACTGCAGTACCGACGCTTCGAAGCTCTGGTAGGGATGGTGGACGAGGAGGTCGCCACGTCGGATCTCCTCGAAGACGGTCTCGGGATCCTGCAGGACCGTGGTGCGTAGCCGCGGATGGACGCGCGGCGTGTGCGGCGGGTAGCGAAGTTCCTTGCGATCGGGGACGTCGAAGTCGCGCAGATCACTCAGCCCGAGAAAATAGTGGGTCGGATAGAGATCCTCGCGGTCGAGCTCGAGCTGCTCGGCGAGCCACCGGGCGGTGGCCTTCGGCATGTCGTCGCTGACCTGCAGCCGGATCGCTCCGGCGAAACGTCGTGCCTTCAACTCGCCCGAGACCTGCTGGACGATGCTGCCCGGCTCGTTCAAGGCATCTTCGATCGTGAGTTCCTCGATCGTGCTCGTCGGATCGCCGCTCGCTCCGCGCGTCACACGAAAGGTATGCACACGGATCGGTGGCGTCCGCGGGAACAGCAGGTCGAGGTTCGCCGCAATGATCTGTTCCAGCGGCACGTAGCCGCGATCGTCCGGCAACGGCACCCAGCGCGGGCGGTTGTTCGGCACCTTGAGGCGTACGAAGCGCTCGTTTCCGTCCTTGTCCACCGGCAGGTAGATCGCCAGGTTCAGGCCCAGATTGCTGATGAAGGGGAAGGGATGCTCGGTGTCGACGGCCAGCGGCGTGAGAATCGGCAGCACGGCGCTTCGGAACCATTCCCGGAGGTACTGGACGTCCTTCTTCGGCAGGTCGGCGTGGCTGCGGATCGGGATCC
>JGI12109J20283_10776226_pt1 | contig 36713 bp, 21 predicted proteins | sample ElkSlonscriptome_12_FD_20283 | JGI IMG/M metagenome (IMG submission 20283)
TGCGCGGAGCGATCTGTTTGAGACCGATCACGCTTTTGGCAGCGCCCAGATCAATTGCTGCACGCGGCATGCCAAAAACAACACAGCTCGCTTCATCCTGCGCGATTGTATGTGCTCCAGCCTCTGACAGCGCGAGCAGACCTTCGGCCCCGTCGCGCCCCATGCCGGTAAGCAGAATGCCAAGCGCCTGGCTTCGGGCATGTTCCGCGGCCGAATGAAACAGAGCATCCACGCTGGGTCGGTGGCCTGCAGTCGGTTGGCCCGCCTGATACTTGCAGCGATATCGGCTTTGCGAAGCGATGCGCGGGCCCAGCACAAGGTGATGATCATCACCACCCGCAATGACAACTTCACCCCGGTTCAAAGGCCTATCGGGATCAGCGAGCATGATCTTTGGCGCGCACTCGCGATCCAGCGAGCGGGCGATGGCCTCGGCAAAGCAGCCATTCACATGCTGGACAATCACAGTCGGCGGGCAATCTGCCGGAAAGCCGGCCAGTAGCGTGTGCAATGCCTCAACCCCGCCGGTGGATGAACCGATCACGATCAGTTCAGGCCTCTCGATATTTGCGCTGTGCCCGGTGGTGGAAGCACCGCCGGGTCCACCCGGGCGAGCGGGAACAGGATTAGGGGCAGGGCGGCCAGCCCGCCGGGGTGCCGGCAGCGAAATCTGGGCAGCCTCGCGTATAAGCGAGACCAGCAGCCCGCCATCATCATCCGCGATGGAGCGGTCCGCATTCGATTTGGCATAGCAATTCACAGCGCCCAGTTGCATCGCCTTTGCCGTTGCCTCCGCACCTGGCCCGGTAGAGCCGGACACGATGATCACCGGAGTGGGGCGCAGTTCCATGATCTTTGCCAGAAAAGACAGGCCGTCCATCCCCGGCATCTCGATATCCAGTGTCACCACATCGGGGTTGAGCGCCTTGATCAATTGCCGGGCTTCGGCAGCGTTGCGCGCTGTGCCGGCAACTTCAATATCGTCCGCCTCCATCAGCTTGCGCGTAATCAGCGCGCGCATGACGGCGCTGTCATCCACGATCAGCACACGGATTGTCATGCCGAGGCCTCCGCACGTTTATAGATGGTTGGGCCGACATTGCGTAAAAGGGCGCTGGCGCTGCCGGTCACCCGTTCGGAATGGCCGATATACAGATAGCCGCCCGGGCGCAGTTTATGAGCCAGACGCAGCACCAGTTGCTCTTTGGTGGGATCGTCGAAATAGATCATCACGTTGCGGCAGAAGATCACATCGAACTGCCCTTCGAAGGGCCAGTTGCGCAGCAGGTTGAGTTGGCGAAAACGCGCCATACGACGAAGGTCTTGGCCGATTGCGATCTGATCACCCTCGCGCTCACACCAGGTTTTGCGCAATTGGGGATCGATAGCTTCCAAGGCATCCGCGGGATAGCGTGCCTCTTTCGCTGCATTCACTGCGTGATCGGCAAGGTCGGTTGCCAGCGCCAGAATATCGCGGCGCGAAATGTCCATTCCTGCATGGCGATCTGGCCCAAGCAGCGTCATCATCAGCGTCCACACTTCCTCGCCGCTCGAACACGCCGTTGACCACAGGCGCACAGACAATCCCTGTTTTGCGCGGGCGATCAGATCGCCGCGGACATGGGCTGCGAAATGCTCGAAATGATGCGGTTCACGGTTGAAATAGGTGTGATTGGTGGTGAGTGCGGCGATCACGCGGGTTTTGAGCGCAATATCGGCATCAAGACCGTCGAGAAAATCGGAAAATGTCGTCGCCGCGCTCGCACGCACCAGCGGAGCGATGCGCGAATAGGCGAGCATGGCCTTGCGTTCAGTGAGCACGATACCCGCTTCGCCATGGACGACCGCTGCGATGCGTTCAAAATCGGCGCGCGAATAGAGCTGCGGGCTGACACCCGGCACGATGGCATCAGCGCTTTTGACCGCAGAGGTGGATGCGTGCGTCATGCAGCCTCGGACATGTCGGGTTCGCTGGCGCTGGCGCCAGTTTGCCCTCTGGGCGGCGCGACGGCTGGCCCGGCTCCGTCTCCTCCTGCGGCGCTCTGGACAAGATAATCCACATCCACAATCAGCGCGACCTGTCCGTTGCCAAGGATCGTCGCGCCTGCAACGCTATCTACCGAGCGATAATGCGCATCCAGGCTCTTGATCACGAATTGACGCTGATCGGTGATGGCATCTACCATAAGCGCAGCGCGCCCGTGGCTTTCGGTTTCGACCAGAACCAGCACGCCCTTGCTCGGCTCTGTTTGCCAGCCATGGGCACCCGTCATCTCGCCAAGCGAGACGATCGGCACAAATGCGCCGCGCACATTGAGCATCTGGCGCGATGTGCCAAGGCCTTTGATCGCATCATCGCGCGGCCGCAGGCTCTCGATCACATGAGCAAGCGGGATAACCAGCGACTGGTCACCCACCTGCACGATCATCCCGTCGGAAATCGCCAGCGTTAGCGGCAGAGCGAGCAGGAAGCTGGTGCCTTTGCCCGGTGTCGATTCAATCGTGATGCGCCCGCCCAGATCCTTTACGTTTTGCTTGACCACATCCATGCCCACGCCGCGCCCCGATATGTTCGAGACGCTGGCAGCGGTTGAAAAGCCAGGCGCAAAGATCAGCTGGTACACCTCTTCATCGGAGAGTTCTGCGTCTTGCGTGACGAGGCCATTGTCGCGCGCTTTTTCGAGCACTTTATCGCGGTTGATCCCGCGCCCGTCATCGCTGATCTGGATGACGATACGTCCCGCTTTCTGTTCGGCGCAAAGCGTAAGCGTGCCTTCTGCATTCTTGCCCGCTTCGATGCGTTCAGCGGGCGTTTCGATGCCGTGATCGACCGCATTGCGGATGAGGTGGGTCATCGGTTCGCTGAGGCGTTCGATCACTGTTTTATCAAGTTCGGTCGTCTCGCCGCTCACTTCCAGTTTCACCGATTTTCCGGTGTTGGTGGCCAGCTCGCGAAGCAGCCGCGGCACGCGTCCGAAAACCGAGCTGATCGGCTGTGCGCGAAATGCCATGGCGTGTTCCTGGATATCGCGGATTAGCGTATCGAGCATTGCCAGTTCTTCGATATGGGCAAAGCCTTCATTCTCCAGCCGCTGCGACACCATGGCCTGTGCGATCACAAGTTCGCCCACGCCATCAATAAGTTTATCGAGCTTGTTGAGATCAATCCTCACGCTTTGCGATTGCGTTGATTGCGTTGATTGCGTCTTGCGACGATCTACGCCGACACTGCGAGCGGGCGCTTTGGCCGTGCCGGATTGCTCTTCCCCGGGTTCGCTGCGCGCGCTGATCTTGAGATCGGGCAGGGGGGCGTCCTCGCCGAAGCTCAGCCCAACATCCTCCCGCACAAAGTCGAACACTTCTTCCACCGCGTCGCGATCGACGTTTGCAGGCATGGCAAAAGTCCATGCAAGGTAGCCTTCGCCCACCAGCAGCCGATCAATCGCGGGCACATCATCCGTGTGGCACTTTGTGCAGTGTCCGCCCATGGCTTCAAGTTCGCGTAGCCAAAGGAGCGGTTCGTTGCCGTTCGACATTGCGGCGCAATGCGGGCGAATATGGACAAACCAGGGTTTGGCCCCAGTCTCGTTTTCCGGCTCCGGCTCAGCATCTTGCTGGGGTTCTGGTGCGGGCTTTGTCGTGTCGGCGGGTTTGTCTTGTGGTTCACGCACCGGCTCTGGCGCGGCGAGTTCATCAAGGAGGGCATCAAGGTCGCCGAACGGGTCGTCTTGCCCGCTATCGGTTCGCTCCACGGAAGGGATGTGCGCCGCCGCGGGTTTCGCTTCGGCCTTCGCGAAGCCGGGCCTTGCCTCCTCCAGCCGCTTCATCAGCTCGGCATCATCAGGCGCATCGCCGCCTGTGCGCGCGGCTTCTACATGATCGCGCAGCAAATCATTGGCAAGCAGCAGCAGATCGGTCAGCTCGCTTCCCAGCTCGACCTTGCCTTCGCGAATATCGCCCAGCAGATTTTCGAAACAGTGCGTGTAGGCCTGCAGTGCCTGGTGCCCGAACGCGCCCGCGCCGCCTTTGATTGAGTGTACGCCGCGAAAGATCGCATTGATCGTCTCGTCGTCATGTATGGCCGCTTTGCAGGCATCAAGTCCCGCCTCGGTCGCCTCGAGAGCTTCATCGCATTCGACGAAGAAGATCTGCTGGATATCATCATCGTTCATCATGCGCTCTCCGGACCCAAAATTTCATCAAGCCCCGCAAGCCGCGTCGCATCGCTGAAGGCCTTACTGTGCTGAGTGATAACGATCCCGCCATCGCTGCGTGCGGCAGCGACAAGCACCTGCAGCATAGCCTGTCCGATCTTGCTGACGCCGCTTGCATCCACGCTGAGCGGCGCGGGGCCAAGCGCTTCGCACATCTCCGTGTGAAGCGCCGCAGCGCTGGTTCGATCGCAGGTTTGCGGAAGGGTGATCGTATTCATCGGGGCATTGTCCTTGTTCGCGGCGCAGGCAGGATCAGAATTCGCTCCAGTCCTGATCGTCGATATCGGTGACCGGATCGCCGGCGGGTTGAGGTGCGGGCTGGTCCTTGGGACGCGGTTTCAGCGCGACATTGCCAATGCTCTCGATCGGCGCAGACATGGCGGCAGGCCCCGGCCTGAACTGGGCAGCGGATCGTGATTCAGGGCGCGGTGTCTGCACAGGCTTGATCGGCGCGGAAGGCTGTGGGCCGCGCATCTTCGCAGCGGTAGCGCCGCCTGCGTGCGCGCCTTCCTGTGTAACGGTGAATTGCTGGACCAGTCTGCTCAACCGTTCCGCTTCGCTCGACAGGCTTCGCGATGCAGCAGCCGTTTCTTCGACCATGGCCGCGTTTTGCTGGGTCATAGTGTCCATCTCGCCGACAGAACCGTTGACCTGCTCTAGGCTTGCCGCCTGGCTGGCTGCGCCTTCAGCGATCCCTTCGACCTGTGTCGATACAGATGCGAGTTGTTCGACGATTGCGCCAAGCAGCGCGCCGGTCTTGTCCACTAGTTCCACGCCCTGATCGACATGGCCCGTCGATGTCGCGATCAGCTGCTTGATGTTTTGCGCGGCCTCTGCGCTGCGCTGGGCAAGCGCGCGCACTTCATTGGCGACTACGGCAAACCCCTTGCCAGCCTCGCCTGCGCGCGCAGCCTCGACCCCGGCATTGAGTGCGAGCAGATTTGTCTGGAAGGCGATCCCGTCGATCACATCGATGATCTGCGTGATCTCCTTGGCCGAATCTTCAATCGCGGCCATGGCGCTGACCGCCTGTTTGACCACATTGCCGCCTTCGCCCGCCTTATCATTGGTGGCTATCATTGCGCTCTTGGCGGTTTGCGCGTTATCGGCGGCGCGGCGCACCAGATCGGTAACATCGCGCATGGCCGAGGCGGTTTCCTCAAGGTTTGCGGCCTGTTGTTCATTGCGCTGCGCTGTGTCTTCGGATGCAGCGAGGATTTCGCCCGAGCCGGTCTTGACTGAAAGCGCCGATGCGCGAACTTCGGAGATGGTGCTGGAAAGGCGCGATGCCGAGCTGTTGAACGCCTCGCGCAGCCTTGCGTGATCGCCATCGATTGACGCATCGATGCGGTGAGTGAAATTGCCTTGCGCCAGGCTCTCAAGTCCAGTGGAAAGCGCATCGACCACGCGGACCTGTTCCTGCGAACGCTCGTGGTCTTTTTTGAGAGCAGCGCGGAAGGTTTCAATCGCCCGCGTCATCGTGCCGATTTCGTTGTCGCTATGGTTTGAGCGGCGACCGATTTCCAGATTGCCGCCGGCAAGACCTTCCATGGTCTGCGCTGTGTCGGCGAGCGGGGCCAGAACCCGGCGACCCAAAGCGATGTAAACGGCGGCAAGAACGCCGAAAAGCAAAAGCGCTGCCAGTGTCAGCCCGCCCATCACGGCCCATGTGGTGTTTTCGCCCTGCTCCTGCACATCGGCGAAAATCTCATCGCTGCGGGCGACCAGGGCATCATTGGCGGCCCGGTGCGAGCGGTAGATCGTCAGCAGCCGGCGGTGCGATTCCAGCACTGCGCGCGTGTCCCAAACCTTTGCCGCAGGCTTGAGCCGCAAATTGATCTCGTCCCAGAAGGCCTGACCATCGGAGGCTGCATTGGAAGCAAGCCCATCCTTCAACTCTTCTGGAAGCTCACTTTGCGCCCAGCGTTCCTGCGTCTGCCAGTATTCTTCCTCGGCTGTGGCAAGGCGCGCATCGTTGATATCCCAGCTATCGCGGTGGATAGCCATGATGCTGGCAAGCGCAAAAGCCTCGACCAGAAAGGCGGGCGGGGGAAGGATATCGGTCCGAAAATCGGCGAGCAGATTGTCCTTTTGGTCCACGGCTCCGCCATTGCGGGTGTGGTTGACGCCAGCCCCGATAAGCACGGAAATGATCAACACTATAAGAGCCAGCACCAAGGCGGTGCGCTGCGAAAGCTTTGCGATCGTCATTTTGGTTACCTTGTACCGTTGAGCGAGGGGCATCCTGCCGGACGGGCCGACGGGCGAACTTCAAGTGAGGGAAGGGTTAAGCGATGCCGCTAAATTCGGCTTTGCACCGCGGCTATGCGCAATTCCCTATGGGGAAAGCGCGTAAATCAGTGCCAAGCAAATCTTCGAAGCGCCGGGATAACAGCGCATGATGCAGGCGAGCCTATTCATCCGGATTCGGCGCGCCGGTCTGGAAACGCTGATCGGAATGCAAAGATATGCCCAATACAAAAGTTCTGGTGGTTGACGATTCAGCAGCAATGCGAGCGCTGTTTTGCGATATTCTCGACAACGCAAAAGACGTGGAAGTGTGCGGCACGGCTTCCAATGCGGATGAAGCGCGCGACAAGATCTTTCAGCTTCGTCCTGATGTGTTGACCCTCGATGTGGAAATGCCGGGAAAATCCGGCCTCGATTTCCTCGCCGAGATCATGGAGGAGGCGCCGATGCCGGTAATCATGCTGTCAAGCATCGCGCAGGCGGGAAGCGGAACGGCACAGAAGGCATTGGACCTTGGCGCGGTGCATTGCTTTCCCAAGCCGCTGCATTCCTCGCGCGAGGAGTTTGATGCCACTGTCCAGAAACTGGGCGGTATTGTGCTGAAGGCGGCCAGCGGCGAGCTGGTTCCCGGCGGTAGCGGCGATAATGGCGCACAGACCGGTGCGGATTACGCACCCGATGGCAAGCTGGTAACGCTCGCATCCGGGGAGGCAGGCCTTGATGCGGTGCATGGCCTGTTGGCGGCGTATCCGGAAAATTGCCCGCCAACCCTAATCCTGATCGATGCCGAGGCTTCGGCCGTTCAGCAACGCGCTGAAGCCATGAGCGCCGCGATTGCCTGCAAGGTTGAAACTGTGGCTGACGGCACGCAGCTTATGCCCGGCACGGTATATCTCGCCTTTGACCGCAGCGCCCATGTGATTATCGAGGCGGGTGAGCCGCCGCGCGCACGGCTCGTGCCTCGCGATCCCGTGGGCGGCTTTCGTCCATCGGCAGACCTGTTGTTCGGTTCGCTCGCGCGCGCAGGCTTGCCCGCTGTCGGAGGGCTGCTTGCAGGGACAGGCCGTGACGGGGCCAAGGGCATGCAAATCCTTTCGGGCACTGGAATTGCCGGTTTTGTCGAGGTGCCCGAGCGCGGCGCCCCGCGTGAGCGCCTTGATGCAGCGCGCGAACTTGGTCTTCAGGCAGATGAGCTCAAGGCGGAAATGATCGCAGACTGGGTGCTGGAGGTGACCGCTGCCAAACCGTGATCGCTGGGCGCCTGGCGGATAAATCGCGCCGTCTCATCCGTGGTCAGCACCAATTGCCGAGCTTTCCCCGCTACAATTCAGGCAGCGTCGCGCTGGTCTCTTTCTTCGCCTGGATCGCGTGATTTCAGCGCGGCGCGCCAGTCCTCCAGCGAAGCGGGTCGCGCGAACAGATATCCTTGCGCGTGGCTGCACCCGATGGAACGAAGGAACTGCAATTGTTCCTCGGTTTCGACCCCTTCGGCGACCATACGGATCCCCATGCTGCGCCCCATCTGGACCAGAGCCTGCACGATCATTCGCGACTGGTGATCATGCGCCATCGAGGCGACGAAGTCCTTGTCGATCTTGACCTTTCCAATGGGGAAATCGCGCAGATGGGTGAGCGAAGAAAAGCCGGTGCCAAAATCATCAAGCGCAATGGTAAAGCCGCGTTCATCAAGCAGATTGAGCAATTTGCAGATCGCGCCCTGTTCATCGAGCAGCAGCATTGTTTCGGTCACTTCGATTACGAAGTTTGTGGGCGCCAGGCCACTGCGCTTGAGCAAATCATCGATCACTTCGAGAAAATTACCCCGGCTGAGATCCGACTGGGTGATATTGATCCCGATGCGCAAATCCGGCCCGAACAGGGATAGAAGCTCGCTCGCTTCTTTTAGGATCTGGTCAAAGATGAAGCGGGTTACGCGGCGGGCGAGCGCGGGATCGAGCAGAGCGTGGAAGAATTCGCCTGCGCTGATGATGCGGCCTGATGGGTCGCGCAATCGTAGCAACGCTTCGACGCCTACGGTCTTCCCCGTATCAAGTGCGACGATCGGCTGATAGGCTGCAAAAGCGCGGTCGTTGCCGAGCGCATCGCTCAGCTGCGTTACGGCAGCCTTTCGCGCGAGCTGCACCTGTTCGATGTTTTGCGTCCAAGAGTGAACCTCTCCCCGCCCGCATGTCTTGCCATGATACAGCGCCAGATCAGCCCGCCGCATGAGTTCTTCAGCGTCTGCGTCTCTGCACATTTCGGAAAAGCCGCAGGTGGCACCAACTTCGATGCGCGCATCGCCAATCGCGATCTGTTCGGTGATGGCAGCAATCAGCATTTGCGCACATTTTCGCACATCTTTCGCCGGCGTCCCGGGTGCAAACAGGATCGCAAACTCATCGCCGCCCCAGCGTGCGAGAAACGAGCCGCCGCCAAGGCGGGCATCAAGAGCGCGGGCAATCCGGGTGAGCAGCCTGTCACCGAAAAGGTGGCCGAGATTGTCGTTCACGTCCTTGAAGCCATCAAGATCAAGCAGCATGACGGTCAGCGTTTTGGGCGATGGCGATTTGCGCTGCGTGGCAAGCGCCTCGACCAATCGCCGATCAAATTCGCTGCGATTGTAGAGCCCGGTAAGCGAATCCCTTGTGGCGGCGCGCTCAAGCGCGACGGTACGCAAATGTTCTTCGGTGCAGTCCATGAAGATGCCCGCAAGGCTCGATGGCTTGCCGTCGGTATCGATCCGCTCGCCCATCGAACGGATGCGCCGGCGATCGCCATCTGCACGCGCGATCGTGGCTTCGAATGAAAACGGCTCGCCCAGTCTGATCGCGCGTTCGATTGTAGCGCGCACCAGGGGCTGATCTGCTGTCTCGTAGAACTCTATCGCGCGATCCACATCGACAGGGGTGTTTGCTGGCAATCCGTGAACGGCAAACACTTCATCGGACCACGAAAGCTGAGCGCTATCCAGATCGAGCCGCCAGGAACCGATCCTGGCGGCCTCTTCCGCTTGCTTGAACAGAAGGTTCAGCTGCGTCAACGATGCGTTGGCGCGGGCCAGCTCCAAGGTCTTGGCATGCGCTGCGATGCACTGATTGGCAAGGTCGGCAAGGCTGCTGAGTTTGGCGATGTCTGGTTTGGATAATTGGAACGGCTCGGGCGAGGCGCACCATAAGGCTCCGATGGGGATGGCGTGTTGTGCTCTTTCGGGAGCTTCGCCGTGTGCCTTATGAAACAGCGGTATGCCAAGATAAGACCGCCGGGAAAGCAGATCATCCGCGCGCGAGGCGGGCCCGAAGCGGGGATCGGTATCGACATCATGCACGAGCAAGGGAGCCTTTGCCTCCATGCAGGCCGCGCAAAGCGATCGGTGGGTGGGAAAGCGATCAAGATCAAAGCCTGCCTTGCCCAGGAACCACTCCCGGTCCTCATCCACGACCGATATTGCGGCAAACGGGCTCCCCAGTCTTTCGGACGCAAGCCGGGCGATGCTGTCGAGCAGTTCGGGCTGTCCGATCCGCTCAAGCTCCAATGCGTGCAACCGGCTGATGCGTGAGGGCTGATCCATGACCCGGCGTTTATGAGCACCGGTTGTTAATTTTTTCCGATGGGCAAACTAGGGTTCGCACGGCTTAAACGTAGGCACAGCCCCGTTCACAGCCTTTCTCGGGCAAGCTGCAACCTTTTACCAAGTGGCGGGGCGAACGCAGGAAACATAACCCATTTAAAAGGCGCGCCGGAATGCCTCCGGCGCGCCTTCTTTTTGTGTGGCAATCTTCGGTGATGCAAAGACGGCTTAGAACAGCGTTTCCATACCCGGGGTCATATCGATTACCGGTGCGGTCATGCCTTCATCCGTGTCGTCAAACCGATCGGCTCCCAGGCCGCCGCGTTGGAACATTTCGCCAAGGCTGGCCACCATGACATCGGCAGGGCCGCTGCCAAGCACCGAGGGTGCGATGGATTGCGGCGCGGTTTCATCGAAGGTGAACAGCGCATCATCAGCCGGTGCCACAACCGTTGCAATCTGATCGGGGGCAGCGGTAATCGGTGTCTGCGGCGCAAAGCTGTCCGAAACCGATGCGGGTGCCCCATCGAATTGCGCAAGGGCCAGCAGGTCATCTGCCGATGCATTCTCGAAGACCGCAACCAGCACCTCATCAGCGAAGACCCAGGTATCGCCGCCCTTTTGCTGCGAGAAGACGAAGTCCTTGCCGCCTGCATTGATGAACGAGAGATCATCCCCGCTCGGATCGAAATCGGTGACAATGTCGACCTCGTCCGGCAGGCTGCCAGCATCGAGCACGAATGTATCGCGATCCGCACCGCCGGTGAGTGTGTCTGCGCCCGAACCGCCGATCAGCGTATCGATGCCATTGCCACCGCGCAGGATGTCGTCTCCGGCATCGCCGCTCAGAACATCGTTCCCGCTACCGCCATCGATCAGATCATCGCCATCGCCGCCATTCAGCGTATCGCTGCCGTTCTCGCCATAGATCAGGTCCACGCCATCGCCGCCATCGATCTCGTCCGCGCCATTGCCGCCAAAGAGAACATCATCGCCTTCGAGGCCGGTGACAAGATCATTGCGGTTGCCCGCTGTGACGTAATCGCCCTGCGCCGTTCCATCGATCGTATTGGCAGCAAATGTGCCGGCGATGGCGTTGGTGGTTTCGACCAGCTTCAATGGTTCAGCATCGAACAATGCGCGCTCCACCACGTCGGCTGTATTGGCGTTCTCGAAGGTGGCGATCAACACGCCATCTGCGATTGCGAGCACATCGGTGCCCACTTGCGCAAAGGCAAACGCCTTTGCGCCGGCATTCGTGAACTCGATCCGGTCTTCGGTGACAGTGAAATCCGTGACGATATCTGCATCGGCTGCCGAACCGCCCGCATCGAGTACGAAGGTGTCACGCTGCGAGCCGCCGGTCAGCGTGTCCAGCCCGTTGCCGCCGTTCAGCACATCGATCCCGCTGCCGCCATCGAGGATATCATCGCCGTCGCCGCCGTTCAGAACATCGTTCTGCCCGCCGCCATTGATCGCATCGTTACCAGCGCCACCGTTAAGCGTATCGCTGCCATTGTCTCCGTTGATCGTATCGTCGCCTTCGCCGCCATCGATTGTATCGTTGCCGAAGCCGCCGGACAGGACATCATCCCCTTCAAGGCCATCGATCACGTCATCGCGATTGCCGCCATCGATGATATCGATATTGCGCGTGCCAATCAGTAGATCGGCTGCGATTGTGCCGGTGATTACCTGTGTCCCGATATTGAAGATCGCCAGCATCGGATCATGGTCAGACCCCGGAAAGCCGGTGATCGTGTTGGTTTGCACCGAATCGATCTGCGCCTCGCCGGCGATATTTCCTGTGGCAAGAATGTGATCAAGAGCCTGCGCATTGCCTTCGAAGATCACGCTGAAGCGTTCTTCGGGCGCCAGGTTGTTGGTGAGGTTTTGCAGCACTACGTCCGCCGCGTCCTCATCGATCCCGTTGTTCACGAACGCGACTTCGCCGGTGAGAACCTGCATGGGTTCTTCAAACTGGAATTCGTTGAAGTCTCCCACCACCACGATGTTGGCATCGGGATCGTTTTGAAGCAGATCGTCCACGGTCTCGTTCACCGCAGCCGCCTGCGCAGCGCGAGCCAGTGCGCCGGCATTGCTTGGCGGCTGGATCGCGCTGAACGTGGTCTCGGACCCGATCTTCGAGGTGAAGTGGTTGCCGATCACCGTTACGGTTTCGCCGTTGAAGATGAAATCGGCTCCCAGGGGTGCGCGCCCATTATCAAAGGCGGAGTTCAGCGCAGTGTCACCGGGTTCTGTAACGGTAAACACGCTCGCCGCATCCAGCGTTACCCGGTCAGGGTTCCACAGCATTGCCACGCGGATATTGCCGCCCGGCTGGCCGCCTGTTTCACCATCCACCACGAACGGATTGTCGAGCACTTCATACTGCACGCCGGTCAGAGTGAAGATCTCGTCTGCAATCCGCTCAAGCGTAAGCTGGGCGGAAACGGTGCCATCGTCCACGGAACCGCTATCGTCCTGAATTTCCTGCAGCACAACGATATCGGGCGTATCGAGATTGAAGGCGATATCAACCACCACTGCACGGCCCTGGCCGTTGTTCACATCATCATCGCCATCATCGGCATTGATATCGAGATTGAGCACATTGTAGGTCGCCACCGAAAGCTGGCCGAGTGCGCCTTGAACCAGCGCGGATGCTTCAGGGACATTGGTGCTTTCCTGTGCGACGGTGACAGGGCCTGTCGGCCGCAGTTCGAAGTTTCCGAAAGCGTAATCGACAACACCTGTCACATCATTAAGCTGAGTGCCCGGTGTGACATCGGGGCTGGGTGCGTTCAGCCCGTTCAAAAGTGCATCCTCGATCTGGATGCGCTCGGGGTTGAAATCCGAACCCGCGCCTGCATCAAATTGGCCAAGGCCGCCTTCGCCGCCTGCAATGGTCACAAGGCCATTGGCCGACACATTGCTGGCGGTAAGATTGCCTGCGCCATCGCTTGCCACCGTCCAGATTTCGCCGAAACGGCTGGTGTTATCCACGGCGACGGGGTTCTCCACCGTCACCAGCATGCCTTCAAGGCTCTCCCAGAAATCGATGCCGTCTGTGGCCGGATCAAAGCTGGTGAAACCGTCATCCTCGATGATTTCGGTGGGCGGAGTGATGCCATTGGGGCCGATCACCACCGCTCCCGGCAGCGCGTTGTCGGTGCTGGTGACTGTGATATCGGGATTGACGAGCTGGGTGATCGTCAGATTGCCGGGATCCCTGCTGGGCAGAAATTCGCTGACGGTCGCTGTAATCTCTATTGCATCGCCGGCTAAAACGCCGGGCGTGCCAGCAGTGAAAACAAAGATGGCGTCCGATGTTGCGCTGTCGCCATCGCCGCTATCCTGCAGATAGAACCCGATAGCGGATGTGGCGGTGACGATGCCTGATGTGTTCACTTCGTTGCCGACAAAGATCGAGGTGTGGCCTGCGCCCTGAATTTCGCCGATGGTGAGATTAAGCTCGTCATCGTTGATGATGGTGCCGGTGCCCTCGGCCTTCCCGATGGCCGCGCCGCCCGACAGATCACCGATGGTGAGAACGAAAGTCTCGTCAGGTTCGCCCTCGATATCGCCCGATACGTTGACGACTATGCGCCCCGAATCCACGCCATCGGCGAACACCGTGTCAGCCGAGGCAAACACGGTGGCTTCAAGATCATCAAAATCGAATGTGGGCGACTGGCTGCCATCCAGCATTATGCTGATGTCACCGATGGTGACCTCGCCGCTGGTGCCGCCGAGGCGGAAGATATCAAACACCAGCGCGGTGGTGCCGCTATCGCCTTCCAGCACCTCTGCATCGCTGATGAAGAAGGTGCCTGCCGCCGGGCCGCCATCGAAATCCTGGCCGATATTGACAAGCCCGAAGGTCTCGCCTTGCGATGATTGCCACGTGAAATCGGAATAGACAAAGCCCGTGCCGCCAAGTTGCAACGATGTGCCTTCGGGCGCGCTTTGTTCGAACACGCCGATGTCTTCGCTGGTCATGCCCAGCGCAGGCCCGTCTGTCGCCGTCAAGCTGCCTTCGTAAGACAGGAACTGGACAACCGCGCCATCCGGATCGACCAGGGCAATCCCGTCAGGCGAACCATTCTGGATGCCGGCGATAGCAAAGCCCAGCGTGCCGATGCCATCGTCGAGATCAGGGATGATGCCACTCAGCACTTCGGTGTTATAACGAGCGCCGCCATTGCCGTTGTAGAGCACAAGGCTCCAGCCGCTCAGATCCGTGCCTGCCGGGCCTGCAATTTCGATGCCTTCGCCTCGGTCCGAACCGGCAGTATCATAATGGATTTCGTTGATGAAAATCGAAGTGGGCGGCGTTGGCGCGATATCATCATTGATGATTGTGCCAGTGGCGGTGCTGCCAGCAGGATCGAGGGCTGCGCCATTGGTGGGCGTACCAAGCGTGATCGAGAAGGTTTCGCTGTTCTCGATATCGAAATCCACGGTGACGGGCACGCTGATCGTTGTCTCGCTCTCGCCATTGGCGAAAGTGGCAAAGCCAAACGCATCGCTATCAAAATCGGCTGCATCCGCGCTGCCATCAGCGTTCACCGCGTAAGGCACATTCACCTCGCCATCGGTCGCGCCTGCGCGTGTGAGGGTGAAGACGATTTCGCCTGTATCTTCCGCAGCGCTCGCATCAGCGATGCTGATCGTTCCACCCGGTGGGGGCGGGGGCGGGGTGGTTGCGCCATCATTGCTTGCGCCCGGAGTATCATCGCCACCATCCGTATCGAAGTTGCCGATCTGGAAGGCTCCAGTGCCGTCTGTATCACGGAAGATATGCGCGGGCACAAAGGAACCATCAGGGCCAACCGTGGTGCTGGAATAGACCTGATCCCCGCTGCCCACGGTCTCGATGAACGCAACGCTATCGACCACAGCCGACCATGGCGTTGTGTCAAGCACGCCATCATCATCTGTATCAAGATCATCACCCGAAGAACCGGTGAACCCGCGCACGAGCAGGTGAGTCACATTATCGCTGTTCTCGAAGTTCAGCGAAGCCACCAGATCGGGGGTTGCGCCCAACGTGTCTGTATCTCCGGCCACAAGGAAAAAGCCATTGCTGCCAACGGTCTGCCCGCTCAGATCCGTCACGGATTCGATCACTCCCGATCCGCCTGATCCATCCCCGATGACGATGTAGCTCAGCCCATCAAGGCTTTCGCCTGCACTGCCGACCAGTTCGAAATATTCGTCGGTATCAGCGCCTGCCTGATCAATGCGCACCTCGTTGATCGCCAGCGGCGGGGCGGGCGGAGCAGGCGGCGGGGGCGGCGGGTTCACCAGCGCATCAAGCGCCGCGAAGGCCGCATCTGCCTGGATCAGGCCAGCGCCGCTGGTGGTGTCATAGCCGACGCCCAGCTGTTCGCCCGTCCAACGCTCGACAATATCGAGAGCGGTGCTTTCCAGCGCTTGCTCGATCTGATCATTCGATGCGGTGGGGAAGGCTTCCTTGAGCAGCGCGATCACCGCCGCTGCCGTGGGCGCTGCGGCCGAAGTGCCAAAGAAGTTCGGGAAATTGTCACCATCATTGATCTGCTGGCCAAAGAAGGTGGTGTTGCCGCCATCACTCGATGTGAAATCCACATTGTCGCGCAGCACGGGGATCGGCAGACGGTTGCCGGCAGTGTCGAACAGGATCGGCGTGCCGCCCTTGGACGAAAACGCTTCGGATGCCGGCGGAGTGGTGCCGAAAGCCGGTGTATCGCCCCAGAATGCCGCGCCAACCGACAGCGCGCCTTCGGCATTGTTGTGGCCAAAGCTGGTGCTCGAATCGGTGGCGTGTTCGTTGAGTTGATAGGAGCCGCCAAAGGTGGTGAGCTTCATCGCGCCCGGATCAGCGCCAACGCCATCGACAACTCCGATAACGATTTCGAGCGTGCCCGAGCCATTCAGGCCGAAAATCTCCACCGGATCGCCGTCGATGTTATCAAGCACGCTACCCGTGATAATCTGACCATTGACGAGGGCAAAGATATCGACATCGTTCGTCGCGCCCGTCGTGCCGTCGACCGAGAAGAAGCTCTCATCCCATTGCAGGATATAGGTCACGTCGCCCGCCTGATTTACGCTGAGGGTGGTATCTACGCCCGCGCCTGCGTCAAAATCATGCAGGCGGTAGGTGAGACCGCCGAATTCGAGAGTCTGGCCTGAATCGACGAACGGGGAATCGTATCCAAGGGCATCCTGATTGCCCGCCGAAGATAGGTATGGGATGCCCGCTGCATCGACGATGTCGACCGATTGCGCGATGATACCGTCCTGGAAGAACGGCTCGGCGAAATAGATGATGTCATCAACGATGATATCAGAGCCAGCATCGGCAAGATCGAGGATCCCTTGCGCGAACACCGCCTGTCCGCCGAAAGCGGTGTGAAACTGCATATCTGCGCCCGGCGCGATGTCATGGATCAGCTGGGCCATGGCACGGCCTTCATCGATGCCGGTGATGCTGTCATCGAGGATCAGGATATCATCGGGCAGATCGCCCGACGCGATATCATCGGCATAGGTGGTGGTAGCGACATTGCTGTTGTCAAAGCTATCCGAGATCACGCCGATGGTGATGCCGGTGCCATCGAGCCCCTGAGCCGAGGAAAGCACATCGGAATTCAGCGCAAATTGATCGCGCGCGGTGACCGAGCCGACATTTGTGGTCGCGTAAGCGGGCCGCGCAAAGGCGAGCCCTTCGACAGCGGCAAGATCATCAATCGAGTCAATCGGAATAAGGCCGCTGACAAGCGCGCCGCCATGCGCGCCGCCTTCCAGACCCAGCGCCTCCAGCGCGCCAAGCAATGCCGCGCCGTCGCCATCCGCAGCGGTCGCATCGATCGCGACGAGGCCGAGCGCGACGGGCATGAAGCTGTTGCTGGAGGCAAAGCTGGCAAAGCCCGCTGCCCGCTCTGTTGCACTGGTGCTTGCCATGGCAAGCTGCGCTTCATCGTAAAGCTCGCCGAGGCCGAATTGCAGCTTGCCCCAATCCGCCGCAGTGTTGGCATTGGCGAGGGCCACTTCGGAAAGCTCTGTTGCCTGAAACCCGCTCTTTTTCGCCTTCACCAAAGAGCCGAAAATGGCTTCGAGCGTGGGTTCGCCGCCCACATCGAACGTGCTGCCATCAGGTGCGCGAGAAGGCAGGATTGAAACCGTCTCGCCGCGGCTGAACCCTTGAAAATCAAACCCGCCCAGCATGAAACGGGCATCGGCATCAGAAGGCGTAATCTCGAAAGCCGCGCCGTTAGCGTTGGTAGAGTCGGTCCACATTTTCGAGTGAATGATGGCTGTCATGAGATTTGGTCTCCGGGATCAGGATATCGGATAAGTCAAAAAGCCCCGGACCGCGCGGCTGCGCGCGGCGGGACGGGAAATGAGATTTTGCAAAACGGTTGGAAAAGCGGGCAAAGCCGGGCTCCGGCGCGGTGAGGCCGATCGAACAGGCATAGTGCTGCAACCACTCTTCAGCCCCCCAAGCCAAAAACCCAAGCCATCAACGAAAATCCGGTACAACCATGCGCCGCGCCAGATTTTGAAGAATCACCAATAGGTTAGATAAAAGACTACGTAATTACACGTGTTTTTATGGTGAATAATCTGCAACCACGAACCTTGCACCGGTCAGGGCGCTCCAAGGCTCGGTGAGCCGGCTGCGGCGCGTCAGTGCTTCGTGGGCGCTGCATGGGCGCTTCACGGCACGATCACATCGCGCGCTTGCCTCCACGCGCCTGGTGGGGCACATGGGCGGCGAAATGATGGCTGATTGGAACATGCAATCGGCTGGGTTAGCCGGGCACGATGGGGATCATGGAGACTTCGCAACAAACCTCTGAATTGAGGGCAGCGCTTGCTCGATCGCGCTCGGCGCTTGTCACTGTCGGGTGGCTCAGCGCGATTATCAACGTCCTGCTTCTGGGCGGGCCGATCTACATGCTGCTGATCTATGACAGCGTCATGCCCTCGGGCAGCACAGCGACCTTGTTTGGCCTGCTGTTCATGATTGCGGGCGTCTATCTGTTCCACGGCTTTTTCGATCTCTTGCGCACGCGCATTCTGGGAGACATTGCAGCCGGGCTCGAAGCGCGCATGACAGGGCGCGTGCACCGTGCCATGTCATTGATGGCGCTGCGGCTTGGTAAAACGCGCGAGGATGGCCTAACGCCGATGCGCGATCTTGATACGATCCGCACCTTTCTCAGTTCACCTGGCCCGGGCGCGCTGATGGATTTGCCTTGGCTTGTGCTGTTCCTTGGCCTGCTTACGATCCTGCATTACTGGCTGGGCTTTACCGCGCTGGTAGGGGCGTTGATCCTGATTGCGCTGACCTATCTCAATGATCGTTTCTCGCGTGAGCCAAGTCAGGAGTTGGCAGGCGCGCGGGCCTATCGCTCAAAACTCGCGAATGATAACCAGCGCCATGTCGAGGTGATCCGTGCGCTGGGGATGAGTGAGCGGATGTACGAGATCTGGAGCGCCGCCAATTCCAAGCTCAGCGAAGCGCAGTCCAATGTGACGCGCACCGCCAGCCTGCTTTCCGGCACCAGCCGCATCTTCCGCATGTTCCTGCAAAGCATCGTGCTCACCGTGGGCGCGCTGCTTTATCTTGCAGGCGAGGCGAGCGGTGGGATCGTGTTTGCAGCATCGATCCTTGCAGCGCGCGCGCTGGCGCCGATCGATCAGGCGATTGCGCATTGGGCCAATTTCACCGCGGCGCGCCAAGGCTGGGCGCGGCTTGACGAGGTGCTTGCCATAATCCCTGAAGATGGCACTCAGGGCACTGCGCTGCCTGCACCAGAAGACTCGCTCAAGGTTGAGGCGCTTAGCGTGGCGCCACCGGGCGCGGATGATCCCGTGCTCACCGGCATCACGTTCGAGCTTGAAGCGGGCGATGCGATGGGGATTATCGGCCCGAGTGCGGCGGGCAAGACGACGCTGGCGCGCGCGCTGGTGGGCGTGTGGCCTGCGATTGACGGGGCGGTGCGGCTGGATGGGGCAAGCCTTGACCAATGGGAACCCGATTCTCTGGGCGCGCATCTGGGCTATCTGCCTCAGCATGTAGAGCTGTTTGACGGGACCATTGCGCAGAATATTGCGCGCTTTGAGCCGAACCCCGATGCAAATGCAGTGATCAATGCGGGCCGCGCGGGCGGCGTGCACGAGATGATCCTCGCTTTGCCGAAAGGATATGATACGCAAGTGGGCGCAGGAGGCACTGACCTTTCCGCCGGCCAGCGCCAGCGTATCGGCCTGGCGCGCGCTTTGTATCGCGATCCCTTCCTGGTGGTGCTGGACGAACCCAACTCGAACCTCGACAGCGAAGGCGAATCCGCGCTCAACGCAGCGATCGGCGATGCCCGCTCTCGCGGGGCGATCGTCGCACTGGTCGCGCACCGGCCATCGGCCTTGCAACAGGTGAACAAGGTGCTGGTGATCCAGAAAGGCCTGATGACAGCCTTTGGTGATCGCGACGAAGTGCTCGCCAAGATGCTGGCCGCGCCCGCCGCCACGCCGCTGAACGGGCAAGGCGGCGCAGGTGAGGGTGAGGGTGATGCTGAATCGAACGGTTCAGGGGCGGGCGGCGCACATTCGGCCAACCCGCAGGCAAACACACAAGGCGCAGCCAGCACCGAGCGCGAGCCCGCAACCCCCACCGGCACTCCAAGCGAATAGGTTTGGACCACAACGATGACAGATCTTAGCGACACTCCCCAAGTTCCCGATGAAGGCGGCTCGCGCGCGCTCGTTCCCGTCAGCGATCCGGGCGCGATTGCGGATGCGTATGATGCCCGCGCGAAAGAGCGCACCCGGACCGCAAAGATTGCGGCGGCGATCCTTGCCGTTCTGATGATCGGCGCGGGCGCGCTTATCCCCATCGGCGGCGCTGTGATCGCCTCTGCCGAAGTTGCGCCAGAGACTCGGATCAAGAAAGTCGCGCATCCCGATGGCGGTGTGATCAGCCAGATTTTCGTAGCCGATGGCGACAATGTGAAAGAAGGCGATCTGCTGCTGCGCCTTGCAACCGATGTGAGCGAGGTGCGCGCCGAGTTTTCCGAACGCAGTCTGGCGCAATTGCTGGCTCAGCGCGCGCGCCTCGTGGCCGAGGTGGAAGATCGCAGCAGCATCACCTTTCCCGAAGAATTGCAGGAGGATTCCAGTCTCGAAGCGGTTGAGGCGATGGCCGCCGAACGTCGCCGCTTCGCGCTGAATCGTGCCGAACAGTCCAGCCTGCGCTTGCAATTGATCGAGCGTGTCAACCAGCTCAAGCGGCAGGTTGATGGCTACCGCGCTCAGATCGACTCGCTCGAAGCGCAGCAGACGCTGATCACGCCCGAGCTTGAAATGCTGCGCGAAATGCGCGGCAAGGGCTATGTCACGATCCGCCGCCTCAACGAGATGGAGCGCACCGCGATTGACCTTGCTGGCAATATCGGTGCGCTTCAGGCCAGCATCGCACAGGCCAATGCAGGCATGGCCGAGGCCGAACAACAGCGCGTGCAGATCGGCCAGACCGCGCGCGCCGAAGCGGGCGCAGAACTTTCCCGCGTGGAAGCTGCAATCAATGAAAGCCGCATCAGCCGCGCCAGCGCTGATGATGATTTCGAACGATCCGGCGTGCGCGCCAGCAGTTCGGGCACGATTGACAAGCTCGCCTTCGCCTCTGTCGGCGAAGTGGTGCGCCCGGCGGAAACCATCGCCGAAATCGTGCCGCAAAGCGATCAACTGGTGTTCAATGGCCTTGTCATGCCAAGCGATATTGATCGCATCGCCGTAGGCCAGCCCGCGCGCATCCGGCTTTCCGCCTTCAATCAGGCAACCACGCCTGAACTCGTAGGGCAGGTCACCTTTGTATCAGCCGATCCTGTCACCATGGAGGAAAGCGGCGCGCGCCTGTTCCGCGTGCGGGTTTCTCTGGATGAGAAAAATTCGGGCCTGCCGGACAATATCGAGCTGGTCACCGGAATGCCCGCTGAACTGTTCATCGAAACGGGCAGTCGATCGATGCTGTCTTTCGTCACCAAGCCGCTGGTGGACCAGTTCGCGCGCGCTTTCCGCGACGATTGATTTTCAGAGCGCAAGCCCCTTGGTCGGCGTGATCACAAGACGGTGCCGCTCAAGCACTGCGCCGATGCGCGAGGTATTATCGATCACCTGCCGATAATACCATTCATAGGGCTCGTGAATTTCATTCGGATACTGATCTGCCGCTGCGGCAACTTTCGCTTCGATAACCTCGCGCGCTCTCTTCTCCCCGAGGATTTCAGCAAGCCCATCCAGTTCCAGCCACCCAACCACGATGTGTTGAAACAACCTGAAGTCGTCGTTGGGGGCGTCAGGGAACATTGCGCGAAGGTCATCAACAGCATTCCTTTTTGACGCTGGATCACCGACAAATACATGAATCTTTCCATGGATAAAAATCGATAGCTGCCGCTCGTCGTCCTCGAGGTAATCTGTATTCAGGGTAACGATTGGATGGCTGCGGGCTTCGACACCGCACAATATTCTGACTTCTTTCGCAAAGATCCAAGCGCTTAAATCGTAGCGTGTCATGAGACGACGGATTTGCTCGCGTGCCTCCCTTTCGGTCTCTGGGCAGAATGTCAGCTCCCCGTCCATTTGCGGCTGCGCAACAGCGCTCGTCGAGACACCCATCGAAAGCAGCGCCGTGAGAATGGTCCCTTTTATGGTGCATTTGACGTTCAGTTTTTGAACACCTTCACATCTTGGCCGCCGCACGAACCGTTGGGTGGATCTGCACCAAAGTCCGATGGCAATCCCACGATCAAATCATGAGATCTTTCTTTTGCAAACGCCTACGCTTTTCATTGCGGCACACTTTCTTTCTTGTCGGAAAATGCGGGCGGTGAGGCTGTGGTCGAGCCGGTCCGGAAAAATCCATCGTAATTTTCGCTGCCGCCCAATTCTATGCGCGGGTCACCTTGATATTTTCCCGCTGCTTCCGGCGAAGGCCCACAGACAACATCCTTCTCCGTTATCGCAGCATTCGAAGAGATATCGAAGTCGGGCCGGAGCCGGCAATTCCATGAGGCGCCCGCGGGCCCGGCGCTTTCGAGTGTTACGACCGAGACGCCTCGCTCCTCCAGTTTCACCCCCATCGGTTTCCAAACACCTCCACGCGAGGAAACGGGCGTCTTGCGGGCATGAAGGTTACCGACAAGGACAAGGGTCAGACTGTAGTCGCCCCGGTTCCTTGCGGTGGCGATGTTCAATGCCTGAGCAGCCTCGTGGGGCTCTTGGCCGGGGAGATCGTTGAACGCGGTTGCCTGTGCCGGACTCGCGTTGAAAGCCGATATATCGATCTGCATTCCTTGCGATTTGAGCGCGTGCAGGCGGGTCAGCATTGCCAGCATGGCGACACTCGCGCGACCGTCCCTGCTGCTACGCCAGATGGGCAGCGCCTGATAAAGCTCTCGCTCGAAATCTTCAGGACTAGCCCGCCATGCGTCCTGTAAAGCGGCCTGTTGTGAGTTCGCCAATTCGAGCGCAACAAGCACAGACCCTCCACTGGCAGCCGCAGCGCAGACAACTTCGGCGAAGACGGCGGGGCTTTCCTGCGTACCATGGCCTTCGCCGAATATTAGAGCCCCGCCATCAGCGGCCTCAACGGCCGCACTCCAGCCAGGGAGCGGCTCGCACGGCATCTGCATGGGCTGGATTACCGAAAGTGCGTAGGCAAGGGTTGGCAGGATCATGGTAGCAGGCCTCGATGATTGACTGGTCGTCTCAGGTTTCCGGTGTCTTCTATTGGGCTTTGTCCCGATCGAGGAAGGTTATTCCGCCAGCCTTGGCCCGTGCAACGATGCTATCCAAGGCGTCCAGATTTTCGCGCGGATTGGCTGTGAGAACGATGAAGTCGGCTTCACACCCTTGCTTCAGACACCCGATCTTGCGCTCCGGGAATAAGGCGGGGCCAGTTGCCACAGCACGCTTCAGCACATCAGCGCGAGACATCGCGCCGATCTCCTCCCAACGCTCGAGTTCGAAGCGAAGGAGCCCGGGGGCCAAGTCGGTCCCGGCAATCACAGGAACGCCAGCTTCGTGAAGCCGCTCGAGATTATCCCGTTGGAGGTTCATTGTTAATTCGGCCCGTCGCTGTGCCTCTTCGTCTTCAGGGTTTTCAGCAAGCGCCTGAGCCGCTCGGGAACCTCCCACCTGATAGGTGGGCATGACCTTAATCCCGCTTTCCACGGCCGCCGCGATATCGTCGTCGGTCAATCGCCTGGCTTCCACACCACTCTCGGACGCCACGCCGTAACCGGGCAGATGTCCGGCGAAATCGACCCCGGCATCGACCGCGACGCGAAAGTCGTGCCGGGTCTCGATGTGCGCCACGACTGGAAGATTGCGGGCATGCGCCTGCTCAACGAGAAACGGTATATTGGCTGGGTTGAGCCCCGTGGTACTGTTCGGGGCGCCGTCGGGGCCCGGAGCCTCGTATTTTTCCGAGCCGAGAAGATAGATTTTCACGAAGTCGACGCCGACCGCATCCAACTGGTCGAGGCTTTCGATTATCTCATCGCGATTGCGACCATAGAGGAATGCATCCTTGTAAAGCTCGTCATACCCCTTGCCGCCGTAGACGTTCGGCCCGAGGATCCTGACGTAAAGAGGTTCGGGATGGCTGCCTTTCTCGGTGATGCCGCCACCCGAAACCTTCACATCTGCAGTGTCGCTACGGGCGAAAAAGGCTGCAAATTCCTTGTCGAGCACGCTGTTCAAAATGTTGGGATTCCAGACATAGAACACACCGGCATCGAGGAATTGTTCGCTATTCTTCTTATTCGGATAGGTAAGGTGCTGATGACCATTGGCCAGAGCCGGCAGTATGAAGCGGTNTTTGAAATCGACTATGTGTGTATTCTTATCTTCCTCGTAACGGCTGAGCACTTTGCCTTTGCTCACGGCCAGATCGCGGACCTCGAAACCGCCGCCGTTCCAGACCGAGGCGCCTCGGTAGACCAGCTCCGCATCGGGCGTCGCGCAGGCTGAGACGGCCGCTGCACATGCAAGCGCAGCGATCTGCCGTATGCGATTGATAGTCACTCGAATTCACTCCACTGCGTCGTCCTAGACACAGGATCAAGCATCTACCGTAAGGCTGCTGATGTCAGCAGTGTTTCGACCAACGAACACGCTTTGGTCATGAAGCGACATGACGGTGTGACATTGCCAACCAAACGGCACAGCTTGCAGCTTTTCTCAGGCGGCGGCTCGATACCTCCTGTTCTCGGCAGGTATGATCCGAAGCAGCGGACAAACGGCGGTCGATACCATGCCGCGTTGCTAGAGTGTCCGACATCCACAGTGTTGTTATTGGCCGCTGCGAAGCCTGCGGCAGCAACGGCGGTTGCCGCATCGTTAGCGTGACCCTGATTGCTCGGCGGGCATCGTCGATACGGAAAACCGGGCCGAGCCGCAGCGTCAGCCTTTCAGGTGGTCGGGCTTCGCGCTGCGGTCATCGCTGACCGCGGTGGGCCGCACTTGCCCCTGTGATGGGCTAAAACCCGAGCGCGCCAGTGCGGCCATGGTCACCGAATTGTCCGAATTGTTGGCATTGCTTTCATATCAGGCCCTTGATCGTTTCAAGTTGGCTGATGGCCTACCAAAAGGAGCCGAGTTTCAGAGACGTTTCAGCCAGACAGGACGCTTAGTCGACACTAAAGCGCCGCTTCCTTGAGCAAGCGCGACCCTGCGCGGCTCGTCGTCACGCTCGACCCATTCTCCAGGTGTAGCGTGGTGCGGCCGTTCCCGGCTGGCTCTGTCCGCACGATCGCATCGATACGGACAAGATGGGAGCGATGCGCGCGCAGGAAGCGATCGAACGGCAGAACTGCCTCGAAATGCCCCAGCCGGCTTGTGGAAAGCACTGTCTTGTCCGCAAGCGAGAGTTCCGCATAGTCGCCAGCGCCCGATACTGCGACGATATCGTCGATTGCGATACGCTCGGTGTCGCCTTTCGTCTTGATGAGCACCGAGGATGCGTGAGGTAACTCTTCGCTCTGTGCAGCTAGCCTGCCCTGCAGCGAATCGATATGCTTCCCGAGCACGATTGCGAGGCTGGCCAGGGCCACGAGGGCGTAGAAAGTGACGCCCTGAAACATCTGCCATGCGAAAGCGACAGGAGAAAAGGGATCGATCACCAGCGTGCTCTCGACCCCAACCTTCTTGAGCGCGCGCACGACGAGAATCGCGAAGTACCATGTGAGCGCAAGCAGCAAAGCGGCTGGAATATGCGCGGCCAGCTTGACCCAGCCCGGCTTCGGCCAGACGAACCGATCGAGCAACAAGTGCACGACGACGGCAAGAAAAAGGGCAGGGACCACATTCTCAAGAGCTCTTGAGAACTTTCGAGCAGTCCATGATCAGAGGTAAGAGCGAAGACCGTCCAATAGGCGAGGAACAGAAGCAGAGCGCCGAAAATGGTCAGATGGGCTACAAGGTTTTTGGGCCTCGATTGATCCATGGCAGTGAAATAGGGGGGGGGCCTCAGACGGAGCAAGCGCGAATTGAAACGCCCGTGCCCAGTTGTCTGCTTCCTATCCTCGATCCACTCATCCACCAGCTTCGCATATTGCCGCGTGTTGAGATGACGTGTCTGGCCGATGTGGCTGGAAAAGGCACAAGCCTCCACCAATCCGCTTCGCCGTTCGAGCCATTCAAGCACCGTTCCGCGCCCATCGCTCGCAATCTCGAGCTGGATCGGGCGATCAGTATTTCGCTGCAAGACGCACGCACGCTCGCGACCTTGTGGCTCTCAAGACCTGAAACCAGACCACGAGTTTGCAGCGCAAACGGATCACGGCCTCCCAGCTTCCCATATGTTGCGAGAGCGGGGAGAGCCCGGTCTCGCAGCCTACTCCTTGCGTTCCAGAAAGAATCGGATCGCCCCAATCTGCTCTGGGTGAGAGGCAGCTTCGGTTGCGTCTCAGTTCCTGCATACAACGGCACGCGGTTTGCGGGGCGGGGCGTGGGGCAGACCTCTCGAAGTGCATCAGCATGCGGTGCCGCGTGATCCCTTGCCTCATTCGCAAAAGCGCGGTCTGAATGCGCTCTCAGGGTTGGCGCGAGCAAAGGTCCGCATGCGCTCGAACATGGCGATCCATTCTCTCGCTTCGAAAGCGCCCAATCGAACCTCAGCATCCACTTGAGACAACGCGGACAAGGCCCTGCTCGCATCATCAGCGACCACAATTCCATCAAACGTCACGCGCTCGGGGACAAAGTCATCGCCGCCCTGATATTCGCAATCGTGCAGGATTCTGATACGACCGCAGGCTGGGTCTGACGCATTCACAAAGTCGATGAGCGCCGCGAAAGATCGCCCACCCATGATGAGAAACTCCGCGTCGCAAGCCTCAACTTCTACACTGTACTCAGATCCCATTTGCCCTTCTCATTCGCCGGATGATTTCTGCGGTAAACACCTTTGGCCTTTCACGACCGAATACCACAATTGCGATTATGTTTCATATTGCAGACCAATCTTGTTTCGGCAGGCGTTTGGAAAGCCCAGCGATCGGGACAGTCGTCACCTCAAGAGTGAATATACCAAGCCTGGACAAGATCGCTCACGCGCCACTCTTCAGACTATCCCAATCGCAAATTTCCAGAGACAATCGGACCATCCGCCCCGCCGGGGTTCACTGGCCGCGTTTGATTGTGACCTTTCCATCCCGGCCACGTCGCCCATCCGAGCCTTCGTACCCTTTTTGGCCGGATCTTCCACTCGGGTAATTGAGGGACGCCCCGTATCTTCGCCCTCCCCGTCCGCGACTGCCTCTCTCGCCACCTTGTCCGCCAGCTCCGCCCTTCGCACGCACGCGCAGCTTGCCGCGCACATATTTATAGAACTCATCGCTGCCATAGATCGTGACAGTCACATCCGCAGCATTGCCTGCATTTCCGCCTCGCGCCCCGTCGCCGCCATTGCCACCATCGCCAGCTTGCCGGTTATACCTCAGTGAAGCGCTTCGGCCGTCTTCGCCCTTGCCGCCATCGCCGCCATTGCCGCCGCGCCCTCCACTTGTATCGATGGTAATTGCCCGGCGAAAATCGTGGTGAACCAGCGACACGTTGCTGGCAGCAGCCGGATTGACCAAGGAGCCGGGAAAGCTCATCGGCATACCCGTGGGTGAAAACCTTTCGATGCTGCCAACGGGCGCGGCAAGGCTGTAACTCTTCACTTCGCGGATGACGAGGTTGACGGGGCGCCCATTGGTGCCGTCTGTGCCTGGTGTGCCATCGCCGCCATTTCTACCGCGTGACCTGCCGTCGCGTCCGTCGCGCCCGTCCGTACCCTTGAACACGAAGAAACGATCAAACCGGGTGCTCGTCGGGTTGCGCATAATGCTTTTTTTGTCGGCACGTTCGGCGGCCAGCTTTGCGTCGCGCTTGCGCTTCGCCTCGGCGGCGCGTTCTTTTTCAGCGAGCTTTGCAAAATGCACATCGATCTTTTCAGCAGAGAGGGCAACATCCTCGATCACTGAGGCCGATGCATTGAGTGCGTAGAGAGCGTTCAACTCGTCGCGCGCCGCTTCCCAGCGCTTCAGCGCAACCAGCACCTTGACCTTGAGGCCCTGCGCGGTTGCAATCTTGGCGCCGCCTGAAATTGTGTCGATCTCGTCGAGACGGGAAAGGGCCTGTGTGTACTTTTTCGCTTCGTAAGCGCGCGTCGCATTGATGAATTTTACGCGGATCGCGTTCTGCGTCGCGGTATCAAGTTGCTGTGCGTTGGCAGTTGCGGGCAGCGCCAGAACGGCAGGTGCGCTGAGCGCGAGTAGTACGGCAAGTACTTGCCTCATGATAATTCCCCCAAATTAATCGATCAATTGCGCGAGAGCATTCGGTTTTTCCACGCGAGCGTATCGCGGTCGCACTGCTGCCGTTTGAGCTGCCGCTCCGCGCGGCGCCGCTCATTCTGGCGACGCTTGTCAGCCTCGATTTCGGCACGCGAACGCGCTCTTGTCGGGTACCGGCTAACTGTCAAAGCGAATTTGAACGAGCCAACTTCTTGATAGTTGAAAAATTTCAGGCTGGGCTTTTCAATGAATTCGCCGTCACGCCCTACAAAGCCACTTTTGGCGGCAATTGTTGTCTGGTCGTAGCCACTGCATTGGTAACGATCAAACTTGATCTGTACCTCGGCAATGCCAGCCTGGTAGTTGACCACGGTCCATTTGCGCATCGGGATGAGTGACCGACCGAGCGCATCGACCACGCCCTGAAGCTCGCCCTTTTTTACGATCTTGTGTCCGCCGACATCGCTTGCGTCAGCAAGGAAATCGCCCTTGCCGCCACCTGCAAGGAAATCTCCGCTGGCCGAAGATTGTGTGGCAGAGCTTGCACCGGGGCCAAGATCGGAGAGAAAATCGCCTCCGCTTGATGCTGGCTTTACACCCGCACGGCCAGCGGCCTTGCCCGGCCCGAGGTCGGCCAGAAAATCGGTGAGCGACTTGGTCTGCTGGTTCTTCATGCGCTTGGCCAGAGCGGCGTTTTCGCGGGCGAGGAAGTCTTCATTGGCCGCGCTTTGCGACTTGAGACGGGCAAGCTGCGCTTCTTGCTGGGCCTGAGCCCTTGCCTCTTCAGCCTCTGCTGCGTTCTTCTCGCGCGTAGCCGCTTCGGTCTCCGCGATGTAACCCTGGGCCTCGTTCATGGCCGTGCGCAGCCTAGCGACAGTATTCTCGCTTGACTTGCACGCGCTGTCGGATGCGACTTCCGGGATAGCGGCGCGGTTTGGATTGGCGGCATTCATGGCATAGCACTTGGCAATCACGCCGCTTCGCCGGTACGCCTCAATCAACGTGCGAGATCGCTCGACGACGCGTCGATTGTGTTCAGGCGATCCTCCCTGGATCGGTGTGCTTTGACTTGGCGCGTTGCGAGAGGCCTGCCGAAACTCTTCGGATGCGCTGAGATATGCGTCACGTGCAGTGTTAAATTCAGTATAATCGGGGCCGCCTTCACAATTCAGGCACTGTGCTCTCGATTGCGCGCCCAATTGATTACTACCCAATATCAGAAGCCCGGCAACCAGTGCGACACTATACAGCTTTCCGAACATATTCGACCCACACCGCCCCTTTCGTATTTCAATAGCGGACGCAACTATGATCGCAATATGAATTTTTATTCCGCTATGGTGCTTTATCAGGGAGCGCTGCAACGCAAGATTATACCCATATTCTGAAGAGAGCTTTTATGAACAGCTCGAGCGAATGCAAACGGTGGATGTCGAAATCCTGGCGTCCGAGTTTGACGGAGAAATGATTCAGGTCATTGAAAAAGCGCAACAAGCAGCGTGCGCCGGCAATTGGGTCATTAGCGGCACTGCTGCAATTGATTGCAACCTTGAGAAGCGGTCAGACCGCTTTCAGCATCGTTCATAGGAGCGCTGAGCGGCAGCTGTGATCCGGTAGAAGGATCGGCGGCGCTCCATTCCACCCGCTGCGGTTGTGAGATGCTGCGGACGCAAGCATTTTGTCTTGACTGCCATGACCATTGGGCAGGCGATTGGGCGCAAAGCGCGCTTCGAATAGATGCGGCATTCCTGTTCACTTTTACGGGGACATATGGCGCGCGAGCGCACCTAAATCGGAATAACCAAAGGCCAACCGTTGGAATTGCAACGACCCTTGAGTTGGAACGATCGCTGAATAATGCTCGTAAGTCGTTGAAACAATGGTCGGGGAGACAGGATTCCCAACCAATTAATTCAAACGCCTAGCCGCGCTCGTCCAAGCCACTCAAATCCGGAAACATTCTCCGGATGCCCCAAGCTTTGAATCACGCAAGGGGCACAGTCAAGGGCACAATTTGTGGCACAGTGTGTGCCCCATTTCGGCCATTTGGCACTGTCCGTGGCTCGTAGAGCCATCGACGGATCTTGCGCGCGTTGACCTACGTCATCTCAGGATAGCGTAGGTGGCATAAGGACTGTCATTGAGATGGCTCTCGCGTCGATCTGGTCCGCGATGATGCAGGCTCGGGGTCCGTCTTTCGAATGATCGGCATTGGATAAGGCAAGCGAAAGCCGCCGTTTGCTGCATCCAGCTAGCCAAGTCTTAACTTCTAGCTAATTCCTAATCTTGCGGGGTAAGCTAAGTCACCGCGCTGACCACGACGTCTGCCGCCCTATTTGTCTGAACTTCGAGCCCGATAGCTCGAGGCGACCAAAAGCGGTCATTAGCTCTCGCTTCGGCGAGGTCCGCTTTTGAGGCATTTTGAGCGGCCCTCAGATGTCGCAAAGTGGGTGGTTAGCTGCCATCCGCATCTGCGCCAGGGAGCGGCGACTTAGCGCCCCAAAATCGGTCACCAGACCATCGCCCGCGGTTCCCGAGAGCGGTCATCGCCGGTAAAGTTCGACGATGTTCGCGCACGGGGCTTTTTGAGCGGGCCCTGATCTGTAGGCTGAGTGGGAAGCTGACATCCCTCCGAACGCGCGTGACAACGTCTAACAACCTGATTATGCAACGTGGCCCGTGACCAGTCGATCCAAACTTACTTTTGGGTGGTTCCAGACGACCCTTGTGGTTGTCGCAATTTCGCTGATTGCCGGTGCCATGGTGCCGCGCGGCTATATGGTCGCGCCATCTGAGGCGCATGGTTTGCAGATTACGGCCTGTCCGCAGACCAATCCGCTTGCGCAGATGATTGCGCACAAACACGATACCGAGCAGCGAGAGCACCATGCCGCGATGGGTCACGACATGGACCCTGCCGACGGGCCAGCATCCTCCGCCGGCCAGTCCGGCGGCGATTGCGCTTTTGCCGGCCTGGGAGCTCAGGGGATCGTGCCGGCCGTCCATGCCTGGGATGGACCGGTAGCCGGTTCGGCAGCGCCGCTGGTCGCTGCTTACAGAAAGAGGATCGCGACGCGCCTTTCAAGGCTGCGTCCGCCTTTGCGAGGGCCGCCAGCCCGCGTCTGACGCCCTTTAGTTCAGACACACGCGCTGGCCAGCAGCTGGCGCGACTTGGCTTACGCAAATTCACCGGAAAAACCACTATGGCTTTCAACTCCCTTACGCGGGCGCTTGCGCTCGCCTCCCTCTCCTGCATTCCTTTTCAGGCCGTCATTGCGCAAGAGGCGCAAAGCTCTGATGAGAGCGACTCTACCGAGGCCAACCCGATCCTCACCGACACGATCGTTGTCAGCGCCGTGCGGCCAGACAGCGCAGAGCGGCTGAGTGAGGACAATCTGGCGATGCCCGAACAGATTGCTCTGCCCGCCGATGCCACGGCCATTGCGGCGCGCGTGCCGGGCGGCGCGTTCTTTGGCAATGGCGCGCTCTCGGGGCAATTATCGTATCGCGGCCTTGCCGGGGAGCGTGTGCTGGGCCGCGTAAATGGCCAGCGTTTCGCGACCGGCGGCCCGAATGCGATGGACCCGCCCTTCCACTACGCGCCTTCGGTTCTGGTTGAGCGCATTGACGTTGCGCGCGGCGTTGCGCCTGTCTCGCAGGGGCCTGCGCTGGCCGGAGCGGTCAATGCGCAATTGCTCGAGACAGATTTCGGCGACAGCGCCAACTGGTCGCCCGATCTGCGCTTCACCAGCCAGTATCGCAGCGTGGACAACAGCTATGCCGTGGGCGGCCTTGCGGGCGTGTCGAACGAGAACTGGCGTTTCGGCGTGATCGCGAGTCGCGAGGAAGGCGATGATTACGACTTCCCCGGCGGCACCGCAGTCGGCACCTCGTTTGAGCGCAACCTGTATGGCGCGCATGCCGGGTTTCAGACCGGCTCCGGCGAGCTTTTCCTCGAATATCGGCGCAGCGAAACCGATCCCACCGGCAACCCGCCCTTCTTCCTCGATATCGTGTTTTTCGACACCGATTTCGTCCAGGGCGGCTTTCGCGGAGAGATCGCCGACGAAGTGCAACTGACGGTGAGGCTGGGCCATGTCAGCATCGCGCATCTGATGGACAACCAGACAACCCGCGATCCGGTCGCACCGCCCAATCGCGCCCGCGCGACATTTGCTGACGCGGATACCAGCACGGCCGAAGTGGCGGTGAAGTTTGGTCAGGCGAACTCCTATGTGCAGATCGGCGCCGATGCCGAGCTGACCGACAAGTTCGTGACCATCACCAATCCGTTCAACGATGCGTTCTTTCTTGAATCGCAGCCCAACGTCCAGTCCGAGCGTATCGGTGCCTTCGCCCAATGGCGCGGCAATGCCGGCTTGGCCGAGTTCGAGCTGGGTGCAAGGATCGATAGCACCAGCCAGTCTTCGGGCGCGCCGCAACTGGGCTCGGCCGTGCCGATGGGGCCGCGCAACCTTGCCGCCGCATTCACCGCTGCTGACCGTGACCTGCGCCAGACGACCTATGACGCTGTGCTGCGCGCGTGGCTGCCGCTGGGGGGCATCACGCCGCGCGTGACGCTGGCGCGCAAGGAACGCGTTGCAAGCCTGCTGGAACGGTTTGGCTGGCTGCCGACCGAGGCGAGCTTTGGTCTGGCGGACGGCAATATCTATGTCGGCAATCTGGCTCTTGAGCCTGAGACGGCGTGGATTGCGGAGCTTGGCTTCGATCTTGAAACCGACACCTTCTCGCTGCGTCCCACCGCCTTTTACCGCCGCGTTGACGACTTCATCCAGGGCGTCCCCTTCGATGACACGATCGGTGTGATCGACAGTCCCGTCGAGATGATCGCCTCGATGAATGGTGATCCCACGCCCCTTCGATTTGGCAATGTCGATGCCGAATTGTTCGGAGTCGATCTCGATTTTGCGATATGGCCGGTCGAACGCATCGAGGTGAGCGGGACGGCCAGTTTTGTGCGAGGCAAGAGGCGCGATGCGGACGATAATCTCTATCGCATCCCGCCAGCAAACCTGCGCGTTTCGGCAGCCTATCGTGGGGACAGGTTCTCTTTCGGGGCCGAATTGTTTGCAGCTGCGGATCAGGATGAGGTCGCCGCTTTCAATGGCGAGGAGCCTTCGCAGTCTTTCGCCGTTGTGGGGCTGTTCGCACGCTACGGGTTGACCGAGAGGCTGGCTGTCGAAGCGGGTGTCGAAAACCTCTTCGATGAGTTCTATCAGCCGCACTTGGCTGGGCGAAACCGGTTTGGAGCCTCGGACGTGCCGCTGTTTGAACGGTTGCCCGGCCCCGGGCGCGGCGTGTGGGCTCGCTTGACGGGGAGGTTCTGATGAGGCGCCCTCGTGAAAACTAAGAATGTCCGAAACCAGTGATGACGGGAGCCAAAACGCAAACCGTAAGCTTCGCTTCAGGTGCAGCAGGGTAGGGGTCGCGCCATTTCGAGGCGGTCACGGAAGTTCAATCTCTATCGCTGCACCGCCTAATGCCTCTGTCTCGCCGTCCTGCAATCACGCAGGGCGGCGAGCTACAAGAGCGATGAGGGCAGACTTTGCAGATGCTCTGTCTCTTGGCTCAACCCGGCATCACGGCGGTGCGGGTTCGAACAGCTCCGTCGATACGAGGACAAGAGTCAGGCTCGCCAGTTCAGGTCACGGGCGCGGTCGGCTTGCAACATTCGAGCGCATGGATTGGAAGCGACCTCGATGTAAGAGAGAAGGGCTCTGGTCGGTGCGATACGAGTAAGAGGCCCGTTCCCGTCTGATCGAGCCAAGTGCCTAGATTCGAGATGACCTGCGCTTCGGTTTGCGCGTCGAGACCTTCGGTCGGCTCGTCGAGAAGCAGCCAGGGCCGTCTCGCCAAAAGCGCGCGGGCGAGTGAAAGGCGTTTGCGCTCACCGCCAGACAGGAAGCCACCTTCAGCGCCCAGCCAAGTGAAAAGCCCGTCGGGCATAGTTCGCACGCGCTCTTCGAGGCAGGTAATCCTGATAGCTTCGACCAACTGCGCCATGGTCAGACCCGGAGCTGCAACGCGCAAATTGTCTTCGATCGTTCCCACTAGCAACATCGGTTCCTGCGGAGCGAGCGCGAATTGACGGCGCAAGCGATCGGCGGGCAGCTCCGATATCTCGACGCCATGCATCGCGGCCGGGTGGGCCGCTTCTCGCATGCCTGCGAGTGCCTCGATCAGGCGCGTCTTTCCTGAGCCTGAAATGCCGGTAATCGCCACGCGTTCTCCTGGCTCGATTGTATGTCCAGCAATCGAAAGGCGTTCGGCACTGCTCTTTCGAACTTCATATTTGAGCGCGACGTTCCGGGACTTCGACAGCTCACCCAAGCGGCTCAGCGATTGTTCGATCCCTGACTGACGGAGCGAATTGCGCGTGAAACCTGTCATCGCCTCGACGCCCGCGCCGCTGGCGAGCAAGGCCATTGCCATGATCGCTGCACTGCCTTCGCCAAGAACGAAGACCAGTCCCACAGCGAGCGCCATCCATCCCGAGAGAACCGCGGCGATCATGGCTTCGCCTCTGAGCAATCGTTGTTTGCTCGCCTCGAACGCCTCCCATGAGGGAGTCATTTCTTCGACAATGCGCGGCGATAGACCATAGGCGGCGATCTCGCTTCGGGAGGCTGCGAATTCGGAAAACTGGGTCCGTAACTCGATTGCCTGCCGGGCGCACAATCTGGCCGGCTCATCGGTCAACCGCGCCGTGAGCCGGCGCACTATCAGCGGTATGATCGATAGGATGGCCGCTTGACCTATCGCTGCCCAAACACCGGCGGCCGAAACGAAAGCTACAGAGACGGCGCAACCAGCGAGCCCGGCAAACCATGCCGGTCGCCGCATGACGATATCCTCAAGAGCAGCAATGTCGTCCAGCAGGGTTGCGCTTGCTGTGCGGGCATCAATCGATGTCTTGCGGGAATCCTCGGCGGCCCGGCGCGAGAAGAGCCGGGTGCGCAGTTCGGCCATGGCCCGCAGCGCGGCCTCGTGGCCAAGCAGCCGTTCGCCATATCGAGCCGCCGTCCTGACAATCGCGAGAAACCGGATACCCGCGCTCGGGAGTAGGTAGTTGAACGCTTGCACGGCGGCGGCCCCGGCGGCGCCTGCGATTGCGGCGCTGGTCAGAAACCAGCCTGAAATGCCGAGAAGCGCGATAGCCGCTAGGCTCGCCAGGATCGCGCAGGCGATAGCCAATCGCAGTCGGCTGCTGCCAGCACCGGCGGCGGCCAGCAATTCATCGGTCAGCTCGCGCTCGCTCACAGTTTCACGACCTCTTGGGCTTGGGCAATGATACGTGGGTCGTGGGTGGCAACGATGAGAGCCCGTTCCCGAGCAAGCTTACACAACAATGCTGCTATGTCGTAAGCGGCGGCATCGTCCAGATCGGCCGTGGGCTCGTCACACAAAACCAGCGGACGTCCCGAAAGGACAGCTCGCGCAAGCCCGATCCGCCGCCGTTCACCACCGGAAATGCCTGAGCCCGTGGCTGAAAGCTGAAGATTCAGGGTGCGCTTCTCGATCAATGGCGCGAGCCCGACAGACAGTGCTACCAATTCGATTTCTTCCTTTGTCGCTTGCGGGTTGGCCAGCGCGATATTCTCGGCGATCGTGCCACGCAGGAAGACCGGTCGCTGGGCCGCCCACGCAATGTCTTCGCGTCGCGGCGCACCGCCAGCGCCGGGCACTTCGATGGACCCTGAAGTTGGTGTCAATTGACCGGCGATTGCAGCAAGCATGCTGGTCTTTCCGCTACCCGTAGGGCCAGTGAGCGCGACAAAGCCATGGGTGCCGATCGAAAGGTCAACCGGGCCGATGCAGCGCTGATCGAATTGAATGCTCAAGCCTTTTGCATGCAAGCCAGAGAAATGCGCGGTTCGATCAACATGAGTGATATCGGGTTCGATTAGCGGTGCGACGACCTTGTCAGCAGCCTCACCCATCTGCTTTTCGTGATATGCAGCCGCGAGCCGCCGCATGGGAAGATAGAATTCCGGCGCAAGCGCAAGCGCGAAAAACGCCTCGGGCAAGGTCAGCTGCTCAGGATCGGGAAACGGCAGCAATCCTAGCAGGCTAAAGCCGCAATAAACCGCTATGAGCGCCACCGCGAGCGCTGCAAAGAATTCAAGCGCGGCGCTCGACAGGAAAGCCTTCCTCAGCACAGCAATCGTGCGCCGGGAGAGTTCCCGAGAGGATTGGCCTATTTGCCGCGCGATCCGCTCCTCCGCTCCGAAATGGCGAATGATCGGAAGCTGCTGCAAGCGATCTTCGAGAAGCCCGGAGAGCGCCGTCAGGGCCGCAAGCTGGGCATCCGACTCCCGCGCAGCAGCTGTGCCTGTCAGGATCATGACAAGAATGAAGAATATGAAAGTGAACAGCAGGATCCCTGCCGCAACGAGGGATGCAGCCGCTGTCAGAGCAATGATGATCAAAGGCGAGATGCCAGCCGCAAGGCGCGCGGGTGTAAAGCGGATCTCGCGCATCCGAAATGCTTCACCTTGGTCAATGATGATCGAAGCGGCGCTGCCCGGATCGATCGGCTTGGCCAGCCTCCCACCAAGTAACGCAGCAGCAAGTTTGCGCCGTAAATCGAGAGTGACAGTCCTGGCACGGGACGCTGCCAGAACATCGGAAATTGCGGCGGACAAGGCCCGCACACCGCCTGAGATCAGGATCAGCGCAAGGGCAAGGCCATATTGCCCCGCGTCAGCATGCTCATCGGCAAACAGGGAGACGCCATAGGCAAGGCCCGCTGCAAAAAGAGCCGCGCCGAGCGCATCGAAAACCAAAGCGAACCTCTTCATCAATTACCCATTTTCATTAAAT
>JGI12109J20283_10002057_pt1 | contig 36671 bp, 31 predicted proteins | sample ElkSlonscriptome_12_FD_20283 | JGI IMG/M metagenome (IMG submission 20283)
CTTGGGCGTCAGCCGCGACAGCAGACCGGCGGCGCCGACCGGCGCGTTCATGGTTCGGGGGCGGGTTCGATCATGCTCCGACAGCCCCCGGGCCAGGTCGTCGAGCCGGTGGACCACATGCTCCTGGGCCGGATCGGGCCGCAGGTCTCCGGATTCGAGAAGCGTGCGATATCGTGTCAATGGGCCGTGTGGCGCGGTCATAGCTCAGCCCCACCCCCCGCGCGGCTGGGGGCGTGTTCCGCCGCCGGTTTCGCGTGGTCGACGTTCACGGGGTGCCGCGACCCCCAAGGGCGGTGGCGTCGGCACCGGTGGGAAAGCCGAGGCGGGCCGCCGCCACCACCGCGCCGGTCCGATTGTGGACCTTGAGCGCTTTCAAAATGGCGGTGACGTGAAGTTTCACCGTGCCCTCGGACAGGTCGAGGACGCGGGCGATCTCCTTGTTGGACTTGCCCTGACCCAGAAGGGCCAGGACCTCCCGCTGGCGCGGTGTGAGCAGGGCGCTGGTCGCCGGGCGGACGCCGGCGCGCTCGGGATCGTTCAGCGCGTCCGGGCTGTCGCTGCCCAGGGGCAGGGCCTGCTTGAGGCTGGCGACCTCCTTGTCTTCCAGCAACGCCGGCGGCAGGTAAACGCCGCCCGAGAGGACCAGGCGCAAAGCGCCGATCATGACCTTGCTGCTGGAGGTCTTGGGGATGAAGCCGGATGCGCCGAGCCGCACCGCGTCGGCCACCAGCCGCCGGTCCTCCGCCGCCGTCAGCACCACCAGCGGGACTTCGCCCAGGCGCTGTTTGAGGGTCGTGAGGCCCTCGTGCCAGCTCATGCCCGGCATCACCAGATCAAGCAGGGCAAGGTCGACGCCGGGCGGTTCCGCGGCGCGGGTGATGGCCTCGTCGAACGAACTGGCCTCAAGGATCTCCAGGCCGGGATCAAGCTCTGACAGAACCAGCCGCAACCCGTCGCGGAACAGTTCGTGATCGTCTGCGATCAGTATTCTCACCACGTCCTCTTGCCGCTGCTCGTTGATCTGCTTTTCGCTGTCCGGGAGCGAGACCGACCACCGCACCCCGTGCGCCGCGCGTGCGGTCGCCAGACATCCGCGCTAAAGCGACGGAAAGGATATACCAATTCGGCATCATCCACGACTATGGATATACAGGCTTGGACTCATTTGTGCCACCGGCAAAAGGACCATGGTCGCGCCGCCGGGTTGCAATTTCTTACGATCCTAAAGGCGCGGCGGATCCGGCAGGGTGCCGCCCGGGTAGATGGCGCCGGACCACGGATCGTCGGGGACCGGAGCGGGCGACCCGGTCGTGACCCCTGGTTTGGCGCGCGCCGGGCCGGGCGCGACGCACGCGAACGTCGCGCGCCACGGCTGCATGAGCCGGCACGTTCCCAGGCTTTCACCTTCGAACCGGGGCACGCGGTCCGTCTCCGCGCAGACCTCCGCCGCCAGAGCGCGGAGTTGTTCGGGGGTCGTTTCCCCCTTGGCGTAGCAGATGACCGGTCGGTCCGGTGTCGAGGCGCCCACCATCGCGGTGCTGCCGGCCTCGCGGCGGCTGTCCACGAACGGTGCGCCGCAGGCCGTGAGGGTCGCGGCCAGCGCGGCCGATAGGAGGATCACCCGGCCGATCCAGCCGTCGTTGAACTTCTGTCGCCAGGCGATCACGACGCGGAGACCTCCGTGGTGTGGGGGCGGGGAGGGAGGGACGGCGGGCCTCGCGGTGTGGCCCGCGCCCTGTTTTGAAGCCGGGGACGGCCGAAATCAAAACGATTTTTGCACGCGCCGTCCCTCGCTTGCGCGCGCCCGCGTCCATGCTTTATATGGGGCCTTGTCTTGAACGCGGGGAGGACGCGGGATGGCGGACGCCAAACATCGTCTGGTCACACGAAGCGATTTCGATGGCTTGGTCTGTGCGGCCCTGCTGAAGGAATTGGACATGATCGACGAGATCATGTTCGTCCACCCCAAGGATATGCAGGACGGAAAGGTCGACATCACCGGGCGCGACATTACAACCAACCTGCCGTATGTCCCGGGTGTCTATTTGGCGTTCGACCACCATTTGTCCGAAACCATCCGTGTCGGGCGGCAGGACAACCATATCATTGATCCGCTCGCTCCCTCCGCCGCCCGTGTCGTCTACGAGCATTTCGGCGGCCGATCCGCGTTCCCGCGGATTTCGGACGAAATGATGGACGCGGTGGACAAGGCGGATTCGGCGCAATACGACAAAGACGAGATCCTCAATCCGAAGGGATGGGAACTCCTGAACTTCATCATGGACGCGCGCACCGGCCTGGGCCGGTTCCGGACGTTCCGGATCTCGAACTACAATCTGATGATGGAGTTGATCGATTACTGCCTCGAGCACTCCATTGAGGAAATCCTCGCCCTGCCCGACGTGCAGGAGCGCGTGAGTCTGTACCTGGAGCATCAGGAGCATTTCAAGGAGCAGCTTCAGCGCTGCGGCACCGTGCACGGCAATCTGGTGGTGCTGGACCTGCGCGAGGAAGGGACCATCTGGGCCGGCAACCGGTTCATGGTCTATGCCTTGTACCCGCAGTGCAATATCTCGATGCATGTGATGTGGGGCCGGCAGCAGCAGAACACGGTCTTCGCGGTGGGCAAGTCGATCTTCGACCGGTCGTCCCGCACCAATGTCGGCGAACTGATGCTCGAATATGGCGGCGGCGGCCATCACGCCGCCGGCACCTGCCAGATCGGCAACGACAAGGCGCACGACGTGAAGGCCGAACTGGTCCGCCGCATCACCGCCGACGGCTGAGCCGGCGCGGTCAGGGCGGAACGCCAGCGCGGGAGATCCCTCCCGGCCTTCGGCCGGTTCGGGATGACTTTCTTGCTTTAACCCGCGTCATCCCGAGTGAGCGAAGCGAGCCGAGGGATCTCCCTCGATCGCGTGGCGCCATCGCCTGGCGACGACCCAACGCATCTGGCGGACGATTTAGCGCGAGTTCACGGCGACCAACGCACTTGGCGAGCAGGTCTTGGCGCAGGCGACGCCGACCCAACGACGCGCCCTTTCGTCGCCCGTTGTAACCAAACATTCACAGGCCTGTCACACGGGAGTCGTCGTCCGTGAGTACCGTGCCGGCAATTCGGGTGCCGGGCGCGGTATCCGAACGGCGTGTTCCTTCGGTTGCGGGAACCCCCGCGCTGAAGCCAATCGGGGGGGTGCCCCTCCCGAAAAGACGCTCCCACAATGACTTGGAGGTCCTCGTGATCAAGAAGAGCATTCTGCTGGCCGCCGTGGCCACCGTCGGTTTCGCTGGCGTCGCCGAGGCGCGCGACCAGATCCGCATCGTCGGTTCCTCGACGGTGTATCCGTTCACCACGGTCGTGGCCGAGAACTTCGGCAAGAAGACCGGTCACCCGACCCCGGTTGTCGAGTCCACCGGCTCGGGCGGCGGTCTGAAGCTGTTCTGCGCCGGCCTGGGCGTCGAGCACCCGGACTTCACCAACGCCTCGCGCGCCATCAAGAGCTCGGAGATCGAGACCTGCGCCAGCAACGGCGTTGAGGCGATCACCGAGATGCAGGTCGGCTACGACGGCATCGTCATGGCCAACGCCAAGAACGCCCCGGCCCTCGAACTGACCAAGCAGCAGGTCTACCTGGCCCTGGCCAAGGACATCCCGCAGGACGGCGAGTGGGTTCCCAACCCGAACATGAACTGGTCGGACATCGACCCGTCCCTGCCGGACGCCAAGATCGAGGTGCTGGGTCCGCCCCCGACCTCCGGCACCCGCGACGCCTTCGGCGAGCTGGTCATGGAAGCCGGCTGCGAGGAAATCGAGGCGTGCGCCGCTCTGGACGGTGACGAGTTCGACGCCCGCGCCATGACCATGCGTGAGGACGGCGGCTTCGTCGAGGCCGGCGAGAACGACAACCTGATCGTCCAGAAGCTGGAAGCCAACCCGGCCGCCGTCGGCATCTTCGGCTTCTCCTTCCTCGATCAGAACCGTGACAAGATCCAGGGTGCCACCATCGACGGCGCCGCCCCGACCTTCGAGAACATCGCTTCCGGCTCCTACCCGGTCTCCCGTCCGCTGTTCGTCTACGTCAAGGTGGCGCACATGGGCGTGATCCCGGGCATGGAAGAGTTCCTGGAAGAGTACACCTCCGACGCCGCCTGGGGTCCGGAAGGCTACCTGATCGACAAGGGCCTGATCCCGATGGACGAGGGTATGCGCGAGAAGATGCGCGAAGCCGCCCTGAACGGTGTTGACAACGTCAACATGTAAGGGGTCCGTCGCGCCGGGTTCTGGTCATCGCCCGCACCAGTGTGGGCGATGACACCGGTGACCGTCGGCGACCGGCCCCGGCCGGTCGCCGACGACGTCGGGGGGATGGTTCCACCGAACCGCGTTCTTGTCCCACGCTGACGTGCGAGGGTTTCCCGGCCCTGTCTCCGATCCCGCCGGTCGTGCCGCTGGCCGGGATTCGCTAGACCGGGGCGGTAAGCCGTCGCGTTGCCTGTGGTCGCATCCGTCGCATGTGCGCGGGCGCGTCACGGGCGCGGGGTTTTCGGGGTTTTCACGTCAAGGCACACCGCACGGCTCGACCTCGCCTGACTGCGCGCGGTTTGGCGCTGCGGACGCTCATCGGACCGCGATCCGGGAAACGGGAAGTCGTCAATGAATATCTTGCTGGTCATCGGTGTGATTCTCGTGCTGGCGCTGGTCGGCTTCTTTCTGGGGCGCCAACGCGCGGTCGTGAAGAGTGGCGGCGAAAGCAGGAGCCTGCATTCCCTTCCCGGTTATCACGGGCATTTCGTCGCCCTATGGGCCGCCGTGCCCTCGTTGATCCTCCTGGCGCTTTGGGTTCCCTTCGAGCCCGTGCTGGCGATGAATGCCGCCCTGGACTACTTCCAGGCCCACATCTCCGAGCCGGGCAACATGGAGGAAATCCGGCAGTCCAAGCTGTCCCTGTTGCTGGGCCTGTCGCAGGAGGCGACGACGATCAAGCTCGATGAGCTGTCCACCGACCAGTTCCAGCTGTTGCAGACGGAAATCCGCAACATGGCCTCCGGCACCGCCTCGGCTGGGCACGCGGCGTTCATCCAGGAGGTTGCGGACTACTATTCCAGCTATCGCCAGACCAGCTACTACCTCATGTTCGCGGCCTGCGTGGGCCTGACCGGCGCCGGCGCCGGCTTCGCCTGGAGCCGCATCGCCCCCGGAATGCGGGCGCGCAACCATGTCGAACAGGCGGTCAAGTGGTTCATGATCATCTGCTCGACGGTGGCCATCCTGACCACCCTGGGTATCGTGTTGTCCCTGCTGTTCGAGGCCCTGCGGTTCTTCGCCAAGATTCCCATTACGGAGTTCCTGTTCGGCCTGCACTGGAGCCCGCAGATCGCCATTCGCGAGGGACAGGTCGCGTCGGAAGGGACCTTCGGCGCTGTTCCGTTGTTCACCGGCACGCTGTTGATCTCGTTCATCGCCATGTGCGTGGCGGTGCCCATCGGCCTGTTGTCGGCCATCTACATGGCCGAATATGCCCATGCCAGGGTGCGCGCGGTCGTCAAGCCGCTGCTGGAGATCCTGGCCGGCATTCCGACCGTGGTCTACGGCTTCTTCGCGGCCCTGACGGTGGCGCCGTTCTTCCGCGATCTCGGTAACAGCATCGGCCTTGACGTCTCGTCGGAGAGCGCGTTGGCCGCCGGGTCCGTGATGGGCATCATGATCATTCCGTTCGTCAGCTCGTTGAGCGACGATGTCATTACGGCCGTGCCGCAGTCGATGCGCGAGGGGTCGTTCGGCCTTGGCGCCACGCGCTCGGAAACGATTCGCCGCGTCATTCTGCCGGCCGCCCTGCCGGGCATTATCGGCGGCGTCCTGCTGGCCGTTAGCCGGGCCATCGGCGAAACGATGATCGTGGTGATGGCCGCCGGGCTGGGGTCCAACCTCACGGCCAACCCGCTGGAGGCCGTCACGACCGTCACGGTGCAGATCGTGACCCTGCTGGTGGGCGACCAGGAGTTCGACAGTCCCAAGACCCTGGCCGCCTTCGCGCTGGGCCTGATGCTGTTCGTCATGACCCTGGTCCTCAACATCATCGCGCTGCACGTCGTGCGCCGCTACCGCGAACAGTACGAATAGGGGCGGGGCCGGCCGTGGAACCCGCGCCGCCGCGGCCGGCTTCGATGGGACCAAGATGATCGGGGCGCGCGCCGCCTCCCTTTGACCCCGTCCAACCGGGAGCGAAAGAAATCCATGACGAAGAAAGCCGGGTCGACGTCGACCTCCATGGAAAAGATGCAGGCCACGCTGAGCCGGCGCTACGCCGCCGAGAAGCGCTTCCAGTCCTACGGCGTCATCGCCATCGTCCTGGCGATGGCCATGCTGGTGACCCTGTTCGCCACCATCATCGGCACCGGGTACACGGCCTTCTGGCAGTACACCGTCCGTCTGGACGTGACCCTGTATCCGCAGGACATTGATCCGGACGGCAACCGCGACCCGGAGGTGCTGGCAAAGGCGGACTACCAGTCGGCCATCAAGGACGCGCTGTACTCGCTGTTTCCCGAGGCCACCAGCCGGCAGGACCGCAGTGCCGTCCGCGCCCTGATCAGCCCGGGTGCCAACTTCGTTCTCCGTGACAAGGTTCTGGACAATCCGGACCTGGTCGGGCAACGCGTCAGCGTGCGCGTGCCGCTGGCCTCGGATTTCGACCAGGTTCTCAAGGGCAACATCGACCCCGACGTGAATTTCGATGTGATCGAGGAGCGCAGCACGGACATCCCCTGGTCACTGCCGCCCGACGAGCGCCTGATCACCGAAAAGCAGGCTGGGTATCTCCAGCAGCTCATCCGACAGGGAGAGGTCGAGGCGAGCTTCAATATCTGGTTCTTCACCAATGGCGATAGCCGCCAGCCGGAACTGGCGGGTATCTGGGGCGCGGCCGTGGGTTCCATCTTCACGCTGATGGTGACACTGGCCCTGTCGTTCCCGGTTGGCGTGGCGGCGGCCGTCTATCTGGAAGAATTCGCGCCGAAGAACCGTTGGACCGATATCATCGAGGTCAACATCAACAACCTGGCGGCCGTGCCCTCGATCGTGTTCGGTCTGCTGGGTCTGGCCGTGTTCCTGCAGTTCTTCGGTCTGCCGCGCTCGGCGCCGGTGGTGGGTGGTCTGGTGCTGACCTTGATGACGCTGCCGACCATCATCATCGCCAGCCGTGCCGCGTTGAAGTCGGTGCCGCCGTCGATCCGCGAGGCGGCGCTGGGCGTCGGCGCCTCCAAGCTGCAGACCATCACGCATCACGTGCTGCCGCTGGCCATGCCCGGCATGTTGACCGGCACCATCATCGGCATGGCCCAGGCGCTGGGCGAAACCGCGCCGCTGCTGATGATCGGCATGGTGGCTTTCGTGGTGGACATCCCGTCCTCGCCGCTGGACGCGGCGACGGCCTTGCCGGTGCAGATCTATCTGTGGTCCGACAGTCCGGAACGCGGCTTCACCGAACGGACCTCGGCGGCGATCATGTGCCTTTTGGGCTTCCTCATCCTGATGAACGCGGCGGCGGTGCTGCTGCGCAAACGCTTCGAACGACGGTGGTAAGAGCCATGACCGAGCAGCGGAACGAGTCCGAGCAGGAGCACGCCTATCCGGAGACCACGGCCGGCAAGCCGATGGTGGACGGAAACGTCAAGGTGGCGGCGCGCAATGCCAACGTGTACTACGGCGACAAGCAGGCCATCAAGAACGTCAGCCTGGACATCGCGCCCAACGAGGTGACCGCCTTCATCGGTCCGTCGGGCTGCGGCAAGTCGACGTTCCTGCGGGCGCTGAACCGCATGAACGACATCATCGATATCTGCCGGGTCACGGGCGATATCCGCCTCGACGGCGAGGACATTTATGACCGCAGGGTCGATGTCGTCCAGTTGCGCGCCCGCGTCGGGATGGTGTTCCAGAAGCCCAACCCGTTCCCGAAGTCGATTTTCGAGAACGTGGCCTACGGCCCGCGCATTCACGGTCTGGTCGCGCACAAGGACGAACTTGACGAGATCGTTCACACCAGCCTGGAGCGCGCCGGCCTGCTGGGCGAGGTGAAGGATCGCCTCGATACGCCCGGCACCGGCCTGTCCGGCGGTCAGCAGCAGCGTCTGTGCATCGCCCGGGCCATCGCGGTCAGCCCCGAGGTGATCCTGATGGACGAGCCGTGCTCGGCGCTGGACCCCATCGCCACGGCCAAGATCGAGGAACTGATCGACGAGTTGCGCGAGAACTACACCATCGTCATTGTGACACACTCGATGCAGCAGGCGGCGCGCGTCTCGCAGCGCACGGCGTTCTTCCATCTTGGCAACCTGGTCGAGATGGGCGATACCGAAACGATCTTCACGAATCCCGAGCACAAGCTGACTCAGGGCTACATCACCGGCCGCTTCGGCTGAGGCGGCCCCCTCGCACGCGGTTCGAAGGATGGAAACGGTGGGAGCGGACAGGGAAGACCATACGGTCCGATCCTTCGACGCCGAACTCCTCAAGTTGGCGAATACGGTCGTGCGCGCCGGTGGCTTGGTGGAGGCGCAACTGGCGGCCGCCATGCAGGCGCTCGTCCGGCGCGACAGCCAGATGGCGGCGGACGTGGTGGCCGGGGACGCCAAGGTCGATGCCCTGGAGCAGGAAATCCAGGACATGGCCGTGCGGCTCCTGGCGCTGCGCCAGCCGGTGGCCCAGGACCTGCGCCACATCGTGTCGGCCTTGCGCATCGCCGGGGACCTGGAACGCATCGGCGATTACGGCGCCAACGTCGCCAAGCGGACCATGGTGGTCAACCAGGCGCCGCCCGTGCGTACCGTCGCGGCCATGCCGCGCATGGCCCGGCTGGCGCAAGAGATCGTCAAGGACGTGCTCGACGCGTATGTGGAACGCGATGTCGAACGGGCCATCGCCGTCTGGCGGCGCGACGAGGAGGTGGACGAACTCCACACCAGTCTGTTCCGCGAATTGGTGACGTACATGATGGAGGACCCGCGCAACATCACCGCCTGCACGCATCTGATGTTCATCGCCAAGAACATCGAGCGCATCGGTGACCACGCGACCAACATCGCCGAAACCATTTACTACCTGGTGCAGGGGCGGCCGCTGAAGGACGCGCGGCCGAAGGGAGCAGGGCAAACCATTGACCCGACGGTCGGGTCAGCCCCTATGGCGTGAGCGAGTGGTGGAGACCATGGAGACCATGAAGCCGCTGGTGATGATCGTCGAGGACGAGGCCGCCCTGGTCACGGTCCTTCGCTACAACCTTGAGAAGGAAGGCTACCGGGTCTGCGAGGCCATGGACGGCGAGGAAGCCCTGACCGTCTTCGCCGAAAGCAACCCGGATCTGGTGCTGCTGGACTGGATGCTGCCGGCGCTGTCGGGCATCGAGGTCTGCCGCCAACTGCGCCGCAAACCGGGCGTGCGCGAGGTGCCGATCGTCATGCTGACGGCGCGCGGCGAGGAGGCCGACAAGGTGCGCGGCCTGAACACCGGCGCCGATGACTACATTACCAAGCCGTTCTCGGTGCCGGAATTGCTGGCCCGGGTGAAGGCGCATTTGCGCCGGGTGCAGCCGTCGCAGCCCAAGGGCGTACTGGAATACGACACGGTGACCATGGACCTGGGCGCCCACCGGGTGACCCGCGCGGGGCGGCATGTCCACCTGGGGCCGACCGAGTTCCGCCTGCTGCGCTTCCTGATGCAGAACCCGGGCAGCGTGTTCTCGCGCGAGGCGCTGCTGAATGCCGTCTGGGGTCCGGACATCTACGTCGAGCCACGCACGGTGGACGTGCATATCCGCCGCCTGCGCAAGGCCCTGAACACCGAGGGCGAGGTGGACCTGATCCGCACCGTGCGCGCCGCCGGCTACGCCCTGGACGCCAGCGTCACGGCTTAGGGTGGAGGTCCGTCCGGCCCAAACAGCCGAAGATGGGATTGGCAGCGCACCGCGATGTATGTACATTGGGGTGCGCGATTTCATCGAGGGGTATCCCATGCGCCAATCCGTGACCATGCGTCTGGACCCTGACGTTTTGAAGGCAGCACGACTCAAAGCGGCCGGCGACAACCGGACGCTGACGAACTATGTCGAAACGTTGATGCGCCGTGACCTCCAGCCAGCAGCAGCCGACCCGGATCTCGTTGTGATCGCCCCCGCCGACGTTCGCGACTTCGTGCCAGTGACCATCACCGGCGAGACCGAGGACGAGCGAAACCGACGGGCCGACATCGTTTCCGCCGTTCTTGACGCCAGTGGGCGTTGATGGAGCCACCGTTCCGGCCTGGCCAGTTTGTGTGGTGCCAGTTTCCCTACATGGAAGACCCCGTGCGCCCTGGACCGAAGGAGCGCATCGCCTACATCGCCGAGGTCGGCCGGATTCGGGGTAACGTCCACCTTACAGTGATGGCCCTTTATACAACCACGGTCCCATGGGAGCCGGACGCACGCCTCCCTCTTGGGGTCGTCCCAGTGGACCATGGTACGGCCCAGGCCATGAACCAAAAAGGCTTTGTTCTGGATGCCCGGAAGGTGGCCTTTGTGCCCGTCACCAAGGCCTTCTTTCCCCGTCTCGAATCGCAGGAGAAGGGCATCGTCCACATGGCCTCCAGCCGGTTTCAGAACCATGTCCTGAATACGTTGGCGAAACTGGCGAAGCGTCCCGATCTTGTCGTCGGTTTGGGGCCGGATGCGCCTGGGTAGACTGGATAGACCAGGCACGCCAGCGTCACGGCTTAGGGTGCTCCAGCGGATCTACCTCGTTGTCCGGGCACGGCGTTTCGACCACGCCGCAGCGGCCCACATAGACCAGATCGAACAGGCCCCAGCCCTGGTCGACCTCGATTCGCAGCGGGATGGCCAAGTCGTGGTCTGTGACCGCGATCCGCAGGCCACCCTCGCGCCACTCGGCGGCGTGGTTCTCGCTGAATCCGCCCAGCGGCTCGAACCTCACCGTCACGACCCGCGCCCGCCACGGCTGACCGGCGGCGGTAATGGTCTCCGGCGGGGCGACGCGGATGTGGGCATCGTACCGCAGTTTGCCGTCAAACACGGGCACCACCATCTCGGCCGGGTCGGCGCTGCCCTGGTCGGACAGCGTGGCCACCCGCCGGCGCACGCTCATGAGGGCCGACAACGGGTCAAGCGTGCCGGCGCGCAAATCCGGCTCCATGCGATCGACCGGTTCGCCGTTCTTGAACCCCTTGGGGATGCCGTCCGGCCGGTCGTAGGCGACGCGCACCTCGCCCTGCTTGTCCCATTCGCGATAGGCACGGCGGTAGGCGGCGGGCTCCAGCGACCCGTCTTCGGTGATCCGGCCGTTGGCGGCGCGGTGCGCGCGGATGCCCCGGAAGGCCCAGAACAACCCGGTGGCGCGGGCGTTGAGCGTGACCTGGTAGCGGTCCGCCGTCTCGACGATCCGCACCGCCACGTCACCCACCGGCAGGCCCAGAAAGCGCGCCTGGTACAGCAGGTGCTGCTCCCGCGGCGCGGCGGCCGAGGCCGGAGCCGGCGGCGCCACGGCGACCAGGGCGGCCATCAACGCCGCGAACACCCTGGCGGCCATCCCCACCCGCAGGCGCCCTGCGCGCGCTTCACCTCGATCCTGTGATGCGAAACGGTGGCCTTGGCTCGTCCGATCGGCTAGGGTCCCCGCACTTCGGGACGGATCGTCCCTCCCGTCGCGGCGGCGTGCGAGCCCGCGCCGCCGCACGACGCGTTGCCGAAATCCCGGGCCGGTCCAATATCCGTGTGGGGTTGCGGCATCCGGTTCGCAGAAACCCGTCATTCGTTGATCGATCGAGGGTCCCAATCCATGAAACTCGCCGTACCAAAAGAACGCCGCCCCGACGAGGCGCGCGTGGCGATCTCGCCCGAGGTCGCCAAGAAGCTGGTCGGGCTTGGCGTCGAGGTGGTGGTGGAGACCGGCGCCGGGCTCGGCGCCGACGTCACCGACGCCATGCTCCAGGACGTGGGCGCCACCATCGCCCCGGACGCCAAGGCCGCGTTGGGCGACGCCGACCTCGTGTGGAAGGTTCAACGGCCGATGACCGCCGACGAGGGCACGGACGAGATCGCCCTGATGAAACGCGGTGCGACGCTGATGTGCCATTTGAATGCGCTCACCGAAAAAGGGATGGTCGACGCCCTGGCCTCGGCCGGCGTGGCGGCCTTCGCCATGGAACTGATGCCGCGCATCAGCCGGGCGCAGTCGATGGACATTCTCTCTTCACAGGCCAACCTGGGCGGTTATAAGGCGGTGATCGAGGCGGCCAACGCCTTCTCCCGCGCTTTTCCCATGATGATGACGGCCGCCGGTACGGTGCCGCCGGCTCGCGTGCTGGTGTTCGGTGCCGGCGTGGCCGGCCTTCAGGCCGTCGCCACCGCCAAGCGCATGGGCGCGGTGGTGTTGGCCACCGACGTGCGTCCGGCCACCCGCGAGCAGGTGGAAAGCCTGGGCGGCAAGTTCGTCACCGTCGACGAGGAGATGGAGAAGCAGGCGGAGACCGAGGGCGGATACGCCAAGGAGATGCCGCCGGAATACTTCGAGAAGCAGAAGCAGATCGTCTCCGAGCACCTCAAGAAGACCGACATCGTCATCACCACCGCCCTGATCCCCGGCCGGCCGGCCCCCAAGCTGGTCACCGCCGAGCAGGTCAAGAGCATGAAAAAGGGCTCGGTGATCGTCGACATGGCGGTCGAGACCGGCGGCAACTGCGAGCTGTCCGAACTCGGCAAGGCGATCGAGGTCGAGGGGGTCAAGATCCTCGGCTACCCCAACCTGCCCAGCCGGGTGGCGGCCGACGCCAGCCCGCTGTTCGCCAAGAACCTGCTGAACTTCCTGACGCCCCAGTTCGACAAGGAGGCCAAGAGCCTCAAACTGAACTGGGAGGATGAGACGGTGAAAGGGACCTGCGTCACCCACGACGGCAAGGTCGTGCACCCGAAGCTCGTCGAAGGCTCGAACTAGGAGAGGGACACCATGGCCAATCAATCCGAGACCATCGCGTCCCAGGCCGAGGCGCTGGCCGAACAGGCCGGCACGCTGGCCGAACAGGCGCGCGGCCTGGCCGAGCAGGTTGCCGGCTCGGCGATGGGCGCCGCCGGCGCCGCCAGCCATGCCGGCGAGTTCTGGTGGCTGTTCACCGTCTTCGTGCTGGCCTGCTTCATCGGCTTTTATGTCGTCTGGAGTGTGACCCCGGCGCTGCACTCGCCCTTGATGGGCGTGACCAACGCCATTTCGTCGGTGATCATCGTCGGCGCCCTGATCGCCGCCGGCCCGGCCGAGTTCACCAGCGCGAGCTGGCTGGGGCTTGTCGCCGTGCTGTTGGCGTCGATCAACATCTTCGGCGGCTTCATCGTCACCGAGCGAATGCTCGCCATGTTCAAGAAGAAAAAGAGCTAGGGAGGGCGAGACATGACCTCGGGTCTGACAATGCTGGCCTATCTGGTCGCCGCGGTGTGCTTCATCCTGGCGCTCAGGGGCCTGTCCTCACCCACCAGCGCGCGGCAGGGCAACCTGTTCGGCATGATCGGCATGGGCATCGCCGTGCTGACGACGCTGGTTTCTCCCAACGTGGTCAACTACCTGCCCATGGCGCTGGCGGTGGCCATCGGCGGCGGTATCGGCGCCGTGGTGGCGCGCAAGGTGTACATGACGGCGCTGCCGCAGCTGGTGGCGGCGTTCCACTCGCTGGTGGGTATGGCCGCCGTGCTGGTGGCCTGGGCCGCGCTGCTGACGCCGGAGAACTACGGCATCGGCGCCGTCGGCTCCATTCCGGTGTCCAGCATGGTCGAGATGTCGCTGGGCCTGGCCATCGGTGCCATTACGTTCTCGGGTTCGGTGGTGGCCTTCGCCAAGCTGCAGGGCTTGGTCTCGGGCTCGCCGGTGGTGTTCAAGGGCCAGCACCAGCTCAACGCCGCGCTGGGCATCGCCATCGTGGTGCTGCTGGTGATCTTCTGTATCACCGAGAGCTACGTCGTCTTCGGCCTGTTGACCGCGCTGGCCTTCATCCTCGGCTTCTTGATCATCATCCCCATCGGCGGCGCCGACATGCCGGTGGTGATCTCCATGCTCAACAGCTACTCGGGCTGGGCGGCGGCCGGCATTGGCTTCACGCTGGGCAACCCGCTGTTGATCGTGGCCGGCGCCTTGGTCGGCTCGTCCGGTGCCATCCTGTCGTACATCATGTGTAAGGGCATGAACCGGTCGATCTTCAACGTCATCCTGGGCGGCTTCGGCGGCGAGGGTGTCACGGCGGCGGCCGGGTCGGACGGCGACAAGGCGGTCAAGCCGGGCAGCGCCGACGACGCCAGCTTCATCATGAAGAACGCCTCCAAGGTCATCATCGTGCCGGGCTACGGCATGGCGGTGGCCCAGGCCCAGCACGCCCTGCGCGAGATGGCCGACAAGCTGAAGGCCGAGGGCATCGACGTGAAGTACGCCATCCACCCGGTGGCCGGCCGGATGCCAGGGCACATGAACGTGCTGCTGGCCGAGGCGAACGTGCCCTATGACGAGGTGTTCGAGCTGGAGGACATCAACTCAGAGTTCACGACCGCCGATGTGGCCTATGTCATCGGCGCCAACGACGTCACCAACCCGTCGGCCAAGACCGATCCGGCCAGCCCGATCTACGGGATGCCGGTGCTGGATGTGGAGAACGCCGGGACGGTGCTGTTCGTCAAGCGCTCGATGGCGTCAGGCTATGCTGGCGTGCAGAACCCGCTGTTCTTCAAGGATAACACGATGATGCTCTTCGGCGACGCCAAGAAGATGACCGAGGAAATCGTGCAGGCGATGGAATAGTCCCGGACCATAGTACGTTTGTCGGGCGGGAGGTTTCCTCCCGCCTGAACCCCCTCCCGCCCTCCCCCATAAATGGGGGAGGTGTTCGAGCGGTACATGCCGGCCGGACTCCCTCCCCATGAAATGGGCTATCATATTCACACTTCTTTTCCCGCCAAGCTGGGGTTGACTGCCCCGTCGGAAAATGATCCGTCATTGCGAACCCTCGTCGCAAGACGAGGGTGAAGCAATCCAGGGCGTAAAACACAAGTATCCGCCCTGGATTGCCCCATTTCTTTAATTTGGGCTTCGCTCCTCGCAATGACGAGAAAGAGTAAAGATGCGTGAATCTGATAGATGAAATGGGGAGGGCTGGGGTGAGTTTTTCCTCCCGACGCCGGACGAACGGACCCGTGGAAACGTGGGGTGTCCGGTGCCGGGGCGGTATTTCACGTCCACAACGCCTGACCATCCCACCGCCTTACCAAAACCAGCCCCGCCACCACCGACCCGGCGCACAGCCCCGTTCCCAGCAGGAACGCCAACCCTCCGACGGCCTCGTACAGTCCGCCCGAGACGATCATCGCCAGCCCGAGAAGGGCACCCATGGCCAGCGCCGAGTACAGCCCTTGCGCCCAGAAGAGCGAGAACGCCGCCAGACCGATGTCGGCCATCGCATAGCCATGCGCCGCCTTTGGCCCGACCCGGCGGTCCTGAAGGCCGGCGCAGACAGACCGCACCTCTCCAATGAGGCTCTCCAGCACGCTCATGCCAACAGAGAGTTGCTCCCAAGACCCTACAATCAATCCCTACCGCCTACATTTCGTGTCTCTTCCGACAAAACCCACTGCCTGTGATACTTTAGACTCACCAGCCCATTTTGCCTTGCTGCCTCTTCCCCCACATTCCAACGCGATTCGTTCGCGTTGCGAATTGCTGGACGAAAACGTTATTGATTGCGGGATTTTAACAGATTATATTAAAGTAGAGTTGTAGTGTTGTGGCCCAGGCTGGCGTTGGTCGGGGGAGAGTTCGGTTCGCGCCGGGCTCTGACGCCGCATCCTGGCTTCGCCGCAGAGGGGACAACAGAGAGGCCACCATGCCGCAAACCCGTGATGCACACCCGGTTCAGGGTCGCAAGCCAAAACGAACACACCATCTTGCCACTTTGGGCCTTCCCGCGCTGGGCCTGACGGGCGCCCTTCTGCTCGGCGGTTGCGCGGTCGGCGAGGGCGGCATGGTGGAGGTCATGAATCGGCCGACCCCAGCCGTCGACTCGGCGCTGGCCGCCCTGGCCCGGGGCCGGGTCGGCGATGCCGAGGCGTGGACGGCGCGCGCCCTGGCCGCCAATCCCGCCGATCCCCACGCCCTTCTGATCCGGGGCATGATGGCCGAGCAGGCCGGTCAACCGGCCGTGGCGCGCGAGGCGTACGAAACCATCCTGCGGCTTGAGCCCGACGCGACCATTGATCCGACGCCGATGGACATGGACTCCGCGCCGCGCCCGGTTGTCGAGATCGCGGCTGACCGCCTCTCTCGTTTGCCGCCGACACCAGTCGGGCCCGGCTTCGCCCGCGTGCCCGGCGTCACCGGCCCGACGGCGATGGAGACGCCGGACCCGCAGACGAATACCGCCCCCACCGCGCGGGACGAGGCGTGGCAGAACGTCTCCGGCCGCTTCGAAACGCTTGAACGGCTGTTCGACCAGGGCCTCATCACCGATACGGAATACGCCAAGCGGCGGCGCGAGAATCTGGGCGCCCTCCTGCCGCTCACGCAGGAGCCGCCGGCGGCCGGCCTGACACGGCCGGCGCCGCGCGCGACGGCCGTCGTGGGCCGCCTGCGGGATTTGGCCGGCACGTTCGAGAGCGGTGCCATCTCCGCCAGCCAGCACGCCGCCGAGCGCCGGGCGATCCTTGATGCCCTGCTGCCCGCCGAGCCGGTGACCCACGAAACCGCGGACATGCGGCCGCGCAACGCCCGTGATGTCGCCCGCATGGCCCGCCGGCTGGAGGACGCCTTGCGGCGCGGTCTGATCACGAACGCCGAGTACGATGCCGAACGCGCGGCCTTGAACGCCCTGGCGCGGCAGCACGGGCAGGCGGCCACGGCGGCCGTGCCGCCGCCAGCGCCGGGCGGACACGGCGGGATGGACGACCCCGCCAAGGACGAAGGGCACACCGACGACGCGAGCGAGGACTCCGCCGACGGGCCGCGTCCGCTGCTGCCGGTGCCGACCCAACCGGGCGTGACCGCCGGGCCGCCGACGGCCAATGCCGAGGACCCGGCCACGCAACGCTTTTCCGGCGTCACCGGCGCCCGCAGTGATGCCGCCGCGTCCCAGCCTGACGGCAACCACGTCCATTTGGCCTCGTACCGCACCTTGCAGAGCGCCCAGGCCGGCTGGGCGGCGCTCAGCGCGCGCTATGCCGGCCTGATGCGCGGCATGATGCCGACCTTCGAACGGGTGACCATCCCCGACAAGGGCGAGTTCATCCGCCTGAAGGCCGGCCCGGTGGAGATCCCGGGCGGCACGGCGCGCTTGTGCGACCAGTTGCGGGGCGCCGGCCAGTTCTGCGAACCGACCAAGGTGAACTGACCGAGGTGAACTGACGAGCCGCTCCGCGCGCCATTGACGGCCGGCGGCGGCCCTGCAATAACCTCCGGACGACCTTGTCGCCCGGCCCGGGTGGCGGAATTGGTAGACGCACCGGACTCAAAATCCGGCGGTGGTAACACCATGCGAGTTCGAGTCTCGCCCCGGGCACCATCCCCCAGACACGCTTTCTGGTGTCGACACGTTAGGGTCTTCAATGGGCTAGGCCTTCTGCTGGCGGTGCACAGGAGGGGATGCATCCCATTCGGACAGACGTCGGCCGTCCTTTCACGCCGGATGTAGGGGCTTCGCCTCCAGCCGGACGCCGAGGGCATGGGCCACCTTGACCACGGTCTCAAAGCGCGGCTTGGCCCCCGGGGACAGCGCCTTGTAGAGGCTTTCCCGGCCCAGCCCGGTGTCGCGGGCCAGTTGCGCCATGCCCCGGGCGCGGGCGATGTCCTTCACGGCGGCCAGGAAGGCGTCCGGATCGGGGTCCTCCAGGGCAGCGGTCAGGTAGGCCGCGATGGTCTCGTCATCGGTCAGATAGTCGGCCGCGTCGAAGGCGTCCGTGCGGAGGTTCGTGCACATGGCCTTCAGCGTATCCTTTCGGATACAGTTGTGCAACGTCCATCCTGTGCAACGGCCATCCGCTTTGGCGTTCAGCCGTCCAGGGCCTGGATGGCCGCCTCGACCTCTCGGAACGCCGGTTCAAGGCTGTCGCGCAGGGCCTTCGGCGTCTTCGTGTCGCCGTGAAAGAGCGCCTGTTCGACCTGCTTGCACAGAGTGCCCAGGCGTAGCGCCCCGGCCGAGCGGGCCGCGCCCGAGACGGTGTGAGCCGCCTTGCGCGCCGCCTCCAGGCGGCCGTCGTCCAGCGCGGCCACGGTTTCCCGCAGATCGCCCTGGGTGGACTCGAGGAACTCGGCCAACAGCCCCTTGAGAACGGCCGTGTCCCCACCCACCAGGTCCGCCATATAGGTGGTGTCCAGCACCGGCGCGTCCGGAACCAAGTCCACGTCGGGCGCGGGGGCACTGGATGACGTGGCGCCGGGATCGCTGGGAGGCGCCTCGGAGGGTGGGTCGGCCGCCATCCCGGGCACCTTGATGTGGCGCAGATCCAGCGCGCGAGGCAGCCACCGCGTGATGGCGGCATCGAGATCGGCGACGGCCACCGGCTTGGTCAGGTAGTCGTCCATGCCCCGCTCCAGGCAGGCCTGGGCGGTGCCGGCGATGGCATCCGCCGTCAGGGCGATGATCGGGGTGTGCCGCGCGCCCGCCGCCTCCCCTTCGCGACGCCGGATGCGTTCCGTCAACTCGTACCCGTCCATCTCCGGCATGTGGCAGTCTGTGATGACCAGGCCGTACGATCGGCCCTTGAACAGAGCCAGGGCCTCGACCCCATTGACGGCGTAGTCCGCCACCAGGCCCAGTCGATCCAGCAACATGCGGATGACCGTCTGGTTGGTGGGATTGTCCTCGGCCACCAGGACGAGGCAGTCTTCACGTTCCGCCGTGGCCCGGTCAGGGGCCTGGTAGGTTCCCGTGGTGCCGGTGATCGGGCGGTCGGACAGGCGGCGGCGCCATGGGCTCTGGGCGTCTGGGGCCAGGCGGCCCAGGGCCACGGCCAGGGCGAAGGCCACCTCATACCCATGCACCGGCCAGCCGATGACGGCGCTGACGCCGGGCCTTTCTGCGGCGCGGCTGGTCTCGCTGCTGCCGCGCGGAACGACCGCCAGGATCCGGGGTGGATTCGCCGCGCCGATGCGCAGGATGTCGTCGACCAGGCGGAGGGCCGGCGCGTCCTCCACGCGGCGGTCGAGAATCACGGCGTCCACCGGCTGATCCCGCACCAGGGCGAGCATGAGGGCGGCCTTCAGGGCGTCGGTCGTGTCGGCCGGGATGGCCTCGGCGCCGGCCCAGTCGAGAATGCCGCCGAAGTGGTCGCGCGCCGTGCCGCTGTCGCTGACCACGACCGCGCGCGCGCCCTGGATCGGCGGCGGGCTCAGGTCGCGCCGCTCCGGCCGGGGAGTGAGCGGTACCTCGAACCAGAAGGTTGATCCCTTTCCGGGTGTGCTGTGCACGCCGATGCGGCCGCCCATCAGGTCGACCAGCGTGCGGCAGATGGACAACCCCAGGCCGGTCCCGCCGAAGCGTCGCTGGGTCGTGTGGTCGGCCTGCGAGAACGGCTTGAACAGGCCGGCCATCTGCTGATCCGTCATGCCGATGCCGGTGTCCGTGACCTCGAAGCGGATCCCGTGCGGCGCGTCGGCGTTGTCGCTGTCGCGGGGGGCCGCGTCGATGCGGCTGACGGAGAGCGTCACATGGCCGTGCTCGGTGAACTTGATGGCGTTTCCGGCCAGGTTGATCAGGATCTGCCGCAACCGGTGGGGATCACCGCCGTAATGGTCGTGACTGTCCTGTGTGGGGCGGCAGATCAGGTCCAGGCCCTTGGCGGCGGCCTTGGGGGCCAGCAGGTCGGCGACCCGTTCGACCACCTGGGTCAGGGACAGGCTGACCGTCTCCAGGGTGACGCGGCCCGCCTCGATCTTTGAGAAGTCCAGGATCTCGTCGATGATGGTCACCAGCGCGTTGGCGCTTTCCGTCACCACGTCCAGCATGTGCCGCTGTTCGGCGTCCAGTCGCGTCTGGCCCAGCATTTCGGCCATGGTGATGACGCCGTTCATGGGCGTGCGGATCTCGTGGCTCATGGTGGCCAGGAAGACCGACTTGGCGCGCGCGCTGTCCTCGGCCGCCTGGCGGGCCTCTTCCAGGGCCTCGGCCTGTTCCTTCATGTCGGTGATGTCGAAAACCCAGGTCAGGATCGCCGCCTGCCCCTCGAACGTCAGCCGGCGCATGGAGACCAGCACCCAGCGGGCATCGCCGTTGCCGGTGCGCACATGGGCCTCGACATGCTCCACGAGCTTGCCGGCGATGGCCTGTTTCTGCAAAGCCTGAACGAGGTCCGGGTCCGAGCAGTCGAGGCTGAAGTTGTACTTGCCACGATCGTCAAGGTTCTGACGCCCCAACTTGTAAAACATCGGATTCCAGAACAGGAACCGGCCGTCCTGGGCGGCGATTCCCATGGCGATGGGCGCGGTCTGGATGATGTCGAGCAGCTCCATTTCGGTCTTTTCCCGCTCCTGTTCGGCGCGGCGGCGTTGCTCGATCTCGCGTTTGAGATAGCGGGTGCGTTCCTCCACCTGCTGTTCAAGGAACTCGTTGGTCTCCTTCAAGGCCGCCTCGGCGTAGCGGCGCTCGGTGATCTCGACGCCCAGTTCGCGGGTCCGTTCCTCGATGCGGTACTGCAATTCGGCGTGAAGGTCGCTCATCTCGCTCTGGGCGAGGTGGCGGTGGTTCACGTCCTGGAACCAGCTGACGATGGCCGTCTGGCCCTCGAACCGTGTCGGCTGCCAGGACACCAGGAACCAGCGGGCGGTGTCCGCACCCGTGTCGGGGTCGCGCGTGCGCAGGCGGACCTCGTGCTCCAGGACGCGACCCCGGAAGGCGTACAACTCCAGCATCCGCGCCCGCTCCTGCGGGTCGACATACAGGTCGTTGATCGTCGTTCCCTTCAGGGCGGACGTGGTCTGGCCCAGGAGGTCGGCGAGCCGCCGGTTGGCCATCAGCACCCGCCCGTCCTTCAGCGTCACGGCGATGCCGAACGGGCTGAGTTCGATCAGGGTACGGAAGTGGGCCTCGCTGTCGCGCAGGACCTCCTGCGCCTGCCGCTGGGCGGTGACGTCGCGGGCCAGGATCACGAACAGGTCGCGGCCGTCCCGCACCATGTGCGTGCCGCGCAGTTCGACATCAACAAAAGACCCGTCCTTGCGAAGATGCCGGCCGTGCGCATTGAGCGGGACGCCCTCGGTCTTGAGGCGCTCCCACATCGCCCTTGCGGTCTCGGGGGGGATCGCGGTTTCGACATCGCTGACGCGCAGGGTCAGGAATTCGTCGCGGCTGTACCCGAGCGCGGCACAGGCCGCTTCGTTGACCGCCAGGAAGCGTCCCGTCTGGTCATGGACATAGACCGGATCGCCGAGCGCATCGAACAGGCGCGCGGCATCGTCCCCGAGGAAGCTGCCACTGATCGTGCCCGTTGGGGGCCCTGGCATCGGGGGATCAGAAGCGTCCGAGGGGACCATGGTCGTGCTCCGCCGCGAGTGTCGCCCCGGATCCTATCGGCGTCCGGTCGCCGGTCAAACCCTCTTGCCGGGCGGACCGACCGCGGCCGGGGTCATCGGGTGATGGGCTTGTACTTGATGCGGTGGGGTTCGGTCGCGTCGGCGCCCAGACGCCGCCGTTTGTCCTCTTCGTAGGATTCGAAATTGCCCTCGAACCACTCCACATGGCTGTCGCCCTCGAACGCCAGGATGTGCGTGGCGATACGGTCCAGGAAGTAACGATCGTGCGAGATGACCACGGCGCAGCCGGGGAACTCCAGCAGCGCCTCTTCCAGCGCGCGCAGGGTTTCCACGTCCAGGTCGTTGGTCGGTTCGTCAAGCAGCAGCACGTTGGCGTGGCTCTTCAGCATCTTGGCGAGGTGCACGCGGTTGCGCTCGCCGCCGGAAAGCTGGCCCACCTTCTTTTGCTGGTCCGGTCCCTTGAAGTTGAACTGACCGACGTAGGCGCGCGACGGGATCTTCCGCTTGCCCAGATCGATCTCGTCGAGACCGTCCGAGATCTCCTCCCAAACGGTCTTTTTGCCGTCCAGGCTGTCGCGGCTCTGGTCGACGTAGCCGAGCTTTACGGAGTCGCCGATGGTCAGGGTGCCGGAATCGGGCGTGTCCTGGCCGGTGATCATGCGGAACAGGGTGGTCTTGCCGGCGCCGTTGGGGCCGATGACGCCGACGATGCCGCCCGGCGGCAGCTTGAAGTCCAGTCCCTCGATCAGCAGGCGGTCGCCGAAGCCCTTGGTCAGGCCCTCGGCTTCGATCACCCGGTTGCCCAGGCGCTCGCCCGGCGGAATGGTGATGGAGAGCTGATCCGGCCCCCGGTCGGCGGCGCGGCTGACCAGTTCGTCGAACGCGGTGATACGGGCCTTGCTCTTGGTCTGGCGGGCCTTGGGCGAGGAGCGGATCCACTCCAGTTCCTGGTTGATGGCCCGCTGGCGGGACTTCTCCTCGCGGGCCTCCTGTTCCAGGCGCTTGGCCTTCTGTTCCAGGTAGGTGGAGTAGTTGCCCTCGTAGGGGATGCCGCGGCCCCGGTCGACCTCCAGGATCCAGCCGGTGACCTTGTCGAGGAAATAGCGGTCGTGGGTGACGGCCACCACGGTGCCCGGGAACTCTTCCAGGTGGCGCTGCAACCAGGCGACCGATTCCGCGTCCAGGTGGTTGGTGGGCTCGTCCAGCAGCAGCATGTCCGGCTTGGACAGCAGCAGGCGGCACAGCGCCACCCGGCGCTTCTCGCCGCCGGACAGCTTTGAGACATCGGCATCGCCGGGCGGGCAGCGCAGGGCGTCCATGGCGATTTCGACGTGGCGTTCGATGTCCCAGGCGTCGGCGGCGTCGATCTTCTCCTGAAGGTCGGCCTGTTCGGCCATCAGGTCGTTCATCTCGTCGTCGTCGGTGACCTCGCCGAACTTGGCCGAGACCTCCTCGAAGCGGTCGAGCAGGCCCTTGACCTCCGCCACGCCGTCCATGACGTTGCCCATGACGTCCTTGGACTCGTCCAGATGCGGTTCCTGCGCAAGATAGCCGACGCGGACACCGTCCGCCGCCCAGGCCTCGCCGCCGATGTCGGTGTCCTCTCCGGCCATGATGCGCAGCACGGTGGACTTGCCGGCGCCGTTGGGGCCGAGCACGCCGATCTTGGCGCCCGGCAGGAAGGACAGCGTCAGGCCCTTCAGGATCTCCCGCCCCCCCGGGTAGACTTTGGACAGGTTCTTCATGACGTAGATGTACTGGTAGGCGGGCATGGGCTCCTCCGGGAGGGGCTAAAGACAGGGCGGACGCCAAACGCGGCCCCGTGTGGGCACACGGGCCGTGCGTGGCTGGGTCGCATCAGGTGGCGCCCGTTCTAACGGAGGATCACCGGGCGGGCAATGGGGTGGGGGGCGAAGCGAGTCTCTTGGTTGGGTGTTCACGACCCGTCCAAATCGTCTTCTTTTTTTGCCAAGGTCACAAGATCATGCTGCAATGGTTGTGGTGGCCCTATGACCAAGGCCTCGCCGTCCCGTCTGCGAAAGGTACCGCTCAGCCCGAGCAGATCATTTCCGTCAAACGTGTGCATCTCATCACAATTGGAGAACAATGCAGTGGCGAGGTGAATGGCATCGTTTGGTTTTTTTATCTTCGGATGGCGACGAAAAAGATTTCTGGCATGTGTAGCTATAGAAGGGGAAAGATCAATAATATCAAAAAAATCGTTGTCCCAAAATCGATCCAATAAGTGATCGTGCTGTTCCTGAAAATATTCCCTCGTTTTTCCGTCTTCGCACCTAACCTTGCATACTTCTGACAGCGTCAATGTAGAAGTTACAATAACAAGATCTCCTTTTTCTGCGGCCGTATATATGCTGCGACATATGGGAAATCTTCCATCTTCCTGTTGAATAAGGCTAATAAAGCAGCACGAATCCCAGTATATGCGCTTTTCAGCCATCTCCGCCTCTTAGCATGTCAACGTAGTTCTCAGATTTCATGCCGCCGGTAAACGTGTCATCCAAAATAGCGTCAAGGCCGACAGCAGAAAAACTAATAATGTCCAACGCCTCGGCTTCAATATAGCGGATATCACCACCGTCACCGTAGTATTTGCGGCCGACAACACGAACCCGCTTTCCTTCCCATACATCCGTTAATGTCTTATCCATTCCAACGTTCTTGGCGCGCGTTTCGGTCAGACGACAAGTAATGCGGTCTCCGCCCTTGGTCAAGATCCAGAAGGCGGGCCGATTTCGGTATTCCCCAACATTTTGAATACGGCCGAAGACCTCGCCAAAGGAGGTATGTTTCGGAATGTCACTTCCAGCAGGAATTTCATATAACTCAATATGATCAAGGGCCGTTTTGGAGATGTGTGGGGTAATATGGATAACGTTGTCGTCTTCCCCACGTCGATATACACGTGTCAGGCCGATCCGTTCTTGGTGTCGTTGCAGTATACGTTTTCCGACCACCAATCCCTTTCGGTCCAACCAGTCCGGGATGCCCGTATTGATGTCACCCAAAAGGCCTCTCATTGCGTCAGAAGCCCGGGCAAAGTCGGCGTCGGCCTCGCCGCTCACATCGGTGCCCTCTTCGGTCGCTTCTGGTGCGATTTCCACCGTTAGGGGGCTGTTGGTCGTGGCTGCTTTCAAGACCCAGGTATAACGGCACACGTTTCCCCTGGCTCGTGCGGGCGCGCGCAACCACTCCACCAAATCGAGGATTTGGTGCATCGCATCATCGATCGCGAGGGGCTTCGTCTTCCCGCCGCTCGGCTGAACGACAAATACGTAGGACTTGCTCATCTCGCCAACTTCCGGTGAAGCATCACTGTGTCAACCGCCATGCCCGGTAGCCACGCGCCTTCGATGCCGCGACATTTAATCGCACAACGGCTTATGATAACGTGAATGGTCATGCACTCACGTCGATTCAAGCGGCATTCAGAGCCCGCGCCTCCGCCATGATCTCGTCCAGCGATTTGTCGCTGACGCCGCTGGCCAGTCCCTCGTCGATGGCGCGCTGAAGCCCGGCCCGGGCGTGGTCGCGCTGGATCAGGTCGCGGACGGTGGCGCCAACGTCGGCATACCCGCCGGCGCTCGCCTGGGTCTCGCACCACGTCTTCAGGGGCTCGGGGAGGGAAACCGTGACATGATCCATGCCCTGGGCCTTTCAACCAACTCAAACAACGTCGCCGGCGCAATCCGCCCTGTTCAGGATTCGTTCAGTCTATCGCGGCGGGCCAAGCGGGGCAATGGCGTGGCGGCATCGTGTCCGGGCCAACCTTGAGGCCGGCGGTGCGGCGGTTCGACCAGGTGCGTCAAGCGAGAGGCAGGGTCACCCGAGGCCCGTGACCGGTGTCCAGGGTGAGCTCCAGCGCCCGCCCCAGTCCCGCCCGCGCCAGGCCGTCGGCCAACAGCAGGGCGGCCGCGTCGGGTTCGGCGCGCAGCGCTTCGGCAAGGGTGGCGGGATCGACCGGTGCCGCACCGTGCGCTGTGTGGGCGGTCAGGATCTCCCGCGCGGCGGCCGACGGCGGCGGGCCGTCATCCTCTATCGTGAGGCGGACGCCGCCGCTGTCGTTCCCCTGCACGCTGACCGAAACGGTGCGGGACGGGGCTTGGTCCGGATCCACGGGGCCGTCGACTCGTAACAGGACGCTTTCCACGGCATAACCGATCACGGCCGCCAGCAAACCCGGGTGGGCCGTGGCCGCCAGGTCCGGCGGGCAGGCCAGGGTGAGGTCAACGCCCCGGGCCCGGCTTCGCTGACCGAGCACGGCCAGGATGTCCTCCAGCAGGAGGTCGAGCGGCGGCGCGGGGGTGTCCGGCGCCGCCGTCAGGTGGCCAAGCGCCGAGGCCACCCGCGCGGCGGTGGTCGGGTCGTCGGGCAGCGCCTGCGCCAGCAGGGGAGCCGTGGCGGCCAGGGCGCGCCCGGCGGCGGCCTCCGTCGCCGCGCCGAGCAGGGCGGTCCGCAGCGTGGCGGCGTCGCGGTCGGGTGCGGTCGGTTGCACGGGGGCGGCGGCCGGGACCTCCGCGCGGCGGCCGATTCGCCCCAGCGGCGCCGCATAGGCCGTCCCGGCAAGCACCGCACTGCCCAGGGCCACGGCCAACACCGCCAGCAGGGCGGCAATCAGGGCGTCTTGAAGACGCACGAAGCCGGTGGCGACGGTCGCGTGGGCCTCGGCCAGGCGCGTGTCGGCGGTGGTGTGGGCGAGATCGGCGGCGCGGGTCAGAGTGCCGTCGGCGCTCTGCCACAGCCGGTCGACCGCAGCCTGGTCGAGCAGGGCCGCCCGGCGCGCGGCCGGAATGTCCAGGGCGTCGGCCATGGCCGCGTGCACGCCAGTCCCTGATCCCAGCGGACCGGTGCGGTCCAGGCCGGCGGGCAGGCCAGGCGCGGCGATGGCCCGGGCCGCCAGCCGCCGCGCCTCGCGGTCCAGGAAGGGCAGGGCAGGCGCCTGCGCGCGGGCGGCCAGGGTCAGAGTCTCGCTCAACCGGCCAAGCTGGCGGGCGCGCGGCGTGGCCGCCTCGTCCTGCGGCGCGGTCGCGAACCGGTCCAGCGTGCGCAGGCGGTCGGCGATCAGCGTGGTCCAGGGCGTCTGGGCGTTGCGGTGCGCGGCCAGGCGGTCGACGGCGGCGCGGGCGTCGTCCAGGGCCGTGCCGAACGCCGCCGGCAGGCCGGCGCGCCATGCCGGATCACTCGACAGCACGCGAAAGCGCGACACGGCCCGCTGCCGCGCCGGTTCGCCCGCACTTCCGGCCGGGGCGTGGCGGATCTGCCGCGCCAGACCACGCAAGCCCTCGACCGCGCGGGCAACAGTGGCCAACGCGTCGGCCTCCGCCCGGGCCGCGTCCAGCGCCCCGTCGTCAACGTGGGGGGCCAGATCGAGAACGCGCCAGCCGACCAGCGCCGCCGGGGCGCACAGCAGGGCGAACACGACCATCGCCGCCACCACGAGCCCCAGCACGGGACGCGGGCGCTTGGCTCCCGGTGTGGGGGTCATCGGCCGGCCTCTGCGGACCCGTGGTGAGGGCTCGCCGCCAGAGGGTCGGGGCTGAGCCGGGCCAGCGCCCGCAGGCGTCCCTCGTCGCGCAAGGCGGTGAGGGCGGCGTCGACCGCCTCGGCCAGGATCCCGTCACCAGCGCCCGTCGCCAGCGCCACCGGCCCGCCGGCGCCGTGCTCGATACGCGGCGGGCCGAGCGGCACCAGGGCATCGCCGGGCGCGACGTGACCAAGGGCCTCCATCGCCACGGCCAGGGGCAGGAACGCGGCGTCCGCCTCGCCGCGTCGCAGGGCGGCCAGGGCCTCGTCCTGGGTGGTCGCCAAGACGACGCTGGCGCCCGCCGGGGCCAGGCGCCGGAGTGCTTGTGCTTGGTCCGATCCGGCGGCGGTGACCACCACCCGCCCGGCCAGGTGTTCCATCGCGAACTCGTTTCCCTGCGCATGGGTCCAGGAGGCGGCACGGCCCAGCAGCAGCGACGCGGCGCGGGCATGGGGCGGGGCGAAGTGCACGCGTGCCGCCCGCGCCGGCGCGGCGACCAGATCGGCGGCGATCATGTCCACGGCGCCGGAGGCCAGGGCGTCGACAAGCCCGTCGGGGGCCACCGCCGTGAATCGGCAGTCGATGTCCAGGCGCTCGCACACGGCACGAGCGACGGCGACATGCAGGCCGGCCGCGCGCCCGTCAGGCCCGGTTCCGGACAGCGGCAGCGCCCCGCCGACCGTGGCCACGGTCAGGGTCCGGGACGGCGTCAACGCCAGCGCCGGGGCCGGCTCCGGCGCGGGCGGCAGCGCCGCGCGCGTGCCCATCCCCACGGCCGCCACCGCCAGGGCCGCCACGACCAGGGACAGGCTCCAGACCGCGACCCGGCCAGGGCGCGAAGGCACGGCTCTACTCGGTTTCACGACTATAGATGTAAAGCCCGCCCGTTTCCTCAAGAATGCCGAAGTAGTCCAGTTTGTGGTACTTGTTGCCGGTCGGCTGGTCGCCGGCCCAGATCACGGGCACCTCCCACAGTTCCTGCTCGCCGGCGCCGATGACGTAGAACGAGATCGAGGTGCCGGTGATGGCCACGGGGTGATAGATGGCGCCGGTGGCGGGGTCGATGGTGGGCTGGCCCAGCCGCAGTTCCGGAATGTGGTGGATGCGCCACTGGCCCATGGTGACGTTGCTGACGATGCCGGACCCGCCGCCGTCGGCCGGCGGCGCGGTGGACCCATCGCTGCTCTGGGCGTGGGCGGTGGGGGTGGAGAACAGCAATCCAAAAGCGATCAAGGGCGCGGCGGCGGCCACGGCGATGCGGGGTCGCATGGGGCGAGGGCTCCTTTGTTGTGGCGGCCAACCCGGCGGCGCGGGACGCGGCCGTTGACGGACAACACCAGGGGCGGACGAGGACACCTCATCCGGCGCGCACCGGCCCATCGCGGGGGCCGCCGGCACGCGGCGCATCCTATCAATGCGTCGCGAAGGGTGCCAGCGCCCGTGGATGGATCGTGTGGCCGATCAGCCTGTAGGTGTGGCGGTTATCCCGCCTCACTGCCCGCTCGACTTGCCGCTCAGGTTGGGCAGCAGGCTGCGCACCCAGCCGGAGAAGGCCTCTGGATTGCGGGTTTGCATCCACACCGGGCCGGGACCGGTGAACTCCATCACCAGGCCCTCGCCGCTGGTGGCGCTGGTCACCATGCGCTGGAAAAAGCCGCCGGCGCCGGCGACCATGCGCGTCTGCACGGCCATGCCCTCCTGGTAGGCGACCATGTGGCCGCTGTCGACGACGAAGCGCTCGCCCGGCGCCAGGTCGCGGCGGAAGATGGCGCCGAAGCTGGCCATGAACAGCGTGCCGGTGCCGCTGGCCCGCAGCATGAACAAACCCTCGCCGCCGAGCATCCCGCGCAGGCCGCCCCACGAGGGATCGACCGTCACGCCGGGGGCCGAGGCCAGGAACGACCCGCCCTGCACGATCAGCGGCGTGGCGGCGTCGACCTCGGCGTCGTGGATGTCGCCCGGCGTGGCCGGGGCTAGCGCCAGGTACCCGGGGCCATCGGTGGCGGTGATGTGGGTGACGAAGAAGCTCTCGCCGCCCATGGCCGAGCGGGTCAGGGCGCCGACGGCGCGGCCGAGAAAACCTCCACCACCGCCGGAGCCGCCACCCATGCTGGAGCGTAATGACAGGGTTGCGGACATGCACACCATGGCGCCTGATTCGCATTGCACCTCTTCGCCCTGGGCCATGTCCATTTCCAGCAGGGCAAAGGCCGGCCCGTGGGTGATTTTATAGTCCATTGTGGGGCTCCTGTCCTTGGGATCGGCGGTCCGTGATCAGGGTTGGGGCCGCGCGCGGCCCGCGCAGGCGACGAAAGATTTGATCGACATCAATGTCGCGACTGCGTTGCAGGCGGTACAGCGAGACACAAGATACCACACGGGCGGACGGAACGGACCCGGGATCGCGGTCGGAGCGGTCCGGACGATTCCCATCGGGCCGCACGACCAGAAAGGCACAGGGCACATGACGGCAACGGACGGAGTGGCCGCAACGTCGACCCGGGAGAAGACCACGACCAAGGCCAACACGGCGGAGGCGGCGCGCAAGGCCTCCTTGTACGGCGATCACGAAAAGGTCTATCCGCGCTATGTGAACGGGCCGTTCCGCCGGCTCAAGACGATCGCCAACTGGGTTCTGCTGTCGATCTTCTTCGTCGGCCCCTGGCTGCGTTGGGACCGGGGGCCGAACGCGCCCGATCAGGCCATCCTGATCGACATGCCGGACCGCAAGGCCTACTTCTTCGCCATCGAGATCTGGCCGCAGGAGGTCTATTACCTCACCGGCATTCTGGTTTTGCTGTCCATCATTTTGTTCTTCGCCACGGCGTTGTTGGGGCGCGTCTGGTGCGGCTTTGCCTGTTTCCAGACCGTGTTCACGGACATCTTCGTGACCATCGAGCGGGCCATCGAGGGCGAGCGCGCCGACCGGATGCGGCTCGACCGGGGGCGCCTGACGGTCCGGAAGGTCGGCCTCAAGGCGATGAAGAACGCGGCTTGGCTGGCCGTGGCCTTCCTGGTCGGGCTGGGCTTCGTGCTCTATTTCGGCAACGCGCCGACGCTGGTGATGGACATCGTCACGCTGCAGGCCGGCGCGGCGCCCTACGGCACCATCGCCGTGGTGGGCGGGTTCTGCTTTTTGCTGGCGGGATACGCGCGCGAACAGGTGTGCATCTACATGTGCCCCTATGCCCGCTTCCAGTCGGCCATGGTGGACGACGAGTCGCTGATCGTCACCTACGAGGCATGGCGCGGCGAGCCGCGCGGCAAGGCCCGCAAGACCGAGGACTTCAGCCAGCGCGGCCACTGCGTCGACTGCACGCTGTGCTATCAGGTCTGTCCGACCGGCGTGGACATCCGCAAGGGCACGCAGCTTGCCTGCATCGGCTGCGGCCTGTGCGCCGACGCCTGCGACAGCATCATGGACCGGTTCAACCTGCCGCGCGGACTGGTGCGCTTCGACTCGGTCAAGAACCAGGCGCGCCGCGCGCGGGGCGAAGACGTCTCGATCCGCTGGCTGCGCCCGCGCACCCTCATTTACATCACGGCGCTGGTGGTGGCCATCGCCGTCATGACCACGGCCTTCGTGACCCGCTCGCGCCTGGAGGTGAACGTCCTGGCCGAGCGCAGCCCGCTCTATGTGCAGCTTTCGGACGGCTCCATCCGCAACGGCTATACCGTCAAGATCCTCAACATGGAGCGCACCGATACCACGTTCACCGTCGCCGTTGAGGACCTGCCTCAGGCCACCATGGACATCGTCGGTCACGAGACGGTGCCGGGGGATGCGGCCACGGCCCGCCTGCCGGTGACCGGCGACAGCGTGGGCACGTTCCGCGTCTACGTCTCGGCCCCGCCGGAGGCGCTGGACGGGGCCGCGACTCCCTTCCGCTTCCGGATCGAGAATCCGGCCACCGGCGAGGCGGTGAACCAGTCGGCCAACTTCAACGCCCCGGCGCGGTGAGGCGCGAGGGCATGGCGCCGAGGGTTTTTCTTGGCCTCGCGGGGCGCGATGTCCTATTCGTCGGGTTTCCGCCGATATCCGGAGTCGGCGCCGCACCGCAGGGACGTCCGCCTTGGCCCTACTGCCTCCGTTCCTCAGCACCTCGCCGCGTGCTCGGATCGCCTATGTCCACGATGTGGCGATGGCGGGCCTGTCGTTCCTGCTGGCCATCTACCTGAGGGTGGGCGACGCATGGCAAGTGCATGTCGCGCCCGAGACCCTGACGATCGGCGCGGTCCTGTTCACCGCGATCGCGGCGGTCGTGTTCCTGTACCAGCCCATGTACAAGGGCATCTGGCGCTATGCGTCGATGCGCGACCTGGTGGCCATCACCAAGGCGGTGACGCTGACGATCCTGTTGTTCGTTCCGGCGATGTTCCTGACCGGGCGGCTGGACGACCTGCCGCGCAGTGCCTTCCTCATCAACTGGTTCGTGCTGATGGCCCTGCTGGGCGGGCCGCGTTTCATCTACCGGGTGCTCAAGGACGGGCGCCTGGACTTCCGCTTCGAGGCGCGGCGCGATCCGGACGCCATTCCGGTGCTGCTGGTGGGGGCCGGCGACGGCGCCGAGTTATTCCTGCGCACCGTGCAGCGCCAGCAGGGCGCCAGCTACCGCGTCGTCGGCATCGTCACCCACAAGAAGCGCCGGGTCGGCCGCCACATCCACGGCGTCGAGGTCATGGGCACGCTGGACCAGGTGGAGGACATCGTCGCCACCCTGTCCGGCCGCAATCAGCGGCCGATGAAGCTGGTGCTGACCGACGCCAATCTGGCGGGCGAGGACGTGCAGGCGCTGCTCGACGTCGCCGACCGGCTGGGCCTGACGCTGGCCCGGCTGCCCCGCCCGACCGACCTCCGCGACGGGGCCGCCGACCGCCTGGAGGTGCGCCCCGTCTCGGTCGAGGACCTGCTGGGCCGCCCGCAGGCGGTGCTGGACCGTGACGCCATCGCCGCCCTGGTCAGCGGGCGGCGGGTCCTGGTGACCGGGGCCGGCGGCTCCATCGGATCGGAACTGGTGCGGCAGGTGGCGGCGCTCGGGCCGGCGGCGCTGACCCTGTTGGACAACAGTGAATTCGCCCTCTACGCCATCGATTTGGAGATCGCCGAGCGGTACCCCGACCTGGCCCGGACCGGCTGCCTGGGCTCGGTGCGGGACCGGCGCCGGCTCGATCAGGTCATTGCCGAGGCCCGGCCCGACGTGGTGTTCCACGCCGCCGCCTTGAAGCACGTGCCGATGGTTGAGATGAACCCGACCGAGGGCCTGTGGACCAACGCCGCCGGCAGCCGCCACGTCGCCGACGTCTGCCGCGCTCACGGCGTGGCGACCCTGGTCATGATCTCCACCGACAAGGCGGTCAATCCGACCAGCATCATGGGCGCCGGCAAGCGCGCCGCCGAGACCTATTGCCAGGCGCTGGACGTGCTCGACCAGGATCGCCCGGGCCGCACCCGGTTCGTCACCGTGCGCTTCGGCAATGTGCTGGGCTCGACCGGGTCCGTGGTGCCGCTGTTCCAGCGCCAGTTGGCGCGCGGCGGCCCGCTGACCGTGACGCATCCCGAGATGACGCGCTACTTCATGACCATCCGCGAGGCGGTCGAACTGGTGTTGCAGGCCGCCGCCCTGGGCACGGCCGCCGACGCCTATCGGGGGCGCATCTTCGTGCTGGACATGGGCAAGCCGGTGCGCATCGTCGATGTGGCGCGGCAGATGATCCGGCTGGCCGGGCTGCGGCCGGACGAGGACATCCCCATCGTCTTCACCGGCGCGCGCCCGGGCGAGAAGCTGTTCGAGGAGATCTTCCACGGTGCCGAACGGCCGCTGCCGACGGAATGCGAGGGCGTTTTGATCGCCGACCCGCGCCACCAGGACCACGCCCGCGTGGCCGCCCTGATGGACGCGCTGGAAGCGGCCTGCCGCGAGGGTGATACCGACCGCGCCCTGGCGCGGCTGCGCGATCTGGTGCCGGAGTACGACGCGGCCACGGTGTCAGCGGCTTAGGAGTGCGGTTCGGCAGGGCCGAACGGATCAACCGGGCGGCGGATGCCGCCGGCTCGGCCACAGCGCCAGCAACGCCGGCAGCACGCCCAACGTACACACCAGCGTCAGGCCGATGGCGATGGTCAGCAGCACGCCCATGCTGGCGGTGCCGGGGTGGCTCGACGCGGCGATGGAGCCGAACGAGCCGATGGTGGTCAGCGCGCTGAAGACCACCGCGCGCGGCGTGCTGCTCGTCATGGCGCGACTCACGTCCGTTTCGTCGCGCTCGCGCTGCACCAGGTGGATGGCGCTGGCCACCCCCAGCCCGAACAGCAACGGCAGCACGATCACGTTGGCGAAGTTGAACGGCAGGTTGAACACCGCCGCCGTGGCCACCGTCAACAGGGCCGCCAGCCCCAGCGGCGCGAACACCAGCAGGATGTCGCGTCCCCTGCGCAGCGTGACGGCCAGCAGGATCGTGATGCCGACGAACGCGAGGCCCGCCGCCTCGGCGAAGGCCCAGACCACGGTGCGGCCGGACTCCCGGATCAGCACGGGGGAGCCGGTGGCCTTGGGGACCTCGGCCCGCACCGCGTCGACGAAGCGCGCCAACTGGTCCGGCTCGCGAGGGTCGAGCGCCGGGCGCACCTCGACCCGGGCGCGGCCGTCCGGGGCCAGATAGCGGCCCAGGAGGGCAGGGGGCAGGTCGTCCAGCGTGACCGGCTGGGCGCCAAGGGACGTCTCCAGCCGCTCCAGCATCGGCGGCAGGTCGACGGTCAGCCCCTCGGCGACAGCGGCCAGCGCATCGTCGGTGTCGGCCCGCGCCAGAGCCTCAGCGAAGCCGGTGGCCGCGTCGCGCAGGACGGCGTCGGCGCCGGGCGTGCTGGCCAGCCGGCGCAAGGCGTCCACAAGGGCGGCGCGCGCGGCGCGGCGTGCCTCGGCGTCCGGCGAGGGCAGGGGATCGACCGCCAGCGTCGGCCCCAGGAACAGTGCCAGATCCTGGATCACCATTAGCTTTTCGTCCTGGTTGTCCGGCACCAGATCGCGCGCGGTGATGGCGCTGCCCACCGCCGGCAGGGCGGCGACGCGGTCGGCCAGGGCCTCCGCGGTGTCGAGATCCTCGGCCAGGATGTCCATGGTGTAGGGGGTGACCCGGGGGTCTTCCATCAGGTCGAACAGCGTGGCCACGGACTCGGTGTTCGGGTCGCGCAGGTTCAGCGGGTCGAAATCGAAACGCGCCCCCGGGGCCAGCGCCGCCGCGCCGACGCCGACGACCAGCGCCACCAGCGCCACCGTCCGCGCGTGGCGGCGCAATGCGGCCTCCAGGCGGCCGGCAAGGCGCCCGGACGCATCCATCGCGGCACCGCGCCCGGCCCTTGCCGGCATCAGGCCGAGCAGAGCGGGCGGCAGCGTCAGATTGGCGACAAAGGCCACGGCCATGCCCAGGCCGGAGATCAGGCCCAGTTGCGCCAGCCCCCGGTAGTCGGTGGGCAGGAACGACAGGAAGGCGATGGCCGCCGCCACCGCGCACAGGGCCAGCGCCGGTCCCACCCCGCGCGCGGCCTCGTCCAGGGCGGCGGCGTTGTCCGCGCCCTGGTCGCGGGCCTCCTTGTAGCGGAGGGCGAAGTGGATGCCGAAGTCCACCGACAGGCCGATGAACAGCACGGCGAAGGCCACCGAGATCAGATTCAGCGTGCCCACGACCGCCGCCGCCAGGCCGGCGGTCCAGCACAGGCCGGCGACCAGGGTGATCACCGTGGCCCCGATCAGGCGCGGCGAGCGCAGGCCGAGGATCAACAGGGTCACCACGGCGGCGAAGGTGATGGCGCCGGCGATGTCCATCCCGGTCTGCACGCTCTTCAGTTCCTCGGTCTCCATGGCCGCCGCGCCGGTCAGGCGCACCGTCACACCGTTCTCCGGCGTCAGTCCGAGGTCCCGCGCGGCGGTGCGCACCGCCGTCATCGCTTCTCCCGCCGGCGACAGGCCGGTCAGGTCGCGCGCCGGCTTGGCCAGGATGAGGCGTCGGTTGGTCTCGGCCAGGGGGCCGGTCTCGCCGCCGATCAGCCGTTGCCAGTCCAGCCGGGCCGGTTCGCCCGCCAGCCGCGCCTGGGTCGTTTCCTTCATGCGGTCGAGCACCGGCGCCAGCGGCACCGGCGGCGCTCCGGTGCCGGGGTTCGCCAGCCCGTCGGCCACCGTGTCCATCAGGTCGGCCACCCCGCGCAGCGACGGGTCCGCCGCCAGGGTTCCCAGCACCGGCTGCGCCTCGGCCAGGGTGTCCGACAGGGCGTACAAGTCGTCCAGCGGCACGAACAGCAGGCCGTTGCGGCGGAAGAACGGGTCCCCCTGCAGGTCGGACACGAACGCCAGCAGGTCGGTTCGGGCGGCCAGTGCGTTGCTCAGCCGTGCCGCCGCGTGGTCGGTCATCGCCGTGGTTCGGCCCTCGACCACCACCACCAGGTCACCGCCGAGCTGCGGGAAGGCCTCCTTCAGCGCTTGGTTCTGACGCTGAAACGGCAGGTCCGGGTCCAGCATGGTCGAGGTGTCGGTGGACACGCCGATCCGTGTGGCCGCCAGCCATAGCGACAGGGCGGTCAGCAGAAGGGCGACCAGCAGCACCAGCCAGCGATGACGCCGGGCGGTGTCGACCCATGCGGCGATCAGGCCGGCCGTCATCTCACCAACCCGTTGGCCCTGAACCAGGCGACGGCGTCGGCGATGGCGTCACCGGCCGGCCGCGCGCGATAGCCGAGGTCCCGTTCCGCCTTGGCGCTGGAGAAATACATGCGCTTGCGGGCCATCCGCAGGCCGTCGACGGTGGCGAAGGGCTCCTGGCCGGTGACCCGGGCGACGGCCTCGGCCACGTGGGCGAAGGGCAGGATCAGGCCGTGCGGCAGGCTGACGCGGGGCGGGCGGCGGCCCATCAGGCGGGCCACGCCGGTCAGGATGTCGGCCAGCGTCATGTCCTCGCCGCCCAGGATGTAGCGCTCGCCGACGGCGCCTCGGTCAAAGGCCAGCAGGTGCCCGGCCGCCACGTCGTCCACATGGGCGATGTTCAGGCCGGTGTCGACATAGGCCGGCATTCGGCCCGACGCGGCCTCGACGATCACCCGGCCGGTGGGCGTGGGTTTGATGTCGCGCGGGCCAACGGGCGTGGAGGGATTGACGATGACCACCGGCGCGCCCTCGGCCTCGACAAGCAGGCGCACGGCCTGCTCGGCGCGGAACTTGCTGCCCTTGTAGGCGCCGATCATGTCGGCCTCGGTGGTCGGTGTGTCCTCGTTGGCCGGGGTGCCGTCGTCGTTCGGCTTCAGCACCGCCACGGAACTGGTGTAGACGACCCGACGCGCGCCGCCGTCCAGCGCCGCCCGGATCACGTTCAGGGACCCCTGGACGTTGGCGGCCTCCATGGCGGCGGGATCGGGGATCCACAGGCGGTAGTCGGCGGCGACGTGGTAGAGCGCGTCCACGCCCCGCGCGGCGGCCTTCAGCGAGGCCGGGTCCGTCAGGTCTCCGTCGGCGATCTCGACGTCCAGCCCAGCCAGGTTGCGCCGGTCGCCGTCCGGCCGCGCCAGACAGCGCACCGCCTCGCCCCGCGCCAACAGGGCGCGCACGACGGC
>JGI12109J20283_10021167_pt1 | contig 36475 bp, 28 predicted proteins | sample ElkSlonscriptome_12_FD_20283 | JGI IMG/M metagenome (IMG submission 20283)
GGAGTCGAACCGAGGTACACGGCTTTGCAGGCCGCTGCATAACCACTCTGCCACCTAGCCGGAAAGCGGAATCTGTATTCTAGCGCATCGCCGCGCCCCTGTCGGACTCGCGGCTCGGCGGATACGAAAAAGCCCCGATCATCGAAACGCAACGAGGACCGGGGCTTTGCAGAATTCTGGAGCGGGAAACGAGACTCGAACTCGCGACCCCAACCTTGGCAAGGTTGTGCTCTACCAACTGAGCTATTCCCGCGATCAGGGCGCATAGTTTAGCCGCCCTGCCCGGCATGTCAAGCGTTTCCGAACCGCCAATGATCCGATTCCGCTGAGGGCATCGCGGCGCCGTTCATGCCCCCGAAATGGCTGCCGTCGGGCGCATGGACCGACCGGCCCACGGCACCAACTTCGAGTGCCGGATCGGAGACAATACCCCTTGCCATCGCCCCCTTGCCTACTGCCCTGCCGACCATGCCGGACACTTCCCCCGCGTCTTCGACCAGACCCGTCGCGTCCATCGTGGTGCCGACCCTTAACGAGGCAGCCAATATCGATGCGCTGATCGAGCGAATTTTCATCGCTGTCCCTGCCGATCTGACGATCGAGGTGATCGTGGTCGATGACGCGTCGATCGACGAGACGGTGACTCGAGCGCGGGCCTGGGCCCGAGACCGCCCGGTCCGGGTCATCGAGCGGCGCGGGCCCGCGGATCTATCGGCCTCCGTACTCGAAGGCGCTCACGCTGCTCGCGGGCACTGGGTCGTGGTGATGGATGCGGACGGCTCCCATCCTCCCGAGCGTCTCAACGCGCTGCTCGCACCGCTCATCGAGGGTCAGGCCGACCTGACCATCGGCTCGCGGCATGCGCCGGGCGGGCGCACGCAGGGCTGGCCCTGGCACCGGCACCTGGCCTCGGGTCTGGCGACCGCCCTGGCCTGGCCCTTTACGGAGGTCCAGGATCCGATGGCCGGCTATTTCGCGACCGGACGCGATCGACTCCTCTCGCTGCCCGGCCGGGCAGCAGGCTACAAGATCCTCCTCGAGCTGCTGGTTCAGGGGGGCGACGCGCTGAGGGTTCAGGAAGTTCCGATCCGCTTCGTTGATCGCGAGCGCGGGAAATCGAAGCTCGGCCTATCGCAGCAGCTGACCTATCTCAAACGATTGTCCTACCTCGCCGGCGGGCGGGTCTCGGGGTCGAGCGCGGGCAAGTTCATCCTGGTCGGCTTCAGCGGCATGGCCATCGACCTGCTGATCTTCTATTTCCTGATCGCCCAGGAGGCGCGCCTGGGCTCGGCGCATATGGCGAGCTTCGTCGTCGCCACGCTGACCAACTTCGCCCTGAACTATCGCTGGACCTTCAGCGGCGGCGCCCATATCAACCTGGGCCTGGCCCAGCGCTATCTGCGCTTTCTCCTCGTCGCGCTCCTCGCTCTGATGATCCGCGGCGGCGTTCTGGTGCTGCTCGCAGAAGTACTTGGCCTGGCCGCGGCGGCCGCGATCGTGCCGGCAATCGTCATTACTGCCGGGGTGAACTACCTGGGCTCGGCGTTCTATGTTTTCGCCTCAAACGCCTCGGGCGTTGTGCCGAGGGTTCGCTGGCATCTGGCGATTCTGGGGTTGCTGCTCTACGTGGTGGTGCTGCGCCTTCTCTACATGGGGCAAGTCGCACTCATTCCCGACGAGATGTATTACTGGGTCTACAGTCAGAATCTCGATTTGAGCTTCCTCGATCATCCACCGCTCATCGCCTGGCTGATCCAGCTCGGCACGAGCCTGGTCGGCGATACGATCTTCGGCGTCCGGCTGCTGCTCATTCCAATGACCCTGGCCACGGCCTGGGTGATCTATCTCTATGGCGCGAGCATGGGCGGGCGCACGATCGGAATGGTCTGCGTGCTGATGGTGACCGTGCTCCCCTTCTTCTCGCTGGCCGGGCTGCTCATGACCCCGGATGCGCCGATGCTGATTGCGTGGACCGCGGCCCTGTATTTCTTCAAGCGCGCCCTGATCGATCAACGGGCAACGGCTTTCATCGGCCTGGGACTGGCTATGGGCTTCGGGCTGCTGGCCAAGTACAGCATTGCCCTCCTCGCCCCGGCAGGGCTGGTCTTCATGCTTCTCGATCGACAGAGCTGGCACTGGTTCCGCCGCCCCGAGCCCTACCTGAGCGTTCTATTGGCGACGCTGATCTTCTCGCCCGTGCTCGTCTGGAATGCGCAGAATGAGTGGGCCTCGCTCCTTTTCCAGAGCACGCGGCGGCTGGTGGAAAACCCGGAATTCGCCAGCCATATGGTGCTGGTCTATGCCTTCCTGCTGCTCTCACCCGTCGTTGCCCTGGCCGGCCTGATGAGCTTTGGCCCCCTACGCCGACAGCTGGCGCCGGATCAGCGCAAGCGTCGATTCATGCTGACCATGACGGCCGTGCCGCTGCTGATCTTCTTCGCCTACGGCAGCTCGACGATGATCAAGTTTCACTGGACCCTGCCCCCCTGGATCGCCATCCTGCCGATGATTGCCGCCCTGCTCGGGCAGGACCTCTGGTCGGCGCGGCGGGGCGAGCCCGGACGCCTTCATCGCTGGCTGGTTTCGGCCTGGGTACCGAGCATCCTGGCGCTGGTCCTCGCCTACGGGCTTTTTCTGCATGCCCTGACCCTCGGCCTGCCCGGCCTCCGAGTCTCCGATTTCGGCACCGGCTACCTGACTTGGGAGGAAGCGACGGAGGAGGTGATGCGCCTGGCCTCGGAGATCGAGGAGGAGACGGGTCGCGCCCCGATCATCGCCTCGACGACGAAGTGGAACGGCGCGGCGGCGCTTGCCTGGCACAGTCGCCCCAGCGATCTGGGGCGGATCACGGGCCAGAACATCATCGGAATGAGCGGTTCCATGTGGGAGCGCTGGTTCGACGCCACGATGGATCCAAGGCAGCCGATCCTGCTGGTTAATCGCTCCGACAAGCTGATCACGGAATCCTGGCTGGACCTGGCTTTGGTGGGACTCGGGCCGGTGAGGCGCATGACGATCGAGCGCGCTGGCGTCAGCGATGGCGAGCTGGTCTACCGGATTGCCGAGGGCTTCAAGCCCCAGCAGCTTCGTACGCCCGATCAGATACCCGAGTAACACACCGCCGACCAGGCTGGCGATTGACTTGCGTCTTGCGCCAAAGCTGGCACAATAGCGCGGTTTTGTTCACTCACGATCTGGAAGGCAATGCCAAAAGACGATCATATAGAAATGGAGGGCAAAGTACTTGATACGCTGCCCAACACGATGTTCCGCGTCGAGCTCGACAACGGACATATCATTACCGCCCATATTTCAGGGCGGATGCGCAAGAACTACATTCGCATTCTGACCGGCGATCGGGTCAAGGTGGAAATGACGCCCTATGACCTGAGCAAAGGGCGCATTACCTACCGCATGAAGTAAGACTTCAGTCAGCCTCCGGCGACATGGTCGCGAGTTCCTTGCCGGAGGCGGTCTTCACATCCAGCTCCAGCGATTTTTCATCGTCTGCCAGCGACACGCTGACGAGCCCCCCGTCTTCGGAGAGTTCGCCGAAGAGCAGCTGATCCGCCAGAGGCCGCTTGATGGAATCCTGAATCACGCGCTTCATCGGGCGCGCGCCCATCTGCTCGTCGAAACCATGTTCAGCGAGCCAGCGCCGAGCAGGTTTCGAAACCTCGAGCGAGACACCCTTGTCCGCAAGCTGATTTTCCAGATCCATCAGGAACTTGTCGACGACTTTTAGAATCACTTCGAACGGTAGAGGCTCGAACTGGATGATTGAATCCAACCGGTTCCTGAACTCAGGCGTGAACTGGCGCCGGATCGCTTCCATGCCATCGGTCGAATGATCAGCCTGCATGAAGCCGATACCCCGCCGATTCATGAGTGCGGCACCCGCATTCGTTGTCATCACCAGAATCACGTTCCGGAAGTCGGCAGAGCGGCCGTTTGCGTCCGTGAGTTTGCCGTGGTCCATGATCTGCAGGAGCAGGTTGTAGACGTCTGGGTGCGCCTTCTCGATCTCATCGAGGAGCAGCACCGCATGGGGCGTCTGCGTTACCGCTTCGGTCAGCAGGCCACCGCGATCGAAGCCGACGTAGCCTGGCGGCGCCCCGACGAGGCGCGAAACCGTATGCGCCTCCATGTATTCGGACATGTCGAAGCGAATCAACTCGATACCCAGGGTCATCGCCAGCTGGCGAGTGACTTCCGTCTTGCCGACGCCCGTGGGGCCGGCAAACAGGAAGCTGCCGATCGGGCGATCACCATCGCCGAGGCCCGAGCGTGACATCTTGATCGCCGAGGCCAGCGTCGTAATGGCCCGATCCTGCCCGAAGACGACCATCTTCAGATCGCGTTCAAGGGTCTTGAGCGCATCTCGATCCGAGCGCGACACCTGACGCGGGGGAATCCGCGCCATGCGAGCGACGACGTCTTCGATCTCCGTAACGCCGATCTGCTCGGCGCGGTCGTCCGCCGATTTGAGGCGCTCCCTGGCCCCGGCTTCATCGATGACATCGATGGCTTTGTCGGGAAGGTGGCGATCATTGATGTGGCGAGCCGAAAGGGTCGCTGCCGCTTCCAGCCCGTCGGCCGCGTAGCTGACGCCGTGGTGGTCTTCGAAGCGGTGCTTGAGTCCATTGAGGATTTCAATGGTTTCACCGACCGACGGCTCGACAATATCGATTTTCTGGAATCGACGAGCGAGGGCCCGATCTTTCTCGAAGACCCCGCGATATTCCTCGAAGGTGGTAGACCCGATGCAGCGCAGCTCACCGTTGGCCAGCACGGGCTTGATCAGGTTCGAGGCATCCATGACGCCACCCGATGCGGCACCGGCTCCGATGATCGTGTGGATTTCATCGATGAAAAGCACGGATTTTTCCCGCGCCTTCAGCTCCGCCAGCACGGACTTGAGCCGTTTTTCGAAGTCGCCGCGATATTTGGTGCCCGCAAGCAGCGCCCCGAGGTCCAGGGACCAGATCTCGGCGTCGAGCAGAATTTCGGGCACCTCGCCCTCGACGATCCGGCGCGCCAGCCCCTCGGCAAGCGCCGTCTTGCCGACGCCGGACTCGCCGACGTAGAGCGGGTTGTTCTTGCGACGCCGGCAGAGAATCTGGATCGTTCTCTCGACTTCGAGGTCGCGCCCGATCAGCGGATCGATACGGTCCTGCGCCGCCCGCTCGTTGAGATTGACGGCATAAGAGGCCAACGCCGATTTTTCTTCCTGCGGCCCTTCGCTTTCGGCTTTCTGTTCGGGCTCGGCGCCACCCGAGGCGTCGGAGCTCTTGGAAATGCCGTGGGAGATAAAGTTGACTACATCTAGGCGGGCGATGTCCTGCTTGCCCATCAAGTAGACCGCGTGCGAATCCTTCTCGCCGAACATCGCTACCAGCACGTTCGAGCCCAGCACCTCCTTTCGCTCGGCCGATTGCACGTGGTAGAGCGCGCGCTGAAGCACCCGCTGGAATCCGACCGTGGGCTGGGTGTCGCGCTGGTCTCCCGCCGACAGCACTGGAATGGTCTCATCGAGAATCTGTCCGAGCTCGCGGCCCAAGACCGCCAGGTCGACGCCGCAGGCATCCAGCACTTCTCGCGCTGAAGGATTATCGAGAAGCGCCAGCAGCAGGTGCTCGACGGTCAGAAATTCATGGCGCTTGCTGCGGGCCGTGTGATAGGCCTGAGAAATCGACAGCTCCAGGTCCTTGCTAAACATCGTCGTCTACCTCGCTACGCCATGCTTGTGTCGTGTGACCAGTATGCCGCAGGATGATTCCTGCGTTCGTTAAATCCTTCACGTTGGTTGATCCTCGGGGCATTCAATCACCTGAGTCGCCGGCTTCTTCCAGCGTGCACTGGAGCGGATGCTCGTGCTCGCGAGCATAGTCATTGACCATGACCACCTTGGTCTCGGCAATTTCGTAGGTGTACACACCTGCCACGCCGCGCCCGCGCGTGTGCACGTGCAGCATGACGGTCGTGGCCTTGTCGTGGGACAGGCTGAAGAATCGCTTGAGGACCTGGACGACAAAGTCCATGGGGGTGTAGTCGTCATTCAGCAGAACGACTTTGTACAGAGGCGGTTTCTTGACCTTCGGGCGCGCTTCCTGAAGCGCTAGGCCTTCACCGGCCTCGCCATCGTTGCCGTGTTGTGGGGATTCGTTATCGCTCATTGGGTGCCGCAGTCTGACATCGGAAAGACCCAATGATACTGCGGCACCCGTGGAGGCTTTTCAACACTCGATGAGGAAGGAGTCAGTCCTCGTCGAACTGCTCTTCTTCCGTGGAGCCGCTGAGCGCGCTCAGGGACGACTGGCCACCGCTGACGGCCTGGGTCAGCTCATCGAAGTAGCCCGTGCCGACTTCGCGCTGGTGGCGCGTTGCCGTGTAGCCCTGCGCCTCTGCGGCAAACTCGGCCTCCTGGAGCTCGACGTAGGCCGACATCTGCTTCGCCTTGTAGCCCATGGCCAGCTGATACATCGAATGATTGAGGGCGTGAAAACCCGCCAGGGTGATGAACTGGAACTTGTAGCCCATGGCGCCCAACTCGTTCTGGAATCGAGCAATGTCCTGATCCGAGAGGTTCTTTTTCCAGTTGAAGCTCGGTGAGCAGTTGTAGGCGAGGAGCTTGTTGGGATATTCGGCGCGGATGGCCTCGCTGAACTTCTTCGCCTGATCGAGGCTCGGCGTCGATGTCTCGCACCAGATCAGATCGGCAAAAGGGGCGTAGGCCAAACCGCGAGCGATCGCCGAATCGAGGCCGGCGTTGATGCGATAGAAACCCTCGGAGGTCCGATCACCGGTGACGAAACGGTGGTCGCGTTCGTCGATATCCGATGTCAGGAGGTTGGCGCCCATGGCATCGGTGCGGGCCACAATCAGCGTCGGGGTGTTGCAGATATCTGCGGCCAGGCGCGCCGCCACCAGTTTCTGCACGGCCTCCTGCGTCGGAACGAGGACCTTGCCGCCCATATGGCCGCATTTTTTGGCCGAAGCCAGCTGATCTTCGAAATGAACGCCGGCCGCTCCCGCCTCGATCATGGCCTTCATCAGTTCGTGGGCGTTCAGAACACCGCCGAAGCCCGCCTCGGCATCCGCCACGATGGGCGCGAACCAGTCGATGTCTCCCTTCCCCTCTGAGGACTGAATCTGGTCGGCGCGCAGCAAGGCATTGTTGATGCGCTTGACGACCGAAGGCACGGAATCGGCCGGGTAAAGGGATTGGTCGGGGTACATCTGGCCGGCAAGGTTGGCGTCGGCTGCGACCTGCCACCCGGAGAGATAAATGGCCTTGAGGCCGGCGCGAACCTGCTGCATCGCCTGGTTACCGGTCAAGGCTCCGAGCGCGTTCACGTAATCCTCCTCGTGAATCATTTTCCAGAGCTTTTCGGCGCCCATGCGTGCCAGGGTGTGCTCGATGGTGATGCTGCCTCGCAACCGCATGACTTCTGCCGCGTCATAAGGGCGCTCGACGCCCTCCCAGCGGGAGTCCTCCAGCCAGTGTTTTTGCAGTTCGATGATGCGGTTGGCGTTCATTGCTCTTTGCTCCGTGATAAATGATTTTTGAGTGGATATTTGATCGATGCCCTCGACGCTCCCCATCCCTCCGGCCGGGCAGCGCCCCATCGGCATCTAGGCTTGCCGGCTCAATCGATAAGTTCGTAGGCCGGCAGGGTCAGAAATTCGACGAACTCGTCGCGTTGGGTGACGTCGGCGAGGAGACGGCCCGCCTCTTCGTAGCGGCCCTTCTCGAAGGCGTCTTCACCGATGTCTTCACGAATCGAGCGCAGCGCCTCACCATGAAAATTCTCGATCAGGGCATGGTCGATCGCTCGCCCGTCATCGAGCTGCCCGGCCGGGTGTCGAATCCACTGCCAGATCTGCGCTCGGGCAATCTCTGCAGTGGCCGCATCCTCCATCAAATGGTTGATGGGCACACAGCCCTGGCCGCTCAACCAGGCCGCCATGTAGCGGATTGCGACGTCAATATTGCCGCGCACGCCCGCCTCCGTGATCGAACCCTCACAGGGGGCAACCAGGTCCTCAGCGCTGACCGTTACGTCCTCGCGCAGCCGCTTGAGCTGATTGCGGCCATCGAGGTGGCGGTCGAAAATGTCCCGAGCTAGATCGATCAGCCCGGGGTGGGCGACCCAGGTTCCGTCGTGGCCATCGCCGGCCTCGCGCTCCTTGTCGGCCCGGACGCGCTCGAGCGCCTCTCGATTGGCCTCCTCGTCATCGCGAATCGGAATCTGAGCGGCCATCCCGCCCATGGCGAAGGCGCCGCGTCGATGGCAGGTCTTGATCAAAAGCTGGGAATAAGCGCGCAAAAAGGGAACCGTCATGGTGACCTGAGCCCGATCGGGAAGCACTTTGTCAGAATGTGCCTGAAAGCACTTGATATAGCTGAAGATGTAGTCCCACCGACCGCAGTTCAAACCGACGATTCGGCTGCGGAGCGCGTGCAGGATCTCGTCCATCTGGAAGACCGCCGGCAGGGTCTCGATCAGAACCGTCACCTTGATCGTGCCGGGCTCGAGTTCCATCGCTTTTTCGATGTCTGTCAGGACGTCCTCCCAGAGCGCCGCTTCTCGCCAATGCTCCAGCTTGGGCAGGTAGAGATACGGCCCACTGCCCAGCGCCATCAGGTTACGGGCGTTGTTGAAGACGAAAACCGCCGCATCGAAAATCCCCCCGGGCAACGGTTTCCCGGCAACGAGGACATGCTTTTCATCCAGATGCCAGCCGCGCGGGCGAACGATCAGGGTCGCAGGATTCGCGTCCAGGGCGTAGTGCTTTCCGTTGGGCGCGGTGTATTCGATGTTGCGACGGACCGCGTCGTACATATTGGCCTGACCCTCGAGCATGTTCTCCCAGGTCGGCGTCGACGAGTCCTCGAAGTCGGCCATAAAGACTCTCGCGTCCGAATTCAGGGCGTTGATCACCATTTTTCGGCCGACGGGGCCGGTGATCTCAACGCGGCGGTCGCGCAGGTCCTCAGGAATCGGCGCAACGCGCCAGTCGCGCTCCCGAATCTCCTCGGTCTCGGCCTCGAAGCCCGGCACCTGACCCTTGTTCCAATCGGCCTGGCGGGTTCGGCGATCGGCCAGCAGGTCGTTTCGGCGCTGGGTGTAGCGATCAGCAAGCTGAAACAGCAGCTTGGTCAGAGCCGTCGGGAACAGCGCCCTCGCCTCCGACGGGAGTTCCCGGGTCATTTCTAGCGTTTGCTCCCCGGAGACGAGATCGTCCCCGGGGTAGTGTTGCGACGACTGTTTCACAAGCCTTGGTTCCGTGCGGGTGCGTATGGACCCGCGAAGCCTAACGAGAGGCCAAAGTATTTGGCAAATTAAACCTTCTGATGTTTAATATTGGTTTTTCCTATACGCTGCGGCAGCAGCGATCCGCTTTGTAGAGACCACCTCCATGTACAAGGGAAATCTTCTCAAACACCTGCGGGCTTTCATCGAAACCGCGCGGACCGGAAGCGTGTCGTCGGCCGCCAGACGCCTGTTTCTGAGCCAGCCCTCGATCAGTCAACAGATCAGAGCGCTAGAGGATGAACTCAACCGCACCTTGTTCGAGCGGCACGGCCCCAAGATGCGCCTGACGCCCGCCGGGAAGGCGCTGCTGGACATGGCCCGCCCGCTGGTGGATCGGCTCGACGCCCTGCCCGACAACTTCGCTCGCCGCTATGGCTCTCTCGAAGGCGGCGAGATCCGGATGGCCGCGGGTGAATCCACCATCATGCACCTGCTCCCCTCGCTGCTGATGCGCTTTCGGCGGAAGCATCCGGGCATCTTCGTCCATCTCCATAACGTGACCGGAGCCGACGGCCTGGGCATGATTCGCGCCGATCAGGTGGACTTTGCGGTCGGCAGCATGCTGGAAGTTCCCGACGACATCGACTACCGACCGATCTACCATTTCAAGCCCGTCCTGATCATGCATCCGGACCATCCCCTGGCGCGCAAGCGGAGCCCGACACTGGCCGATATCTCGCCCCACGGGCTGATTCTTCCTCCCCAGCGCCTGACGACCTACCAGCTCGTGGACATGGTGTTCCAGAAGCACGGGCTGCCGTTTCGAGTCACCCTCGAAGTCGGGGGCTGGGAGGTGATCAAGAAATACGTGGGGCTCGGCATGGGGCTCTCGATCGTGACCGGCATCTGCATCTCGCAGGCCGACCGCCAGCGCCTGGCGATTCGCGACATGAGCAACTACTTTCCGCGGCGCTCCTACGGCGTCGTGATGCGACGCGGCACCTATCTCTCGCCCCAGGCTGAGCGCTTCATCGACATGATGAGCCCCGACCTCTTCGTTGAAGACCAGGGGCCTGACCAGGCCGCTTGAGAGGCTTGCGGCGCTTTGACCTATCTTCCGACATATCTGCCGATCTGTCGTTTGAGGAAAGGCTCCATCGACCGCCCGCGAGACCGCCTCGCCGAGCGTGTCGCTCAATACAGATGAAAACGCCAGGAACTGCCCCCATGTCGACAGCATGACTCGCAAGATCATGGTGGCCCTTTCCGGGGGCGTGGACTCGTCGGTAACGGCCTGGCTGCTGCAGCAGCAAGGCTATGACGTCGACGGCATGTTCATGAAGAATTGGGAGGAAGACGACAGCGGCAGCGGCTGCACCGCCGAGGCCGACGCCGCCGACGCGCGTGCGGTCGCCGAGCTTCTGGGAATTCCCTTCCATGGCCGCAACTTTTCCCTCGAATACTGGGAGTCTGTTTTCGAGCATTTCCTGGCAGAGCTGAAAGCCGGGCGAACGCCCAATCCGGACATCCTGTGTAATCGTGAGATCAAGTTCAAAGCCTTTCTCGAGCACGCCGAGGACCTGTCGGCAGATCTGATTGCTACCGGCCACTACGCTCGGCGCCGGGACAATCAGGACGGGAGCGTCTCGCTTCTCAAAGGCCTGGATAGCAGCAAGGATCAGTCCTATTTTCTGCACGCGCTGGACCAGCATCAGCTCAAGCGCGCCTGCTTTCCCCTCGGCGAACTGAAAAAACCAGAGGTCCGACAGCTGGCCGAGCGCGCCGGCATTCCCGTGGCGGGAAAAAAGGATTCCACGGGCATCTGCTTCATCGGCGAGCGCAATTTCGACGCCTTCATCGACCGCTACCTGCGATCGGAGCCCGGTGACATAGTCAGCCACCGTGGCGAAGTCATCGGGCGCCACGAGGGCCTGATTCACTACACGCTGGGCCAGCGGAAGGGGCTGAGCATCGGCGGCCTTCGCGATTATCCCGAATCGCCCTGGTATGTCGCCTGTAAGTCGCTGGCGGATAATACGCTGGTCGCGGTGCAGGATTCGCAGCATCCCTGGCTGCTGTCGGACCGCCTCGATGCGCTGGCGGTGAACTGGATACGTGGTGAAGCGCCCGACCCCGGCTGTCGGCTCAGCGCCAAAATTCGTTACCGCCAGACCGATCAGGCCTGCACCCTGGTCGAGGCTCGGGATGACCGCCTCGCCCTGGTCTTCGATCAGCCGCAGCGCGCCGTCACGCCGGGGCAGTCGGTGGTGATCTACGACGGTGACGAATGTCTCGGCGGCGGCGTGATCGAGGGCGGGAACGCTCCCTGGCCGGATTTCGTGTCATCGCCGGCGGTCACCTCGTCCCAGTCCGGCCACGCCCGATCTCGAGTCCAACCATGAGGGATGCAACGATTGCCTTTGCGGGAATGCTTCAAGCCGGCGAACTGGTGCGCCAGATCGCGACTTCCGGCCACTGTAGCCAACACGCGGCTCATCACAGCCTGGCCAGCATTTTCGAGCGATCGCCAGATCAGACAGAAGACTGCTACGGGGGCCTTGATGGCGTTCGCCTCGGCCTGAGGATGCTAGACGAGATTTTTAGCGCACGGACGCAGCGCCAGTCCATGCAGAGCTTGAATTACGCCCTGGGTCTGGTCAAGCTGAGCTCGAAGCTGCGGCGAGATCGTCGGCGTATCGACGCCATGGGCGAAGAAATCGGCTTGATCGAGCCGGCCTGGCAGCAGCGTGAGCACGACCTCGATCCCAGCATCATCAGCCAGCTCGCCGATGCTTATCAGCAGTACATTTCCAGCATGGATTTCCGCCTGTCGATCAACGGTAAACCGGACTACCTCAAGCAACCCGAGAAGATCGCGCTGATCCGGGCCCTGCTGCTCGCCGGCATCCGTTCTGCGATCCTCTGGCATCAGGTCGGCGGGCGCCAGTGGCGCCTGATCTTCCAGCGAGCCAAGATGCTGCGCCAGGCGCAACAGCTTCTCGGCGGGCGATAGCGGGCAATGCAGGCGGCTGACAGCCCCGCGTGATAAACTCAAGGCGATAAATAAACGGGCTGGAACTCGGTTCCGGCCGTGCAGAATCAGACGTTTAAAAGGAGCGATCGATGCGTAATGAGCTCGGCTGCCTCGACCAGTTCGAGGCCAACGGCAAGACCTTCAACTTTTACAGCCTGACCAAGCTGGCGGAGGACCATCCAAAGGTCAAGCAGCTGCCGTATTCTCTGAAAATCCTGCTCGAAAATCTCCTTCGCTTCGAGGATGGCGTCAATATTTCCCGCAGCGACATCGAGGCACTCGTCAACTGGGACCCGGCTGCCACGCCCGATCAGGAAATCTCCTTCACTCCGGCGCGGGTCGTACTGCAGGACTTCACGGGCGTCCCGGCGATCGTCGATCTGGCCGCCATGCGGGATGCGATGAAAACCCTGGGCGGTCAGGCGAGTCAGATCAATCCTCTGTCACCCGCCGAACTGGTTATCGACCATTCGGTTCAGGTCGATAACTACGGTCAGGCGAACGCCCTCGATCTGAACAATCGCATTGAATTCCAGCGCAACAAGGAGCGTTATGCCTTCCTGCGCTGGGGCCAGGGGGCCTTCGATAACTTCAAGGTCGTCCCGCCGAACACGGGCATCGTGCATCAGGTCAACCTCGAGCACCTGTCGCGCGTGGTCTTTGGCGAGGAGGTGGACGGGGATTTGCTGGCCTGGCCCGACACGGTCGTCGGCACCGATTCCCACACCACCATGATCAACGGCCTGGGTATCCTGGGCTGGGGCGTCGGGGGAATCGAGGCCGAGGCGGCCATGCTCGGTCAGCCCATCTCCATGCTGATTCCTCAGGTCATCGGCTTCAAGCTGACCGGCAGGCTCCCGGAAGGCACGACGGCGACCGATCTTGTCCTGACGATCACCGATATCCTCCGAGACAGGGGCGTCGTCGGAAAATTCGTCGAGTTCTTCGGCGATGGGCTGGGCCATCTGCCCCTGGCCGACCGCGCCACGATCGGCAACATGTCGCCGGAGTTCGGCTCGACCTGCGCCATTTTCCCGATCGATGCGGAAACGATCCGCTACCTCGAGTTGTCCGGACGCACGAACGACCGCCAGGCCCTCGTCGAGGCCTACGCACGCGCCCAGGGCCTGTGGCGCGACAACGGTGACGCTGATCCGAGCTACACCGATGTGATCGAGCTCGACATGAGCGATGTCGTGCCCAGCCTGGCCGGGCCGAAGCGTCCCCAGGATCGCGTCCTGCTCTCCAACGCCGATAACAGCTACAAAGCCGACGCGACGAAGTTCATCAAGGAGCGCGACACGGCCGCCTCGAAGGAAGAGGCGCGTCTGGAAGGCGAAGGTGGCGGTGGCACGGCCATCGACAGCGATCTGCCCTCCGGCGTGGCCAGCGTCAACTACAAGGATCAGGACTTTCTCCTCAAGGATGGCGCCGTGGTGATCGCGGCCATTACCTCGTGCACCAACACCTCGAATCCAGCCGTAATGCTGGGCGCCGGCCTGCTGGCACGCAATGCGCGCGAGCGTGGCCTGACCGTCAAGCCGTGGGTCAAGACCTCCCTGGCGCCGGGGTCAAAAGTCGTGACTGACTACCTCGAATCCGCCGGCCTGCTCGACGACCTCGAGGCCCTCGGCTTTTACACAGTGGGCTACGGCTGCACCACCTGTATCGGAAATTCGGGTCCCCTGCCCGAGCCGATCGATGCGGCGGTCAAGGACAAGGATCTGGTGGTCTGCTCGGTCCTGTCCGGGAATCGCAATTTCGAAGGGCGCATTCATCCCGAGGTCAAGATGAACTATCTGGCCTCGCCGCCGCTGGTCGTGGCCTATGCCATCGCCGGGCGCATGGACGCGAACATCGTCAACGATCCGCTGGGCGAAGATCCGAACGGCGAGCCGGTCTATCTCAAAGACATCTGGCCGTCGGCTGCCGAACTGCAGGACTTCATCAAGAAGAATGTGTCGTCCGACATGTTCCAGAGCTCCTACAGCAACGTCTTCGAGGGTGATGAACTTTGGAAAAGCATGGATACGCCCACGGGCGAGATGTTCACCTGGCAGGATGATTCGACCTACGTCCAGAATCCGCCCTACTTCGAGGGCATGACGATGGAGCTGCCGCCAATCGAGGATATTCGAGGCGCCCGCGTGCTGTTGAAGCTGGGCGATTCGGTCACGACAGACCACATCTCCCCGGCCGGATCGATTCAGGCCGACTCCCCGGCCGGCGAATACTTGCAGGCCAACGGGGTTCAGCCGACGGATTTCAATTCCTACGGCTCGCGCCGCGGCAATCATGAAGTGATGATGCGCGGAACCTTTGCCAATGTGCGCATTCGCAACCAGGTCGCCCCGGGCACGGAGGGTGGCTTCACGACCTTCTTCGGCAACGACCAGGTCATGCCCGTTTACGACGCGGCGATGCAATATCAGGACGAGGGCACACCGCTGGTCGTCATCGGCGGCAAGGAATATGGTTCGGGTTCCTCGCGTGATTGGGCAGCCAAGGGCACCCGCCTGCTCGGGATCAAGGCCGTGATCGTCGAGAGCTTCGAGCGCATCCACCGCTCCAACCTGGTCGGCATGGGCGTGCTTCCTCTCAATTTCGTCGAAGGCGAGACCCCCGAGTCTCTGGGCCTGGACGGCACCGAGACCTTCGACATCGAGGGGCTTGGCGACGGCAGCGCTAAGGAGGTCCAGGTCACCGCCACTCGTAGGGATGGTGACACGCTCAGCTTCAAGGCGCGTGTTCGCCTCGACACGCCGAAGGAAGTCGAATACTACCGTCACGGTGGCATCCTCCACTACGTCCTGCGACAGATGGCCGGGCGCGATCCGGGCAAGGCGCAAAAAGCCGCCTGAATCGCACCGACAAGAGCACGAATCGAAGCCCGCCTCCCCGGCGGGCTTTTTTTATCCTGGATTTTTTCGCTCCGGCCTCGGCCGGCCGTGTTCGCTGGCTGTCGTCATCGCTGGCGACGTGGATCGGCAGATCGTGGTTGCGCGAGTGGTGAGAGATCAGCTGGGTTCAGATGTGATCGGCTTCCGGCCGCGGCGTGGATTCCTTCACGTCCAGATGGGGAAGTCGACCCGAAGCGAGCTCTCGTTCGGGCCCTGCGAATCGAGGGCGCATCAGTCGCACATCGATCAGGCGCTCGCGGCCTCGGTATACTGAGCGCTCGTCGTGCCAGGCGCTTGACTGGCCTGTGATCTGAAACTCGAGGAGCAATGTCCCGTGCCCAGCCGCGAACCCTTCAAGATGCCGCACACGCTCGTGCTGATGTTTGCGCTGATGATCCTGGCGCTGATCATGACCTGGATTCTGCCTGCTGGCACCTATCAGACCGAACTGAACGAGGCCGGCCGAGAGGTCGTCATCGCGGGCACCTACGACGTCATCGAGGGCCACGACAAGCTCTCGCCCCTGGACCTGTTCACCGCAATTCCGAGGGCCCTGGGTCAGGCCCAGGACATCATTTTCTTTGTTCTTCTCATCGGCGGCGCCCTGGCCGTGGTTCGAGCCACCGGCGCAATCGACGCCCTCCTCGGCTGGATGATCCATCATTTTGGCAACGCACCGCGATCGCTCATCGCCGTGGGCGTGTTCATCTTTTCCTTCGGCTCGGCCACCATCGGCATGGCCGTTGAATACGTGCCCCTCGCGGCCCTGCTGATCGTTCTGTGCCGAGCGATGAGGATGGATACGGTGGCGGCGATCGGCATCGTCGTTGTGGGTTATGGCATCGGCTACGGTGCAGCCATCACCAATCCCTTTACCCTCGTCATCGCGCAGAACGTCGCGGAGCTCCAGCCAATTTCGGGAATCGGTTTTCGTATTGCCTGGTACGTGCCTTTCCTCCTGATCGGCGCCCACCACGTCTGGTCCTACGCCCTGCGTGTCCAGGCCGACCCTTCGAAGTCCCTCGTTGCCGACATTCCGGAGGCCCAACCCCCCGACCACGTCGATCCGCCCGATTTCAATCGAATGCGGGCGATCGTACTCGGGGTGGCTTTTGCCTCCCTCCTCGTGATGGTCTGGGGCGTGACCCAGAAGGGCTGGTATTTAAACGAGCTCAGCGCTCTGTTCGTTGCCGTCGCGATTCTCATCGGCATCATCGGCCGCTTGAGCTTCGACCGGGTCGCTATCGAGTTCAGCAAGGGGGCGTCGGAGCTCGCGGCCACGGCGCTGCTGATCGGCTTCGCCCGCGGCATCTCCCTGATCATGGAAGACGGCATGATCCTGCACACGATCATCAACGCCATGTCGACGCCGCTGGTCGGCCTGCCCGCCGAGATCTCTGCCGTTGGCATGCTCGGCATCCAGAGCGTCATGAACATCTTCGTCGCCTCGGGCAGCGGTCAGGCCTTCCTGACCATGCCCCTGATGGCGCCGATCGGTGACCTCGTGGGCATCGAGCGGCAGGTGGCGGTGCAGGCCTTTCTCTACGGCGACGGTTTCATGAACATGATCGTGCCGACGAATGCCGTATTGATGGGACTGATCGGCGTGGCAGGGATCCCCTACTCGCGCTGGTTCAAGTTCATCTTCCCGCTGATCATCAAGCTGCTGCTGACCGCATCGATCGCGATGGTGGTCGCCGTGCGGATCGGATACAGCTAGAGAAGGGCTAAGAGCCAGGCAAAACCGGAAAATGCCTTGGGCCTTTAGCCATGAGCCTTGAGCGCCCCTGGCCCTGTCGTTCAATCCACGTAGAGGGAGCTCACCGACTCGCCTTCGGACATGCGGCGAATGGTTTCGGCCAGCATCTGGGCCACGGAAAGCTGACGAATGCGATCGCAGGAGGCGGCTTTCTCGCCGAGGGGAATCGTGTCGGTGACAACGATTTCATCAAGTCGCGAGCCCTCGATATTGTCGATCGCCTTGCCCGAGAGCACCGGATGGACGCAGTAGGCGACGACGCGGCGGGCGCCGCTGTCTTTCAGTGCTCCGGCCGCAGCGCAGAGCGTCCCGGCCGTATCGATCATGTCGTCGACCAGGACACAGATCTTGTCTTCCACGTCCCCGATCAGATTCATCACCGTGGCCTGATTGGCGCGGGGACGTCGCTTGTCGATGATCGCCAGCTCCGTGTCGAGACGTTTGGCGATAGCTCGGGCACGGACGACCCCGCCGACGTCGGGGGAGACCACGATGATTTCATCGGAGCTGTAGTGCTTCCAGATATCTGCCAGGGTCAGGGGTGAGGCGTAGACATTGTCGACGGGCACATCGAAAAAGCCCTGGATCTGGTCAGCATGGAGATCGACGGTCACGACCCGGTCCGTGCCGATGGCGCTGATCATGCGGGCAGCCACCTTGGCCGTGATCGGAACGCGGGAGGAGCGTGGCCGACGGTCCTGCCTGGCGTAGCCGAAATAGGGAATTACGGCGGTTACCCGACTCGCCGAAGCGCGCTTGAGCGCGTCGACCATGACCACCAGCTCCATGAAGTTTTCCGCCGAGGGTTGGCAGGTTGGCTGAATGAGGTAGGTGTCCCGGCCGCGGACGTTCTCCATGATCTCGACCGCCACTTCCCCATCGCTGAAGCGACCGACGTTCGCCCGCCCCATGGGCACCCCGAGGCACTCGGCAATAGAACGCGCAAGGACCGGATTAGCGGTTCCGGAAAACACCATCAGGGAAGGTTGGGTCACTGCAACTCCCGGTTAGCACGCCCTCGAAGGGAGCGTCGCTGGGCCACTTGCCCTTCAAGGACCGCGATGGCCAGCGCTCGAAAATGGCTGGGACGGCAGGACTCGAACCTGCGAATGCGGGGATCAAAACCCCGTGCCTTAACCAACTTGGCGACGTCCCAGCAGAACTTTCAGGCTGACCGCTCGTTTCAAAAAACGGTCCGACTTCGACGGAGCCGCATTATAGCGGGTTTATTTCACGGATAAACCCCGAGTGACCAATTCCTTAGGACCATTCGGACCCGGTAGTCTCCGCTTTCAGCCTCGATACGGCTTGGCAGCACCGTCGAGGCGTAATCGCTGTAGCGCTCGAACACGAGCGACCAGGGGGCGGCTTCAGCGGACGCCAGCGTCCCGTCATCGGCGTAGCGAATTTCGCGCGCGCGCTCGGGTGGGACGAGCCCCCTGACCCACCACGCGAGATCGCTGACGGGAATCGGCCAGCCGATTGCTGCCTCGACCAGCGGGTCAGGCTCCGGCCCGACCAGTCGCCCGACGTCGCTGCCCTCCAGGATCGCTGAGTCGGCATCGAAGCTCAGCCGCCACTGCCGTCCCCCAACCAATGTGCCGAGGGTAATCAGATGCGAATCCCCCTGAGCCTGCCAGCGCATCGACAGAGAGCCTCCGCGATCACCATCGGAAAGCGCCAGCCGGCCCGATACGGACCAGTCCGGATGCGCTCTGAAGAGGGCTTCGCGCTCGCTCAGCCAGGCTCCGGCGTCGCGCACTTCACGGCTGACGCAGGCGCTCAACACCAGGGCGACCAGAAGCAGCAGCGCCCTGAGCGGAATCCCCTCTCTCACTCCAGCGCTTGCAGCAGGCGCTGGCGAGTTTCGACGACGATGGCCTCATTCGGATGCTCGTCTAAGAGCACGTCCATCATCGCCATGGCCTCCTCGCGCTGGCCGCCAAAAAACATGACCTCGGCGAGATGTGCCGCGATCTCCGGGTTATCGTCCATGGCGTGGGCACGCTGCAGATAAGGCAGCGCCTCGTCGAGGCGACCAAGACGATAGAGCACCCAGCCCATGGAATCGAGGGTTGCGGCGTCGTCGGGCTGCAGCTCTAGGGCCCGCTGGATAAGGCGAAGTGCCTCGGAGTGACGTGGGGTCAGATCGGTCAGCGTGTAGCCCAAGGCATTCAGGGCCATTGCATTGTCGCCATCAATCTGGATGATTCGGCGCAGATCCTGTTCCGCGAGCTCGAGGCGTTCAGCATCGACGGCACACAGGGCGCGCGAGTAGAGCAGCCAGATGCTGCTTGGCGTCTGCCGCAGGATCTCGGTCAGCAGATCAACGCAGTCGTCCGGTTGGCCCGCATCGAGCAACAGTTCTGCTTCGGCAAGCCAGGCCTGCTCGATCAGCTCCTCGCTTCCCGTTTCACGAACACGCGCCAGAAGCTCTCGGGCTTGGCCCATCTCATCGAGGCGCGCCAGCAGGCCGGCCCGTCTTAGGCGAGCACGATCAAAATTTCCGCCGCTCTCGACCTGTCTGTACCAGCGCAGAGCGTCGCCGTCCTGGCCGAGCAGCTCGGCAAGGAAGGCAGTCAGATAGGCGTGCTGGTCGGGATCCTCCGGAGCAGGAAAATCGGCCAGGCGCTGCCAGCTTTGCGCGGCCTGGTCCAGATCCTCTGACTCGAACTGATACAAACCGAGCGTGTAGAGCGTCCCCGTGCTTTCCGGGGCCGATGAAAGCAGCGATACGGCCTCCGGCGCCCGGTCCAGCTCCCGCATCAACTCGGCTGCAGCAAGGGCGAGCTGGGCGTCGTCGGGCTCGACCTCCAGGGCGCGCTGGTAGAGACCCAACGCCGTCTCCAGCTCCTCGCCGGCTTCTGCCAGCTGGGCGGCCCAAACCAGCTGCTCGAGATCACCCCCCTCATTCGCGGCACTCAGGGCGAGCTCGAGCGCAGCGTCCTGTTCCCCCAGCTGCCAAAGCAGTAAGCTGCGGCTTTCGAGAAGCCGCGAGGGATCGGCGTCGTCGACGCGGGTGATCACTTCCTCCATCGTGGCCAGGGCATTTTCATCGCTTTCGGCCGAGGCCATCAGCGAAGCGGCCTCGCGCCATGCGACGGCGCGATCCTCGGCAGACTCGATCTGCGGGGCCAGCTCCCGCGCGGCGGCAACGACCTGGTTCTGATTCATCAGACCGAGTACGACAAGCTGAGCCGCCGCATCGGACGATGCATCGAGCTGGCGCCAGCGCCGCGCCGACTGCGTGACGCCAGCCCAGTTATCGAGGCGCATGGCCAGGCCGACCGCCTGGCGTGCGAGATCGGGATTGTCGCTCAGAATCGCTGCCTCGTAAGCATGGCCATAGGCGTCTTGGTAATTTCCGTCGGCGCTGAATCGCTCAGCTGCCAGGACATGAAACAGCAGATCTGGATCCAGATCCTCCGCGCTCGGAGCGTCCTCCTCACGCTCACTCGCGATGGACTCGTCTGACCCGCCGTCGGTGCTACCGCCCGACACCCCCGAGCCGGAGCTCGCACAGGCACTCAGCAAAGTCAGCAGGATGATCAGGGTGGCGATCGTGTTGCACTGACTGCGCTTCCATACGAGAATGGGGAGTTGATTTGCTATTTTGTTCTGCATGTCGCTATTCGTTTTGGGAATCAGCCATCAGACCGCTCCAATTGCCATCCGAGAGCGCCTGGCCTTCTCCGCTGGACAACTGCCCGATGCGCTGCTCGGGCTTGCTGCCGTGCCATCGGTCGAGGGCTGCGCGATCCTGTCTACCTGCAATCGAACGGAGCTCTATCTGTCTGGCTCGAAGCCTACCATGCACGCGGCATCCGATTGGCTGCACGATTGGCACGGTCTCAGTCCCGGCCAGTACCAGGAGCACCTCTACAAACTGGAACATTCGGCCTGCCTGTTTCACCTGATCAAGGTCGTCAGTGGCGCGGACTCGATGATCATCGGTGAGCCCCAGGTTGCGGGTCAAGTGAAGTCCGCTTGGCAGCTGGCCTCGGAGGGCAACACGCTGGATACGAGGCTGGATCGAATGTTCCAGCACGCCTTTGCCGGCGCCAAGCGCGTCCGTACGGAAACGCATATCGGTCGCGACCCCGTGACCCTGCCCTTCGCCGCGATGCGACTGGCGCGGCAGATCTTCGGCCCGCTCGAGGGAAGATCCGCGCTGCTGGTAGGCGCCGGGGAAATGATCGGCGACTGCGCCAGGCACTTCAAGGATTCCGGCATGGAGCGCATGACAATCGCGAACCGCTCACCCGATCGTGCCGCAGCGCTCGCCGAGCAGTTCGATGCGGCGAGCTGCGGCCTTGATGCGCTCGCTGAGCTGTTGCCGCGTCATGACCTGCTCATCGCCTGCACCGCCAGCCCGGATCCCGTCGTGACCCGGCCGATGCTGGAGCAGGCGCTGGGGTCGCGACGACGCCAGCCGATCTTCGCTCTCGACCTGTCCGTGCCGAGGAACATCGATCCAGCCGCCAATGACCTGGAAGATATCTTCCTCTATACCATCGATGACCTGCACGGCATCATCGAAAAGAATCAGGAAAAACGACAGGCTTCGCTGCGCCAGGCCATGAACCTGATCGAAGCAGAAGTCAGCGCGTTCGAGCGCTGGCTGCATCTGCATGACTCCAGCACCACGCTCAAGCTGCTGCGCCAGCGTGCCCAGATCGAGCGCGATGAGCTGCTTGAGCAGGCCCGGTCTCAGCTCGCCGCCGGCAGGGATCCGGACGACGTGCTGAAACGATTCGGTCACCGCCTCCTCAATCGCCTGTTGCACGGCCCGAGCATTCGCATGCGGCAGGCCGCCGAGCAGTCCGACGAAGAGCTGCTGGCCGCGGCACGGTTCTTCTTTCAGGACGAAGACCGATGAATCCTGGCATTCAGGAAAGACTGAATCAGGCCCGGGAGCGCTTCGAGGAAGTCGAGCGGTTGCTGGCCGACCCGGACGTCATCGGCGACCGCAAGCGGTTCCAGGCGCTGTCTCAGGAGTACGGTGAGCTCGAGCCGATCATTCAGGTTCTCCGGCAGAGCGAGGCCAATCAGCAGGCCAAGGAAGAGGCCCGGGAGATGGCCGCCGAGGACGATCCTGAAATTGCTGCGATGGCCGACGAAGAACTGTCCGGAGCCGAGGCCCTGAGCGTCGAGCTCGAGGAGCAACTGCAGACCCTGCTGCTGCCGCGCGATCCGAACGACACGCGTAACATTTTCCTCGAGATTCGGGCCGGCACGGGCGGACAGGAAGCGGCGATCTTCGCCGGCGATCTGTTTCGCATGTACAGCCGCTATGCCGAGCGCCGGGGCTGGCGCGTCGAGGCCCTATCGGCCCAGGACAGCGACGCCGGCGGCTATCGGGAGATCATCGCCCGGGTGATCGGCAACGGCGCCTATTCGCAGCTCAAATTCGAATCCGGCGCGCACCGCGTCCAGCGCATCCCGGCCACGGAATCACAGGGCCGCATCCATACCTCTGCCTGCACTGTTGCCATCCTCCCGGAGGTCGACGATATCGATGGCGTCGACCTTGATCCGAATGACCTGCGCATCGACACCTTCCGCGCCTCTGGTGCCGGTGGGCAGCACGTCAATACGACGGACTCGGCGATCCGCATCACCCATCAGCCCTCGGGCATCGTGGTCGAATGCCAGGACGAGCGCTCGCAGCACAAGAACAAGGCCCGGGCGATGAGCCTGCTCAGTTCACGACTGCTCGAAGCCCAGCAGGAGGCACAGCGAAGCGCTCAGGCCGCCGATCGGAAGCTGCAGGTTGGCTCCGGTGACCGCTCCGAGCGTATCCGCACCTACAACTATCCTCAGGGCCGCGTAACCGACCATCGGATCGGACTGACCCTGTATGAGCTCGACCGGATCATGGAGGGCGACCTCGAGCCGGTCATCACGCCGTTGATCGAGGCCCATCAGGCCGATCTTCTCGCAGAACTCGGCGGATGAAACGGCATCAGCTCTGCGTCGAGACGAACGGCCGCGGCTTGTATCGGTTGGATCGTCAGATCGATGAATGGTTGGCCTCCCTGCAGTGCCCGACGGGGCTTTGCCAGCTGTTCATCCTGCATACCTCGGCCTCCTTGATCATTACCGAGAATGCGGACCCCGACGTGCACCGCGATCTGGAAGTATGGATGGGGTCTGCAGTGATCGATGGCGATACCCGCTTCGCCCACGACGCGGAGGGACCCGACGATATGTCTGCCCATATCCGCAGCGTCCTGACCCAGACCTCGATTTCCGTTCCGACGGGCCGGAAAGGCCTGATTCTAGGGTCCTGGCAAGGACTCTATCTGTGGGAACATCGGACCCATCGACAGGGCCGAAACATCTGTCTTTCGCTGGTCGAAAATTGAAGGCTGGGTGAACGAAAATACGGGGAATCAAGTACAATATTAGCGTTGGCAAATCTAAGAGCGCGACATGGAACTTGACCCTCTTTTTCTCTCGCGAATTCAGTTCGCTTTCGTGGTTTCCTTCCACGCTATTTTTCCGGTTTTCACCATCGGGCTGGCGTCCTACATCGCCGTGCTCGAGGGCATTGCGTTTAAGACCGAAAACCCCGTTTATCAGAAACTTTCGCAGTTCTGGATCAAGATTTTTGCCATCGTTTTCGGCATGGGTGTGGTGTCGGGGATCGTTATGGCGTTTCAGTTCGGGACCAACTGGAGCGTCTTCGCCTACACCTCCGCAAACTTCCTCGGCCCCGTACTGAGCTACGAGGTCGTCACGGCTTTCTTTTTAGAGGCGACGTTCCTTGGCGTTTTATTATTCGGCCGCAATAAGGTACCGCCAGGGCTGCATCTTTTTGCTGCTTGCATGGTGGCAATCGGGACCTTCATTTCATCCTTTTGGATTCTGGCGGCGAACAGCTGGATGCACACCCCCGCCGGAGTGGAAATGCAGGATGGAATCATCCAGATGACCTCCTGGACACAGGCCATCTTCAATTCCTCCCTGCCCTATCGCTTTGCCCACATGGCGCTCGCCTCGTTCATCACGGGCGGTTTCGTCGTAGCTGGCGTCAGCGCCTGGTACCTCTTGCGCGGGCGAAATCCCCGCTCCAGCCGCAAGGCTTTGCGGATGTGCGTCATCCTGCTCGCCGTCGCGACGCCGCTCCAGCTCGTGGTTGGCGATCTCCACGGTCTCAACAGCTTTGAGCATCAACCGATGAAAGTCGCGGCCATGGAGGGCCACTGGGAAACCAAACGCGGGGCGCCGCTGATCCTCTTCGCGATTCCCGACGCGGAGAATGAAACCAATCATTTTGAAGTCAAGATTCCCAAACTGGCCAGCCTGATTCTCACCCACAGCCTGGACGGTGAAGTGCCGGGTCTCCTCGAAGTGGCACCTGAGGATCGGCCGCCCGTCGGACCCGTCTTCTGGAGCTTCCGGATCATGGTCGGACTCGGCCTTCTGTTCATCGCGGTCTCGCTGTTCAGCGCCTACAAGCTCTGGCGCGGGCAACTGTTCGAATCGACCGCTTTGCTGCGCGTTTTGTCCTGGATGATCCCCCTGCCCTTTGTGGCAGTCCTCTCCGGCTGGTTCGTGACCGAAATCGGCCGGCAGCCCTGGATCATCTACGGCATGCTCCGGATCGAAGACGCCGTCACGCCGTCGCTGACGGGCTGGATGGCGCTTGTCTCCCTGATCGGATACATCTCCGTCTACGCGGTCGTCTTCACCGCCGGGGTGGTCTATCTGCGCCGCGTCATTCAGGCCGGCCTGGACCCGATCGAAGACGCTGAAGACGATCGCTCGGCCCGTCCCAAGCGCCCGTGGTCGGCGGTCCCCGCCCATCTGGTGGATCCGCCCGCCCTGAAGCCCGGAGCCTGAGCATGGAACTGATCGATCTGACGCTGATCTGGGTTGGGATCATTGGTCTCGGCATCTTTATGTACGTCCTGATGGATGGTTTCGACCTGGGGGTCGGCATTCTCTTTCCCTTTGCTCCAAGCGATGACTGCCGGGACGCCATGATGAATTCCGTGGCCCCGGTTTGGGACGGCAACGAAACCTGGCTGATCCTGGGCGGGGCCGGCTTGCTCGCGGCCTTTCCGATGATCTACGCCGTCTTTCTGCCGGCGCTGTATCTCGGGGTTTTCCTGCTGCTGGCCGGCCTGATTTTTCGCGGCGTCGCCTTTGAGTTCCGCTTCAAGTCGGGCGCTCGCCGCTACTGGTGGGATCGCGCCTTCTTCGGCGGCTCCACCGTCGCGTCCTTTGCCCAGGGTGCTGTGGTGGGCGCTTACATCCAGGGCTTCGAGACCGAGGGCTTCAACTACGTTGGCGGGCCCTTCGACTGGCTTACCCCCTTCACGGTGATGACCGGGCTCGGCGTCGTCTCCGGATATGCGCTGCTCGGTGTGACCTGGACCATCCTCAAGACCGAGGGTCGAACGCAGGAATGGGCCTATCGTCTCGCTCCCTGGCTGCTGCTGACTGTCCTCGGCTTCTTCCTTCTGGTCAGTCTCTGGACACCCCTGAGTAATGAGCGAGTCATGAACCGCTGGCTTGATAATGCCCACTGGCTCTGGCTTTTCCCCACCCTTACTCTCGCGCTGGCTGCCTGGGTCCGACATCGCCTGCGGAAAGGAGCAGAAGTCACCCCGTTTCTCGGCTGCATGGGCCTGTTCGCGATGTTCTACATCGGCCTGTTGATTTCCCAATGGCCCTACGCGATTCCCCCTGATCACACCTTCTGGGATGCGGCGTCTGCGCCCGGCAGCCAGCTCTTCCTGCTGATCGGCATCCTCTTCCTTATCCCGATCATCCTGGTCTATACCGCCTGGACCTACTGGGTCTTCCGTGGCAAAGTCGACGGCAGTGGCTACGGCCACTGAGCTCGACCCCGATTCAGATGCCAGCCTCGATCACGGCCGCTGGCTGAAGCAGCAGGCGCCGGGCTGGCTGAGGCCGGCCTCGGCGCTGCTCGCCGGCCTCGAGGCGCTGCTGCTGATTGGCCAGGCCGGGCTGATCGCCGTAATTCTGCACGGCGCATTGATCGATCAAGTCTCTCGTGGGGAACTCTTTGCACCGATGCTCTCGCTGCTGGTCGTGGTCGGCGGCCGAGCACTGATTCAAGGCGCTCGAGGGCTCCAAGCCGAGCGCGCGTCGGTCGTGATTCGACAGGGACTGCGCGATCGCCTGTTTCGACACCTCTGTCTCAGCGATCCCCGAAACGGGGCGCAATTCCAGACCGGTGCCCTCGCTCATCAGGTCGTCGACCGGGTCGACCGTCTCGACCCGTTCTACTCGCGTTTTCTGCCTCAGCAATATTCGGCGCTCTTGATCCCGCTTACGATCGTCATCGCCGTAGCCTGGATCAACTGGCTGGCCGGACTTCTGCTCGCAATCGCCGCTCCGATCATTCCTCTTTTCATGGCTCTGATCGGCATGGGCGCTGAGCGCCTAAGCCGCGATCAGGCTGTTGTGACCGCACGGCTCTCCGGACTCTTCCACGATCGCCTCCGTGGCCTGAGTACGATCCAGCGCTTCGGCGCTGGCGATCGGGTGATTGCCTGGCTTTCCGAAGCGGCCGACGACTACCGCGAGCGCACGATGCGCGTCCTGCGCCTTGCCTTCCTGTCATCGGCCGTCCTGGAGTTCTTCGCCGCCGTCGCGATTGCCAGCCTGGCCATCTACATCGGGCTCAGCCTGATCGGTTACATGGAGATCGGCCCGTCGGATCGCTTAGAGCTGTTCTCCGGTCTGTTCATTCTGCTCCTGGCTCCGGATTTCTTCCTCGCGCTGCGCCAGCTCGCTCAACACTGGCATGACCGCGCCGACGCCCTCGCGGCCGCTGAAGATCTGCGCAAACTGCTCGCGCGACCGACGATACCGCAACCCGCCCATGCTCCGCAGACATCAATCGTGGTTGACAAAAAGGCCGTCCAAGTCGAGATCGACGAACTGGATTTCGCCTACTCAGACCGCGTCTTGTTTCAGCGCTTGAACTGTCGAATCGAGGCCGGAGAGCGTCTGCTGATCACCGGGCCAAGCGGCTGCGGCAAGAGCACCCTGCTGATGCTGATAGGCGGGCTGATTCGCCCGACGCGAGGGGTCGTCCGATACGATGCTTCGAGGATCAGCGACTGGAATGACCGGACGCTGGCGCGGCATCGCGCCTGGTTGAACCAGGACAGCGTGATCTTCGATCGATCGCTCAGAGACAATCTGACCCTCGGGCGCCGAGGTATCGATGACCGCCGCCTGATCGATGCCCTCGAACTCTGCGGTTTGGGAGACCTTCTCGACTATCTAGATCGAGGACTGGACACGCACCTCGGCGATAGCGGCGCTCGCCTGTCGGGAGGGCAGGCCCGCAGAATTGCCCTCGCCCGAACGCTTCTCGAACCGCGACCCCTGCTGCTTCTCGATGAGCCCAGCGAGCACCTCGACGCGGCCAGTGAAAATGCGCTCTGGGATGCGGTCGATCGCGTGACAAGCGAACGTTCGGTGACGGTCATCGCCGTCAGCCACCGCCCACGGGCACGCCGCTGGGCCCGTCGCGTCCTGGAACTGCCCGAAGCCCCTGTCTCGCTTCCCACCCAGAAGGAAGTAGGGGAATGAAGCGCCTGCTCGCAATCTTGCCGTTCCGTCGCCACCAGCATGCACTGACGGTCGGTCTGGGTCTGCTGATTCTGACGCTGGTGGCGGGTTTGGCGCTCCTCATGCTTTCAGGCTGGTTCATCACCGCCAGCGCCATGGCGGGTCTCGGTCTGATTGCAATGATCAACATCTTCACCCCCGGCGCCGCCATTCGCGCAGCGGCACTGACCCGCACCGTGGCCCGCTACGGCGAGCGCCTGGCCACCCACTCGGCCACGCTCAAGCTGCTGACAACGCTGCGTATGGACGTCTTCTCGCGGCTCATGACCCAGTCCTCGCTCACCCTTGAGCGCCTCCAGCGTGGCGATGCGCTGAACCGCCTGACCGCCGACATCGACGTCCTCGACCATGTCTATCTCGGCGTTTTTCAGCCGGCGGCCGGCGCCCTTCTGCTGACGCTGGCCATGATCGGACTCGTCGCCCTGCTCTCGCCATCGATTGCATTTTTTGCCCTGCTCCCGCTGCTTCTCATCAACGTCCTGATCGTTGCGATCTGTCGCCGCGCGGGCCGGCGACCCAGCCGTCAGCAGGCGCTGAGCTACCCGGTGCTGCGCCAGGCGGTAATGGACGGCCTGGAGGCCCGCATCGAACTCAGAGCGCTGGGCCAGGTCGATGAATTTGCCGATGATATCGATCTCCGATCCAGAGCCTTGCTTTCTCGCGGTCAGCTGCTCGCCGGCGTCGATGCGCTCGGCAGCGCGGTAATACTGCTTGTCAATCTCACCGCCCTCGTGGCCTGCCTCTGGCTGGGACTCGGCCAGCAGGAGCTCACCGGGGAAGGCGGCCCACTGCTGGCCGCAATCGTTCTGGGCCTGTTCGCTATCTCCGAAGCCTGGCTTTCGCTCCCCTCGGCCTGGCGGCGACTCAATCAGAGCCAGGTCGCCGCCGAGCGCGTCGAGGGCCTTGCCAAGCAGGTCGAATCGACAGAAAAGCAGCAGGCCGATCCGTCGTGGCCGGATCGCCCTGACCTGCGGATCAACGGCCTCCGCTTTGCCTGGGACGACCACCAGCCGCCGCTTTTCGATGGCTTCGAGCTGGATCTACCGGCCGGCCATCGGTTGGCGGTCGTTGGCCGCAGCGGCTGTGGCAAAACGAGCCTCCTGAGACTGATCATGGGTCAGATTCAGCCCCAGCGCGGCGAGCTGCGAATCGGCGGGATCGATATCCGGCGTTTCAGCGAGCGCCGAATGCAGGACCGAATCGCCTATCTGCCGCAAAATCCCGTCCTGTTCCGGGACACGGTGGCGGGAAACCTCTGCCTCGCCCGAGCCCAGGCCAGTGAAGAAGACATGGTTGGAGCGATCGAGTGCGCCGGTCTCGGTGACTGGCTCCGCGCCCTGCCGCAGGGCCTGGACAGCTGGCTGGATGAAGCCGCCGGCAACCTGTCCGGCGGAGAACGGCGTCGCTTGGCGCTGGCCCGACTGTTATTGTCCGACCCGGCCCTGGTTCTCCTCGACGAGCCCACGGCCAGCCTGGACGACCAGCGGCTCGGCGCCCTGAATCGATCGCTGGATCGCTGGCTGCGGGGCCGCAGCGCCGTCATCGTGACCCATCGCGAGGATATTCTTCTGCCCGTCGATCGCGTACTTCGACTGAGCTGATCAGGTCTGTCGTCGCGCTCCCAGCAGCGCAATGACCAGAGCAAGGGCGAAGGGCAGAAGGCGCTCGAGGGCATCACCGGGGGCGCTGGGCATGAAGCTGAAGACAACGGTCAGGGCCGCGCCGGTCGACATCGCAGCAAGGCGGTAGGCCCCGGCCACCGGGCCGGCGAAAAGAAGAACGAGCAGCAGGGGCCCGAATGCATTGCCCAGCACCTGCCAGGCAAACAGCACCCGCTCGAAGATCGTTGCCGGGAAGACCAGCGCCAGCAGCAGAGCGGCGATACCCAGCAGGACAATCACGGCGCGATCGAGGCTGAGCGAGTAGCGACCCTGCCTGAGATCATGACTGACCGAGCCGCCGGCTACCAGAAGCTGGCTATCGGAGGTGGACATGATGGCGGCAAGGACTCCGCCGGTGATGACGCCGCCGATCACGGCCGGCAGCAGTTCCACCGACAGGGCAAGCAGGACCGATTCGCCGTTGCCCAGTTCCGGCATCAGGACCCGCCCCGACCAGCCGAGCACGACCATGCCGGAATAGATCAGCGTTGCCCAACCGAGCGCCACGCGACGTGCGAAGCGGATTTCATCGGCAGATCGCAGAGCCATAAAGCGATTGACCACGTGCGGCTGACCGGGATAACCCAGACCAATGCCGAATAATCCGGCGATGAACAGGGCCGCCGTCGGAAGCCCGGGCTGATCGACCCAACGCAGCAGTTCGGGTTGATCGAGGCCTGCCAGCCCCGTCAGGAGCCCCGTTGGACCGCCGACCGCAACCAGCGCAACGACCGGCAGAATTATCGCAACGGCGAGCATCATCAGCCCCTGGAGCGCGTCGGTGACGCTCGCCGCCCAGAAGCCACCGAGGAAAACGTAGGCGATGACGATGGCTGCGCCGACCGTCATGGCCCAGGCCGAGCTGACCGGAAGCGCCGTGCTGATAGCGGTTCCCGCCGCCTGGAACTGCGAGGCAATGTAGAAGGTAAAGCAGAACAGAATCAGCAGCGCCCCAAGGCGGCGCAGTCGTGCTTCGAAGGGCGCGGCGCTGCCCTGAGCCAGGAACTCGACCAGAGTCAGGGCCCCAGACCTGCGACTCGCAGGCTGAAGCCGCGGAGCGATGAACACCCAGTTGATGACAAATCCCGAGATCACCGCCGGCACGAGCCAGATGGCCTGCAGACCCCAGGCGTAGGCCGCGCCACTCATCCCCAACAGCGTCCATGCCGACGAGGAGCTGGCCGAAGCGCTCAGCGCGGCAACGACCGGCCCCATTCGCCGACCGGCCAGATGGAAATCCTCCGTATTGCTGACGCGGCGCTGCGCCCAAATCCCGACGCCGATCAAGACGACCAGGTAGATTCCGAGCGTGATCGCGATCATGCGCTGCCCCGAGTGTTAGTCACATCGATCGAGGCCACGATCGAGGCCAGGACAGGCACTCTCTCTACTGGCGATCGAAATCAAGGCGACGCTGATTTATCGCGGTCATTGGGGCCGTCCCCATCCGCCGCTTCGGAAGAAGGCTCGGAGTCGCTCTCCGGAGGGACCGGATGGCTGTCATCGCTGCCCTCGTCTATGCCCTCATAAACGCTGGCGCCCTGTTCCGAAGCCCTGGCTGGATCGGCAGCCCTTTCGCCGCCTTCTTCGGATGCGCTCTCGGAGACGGCCTCGGACGGGGTCGATGGCGGGGGCTCGAGAGTCGAATCCGACGCCTTGGACTGCAGGACCTCTGAGGTGTCGTCGACGGGCGCAGTGGTTGAATCCGGGCCCATGGCGCTCATTTCCGAAACACCCTCACCTTTCATCACATCACTGATCCGGAGGTCACGGCTGTCGGGCTCGTTGCTCGGCAGTGGCTCCATCGAAGCGCTGGCCTTGCGAGCCGGAAGGCCGCCGCTTTTAACGAGCTTCTCGATCCGCGAAAACACCTCGCCGCGGCCGAAGGGTTTTTTCATAAAGTCATCTGCCCCGATACGCTCGAGGTAGAACTGCTCGGCTGCCTGCGGATTGCCGCTGATCATGATGACAGGAATCTTTGCAGTCCTGGGGTTCTTGCGCAGTCGGCGGAGCGCGGCAAACCCGTTCAGGCCCGGCAAGACGATATCGAGAAAGATCAGGTCGGGGCACTCGCTTTCCGCCAATTCGAGGCCTTTTTCACCGTTTCCGGCGCCGACCGGAAGGTATCCGCTCTGGCGCAGCATGTGGCTGAGTGCGGCCACGACGGTTCGCGAATCGTCGATGATCAGCACTTTAAGCCCCATCCGCGCGTCGACACGCTCCTGACGCCGGCGATCATCAGAGTGCCTCATTCCAAGCAGTCGACGGAAACGGCCAAGCTGGCTCAAAGTGCATCCCTCCTGTATCGAGCTGATTCTACTTTATTCGAGCAGTCACTGCAGATCAGGCTGACCGGCCTGAAGGAGCCCGTTTCACCTGGGAAAACGCTGATCCAGACAAGATGATTGCGCTATCCTTTGACCCCTCGCTTCTGGCTGTCGCAGGCCCCGCGCTTTTTGGCTTGGCCGTGTTCATTCACCTGGCCGGGCGTGGCTGCGACGGATACTTGTGTCAGCCGGATCGCTGCCGATAGGTGCTAAGACGATCGAAGAAACAAAAAACGAAAAGCGAAAAACGAAAAAAAAACGGAGAAAATTCGATATGACAGCGCTGAGAATCAGCCTGCTACTGCTGGTCGCCGTGTTTTCCGCCCAGACTCATGCCGAGGATGACTCGGAGCCTTCCGCTATCTGGGTTCTGGAGTACGAGAACGATCTCTTCGCTGGCGCCGACCGATACTACACGAGTGGCTTGCGGGCTACGCGCGTGGGACAAACGCGCACGCCGCCGGAGTGGCTCGATTCCCTCGCGCGGCGCTTTCCCGGTTTCGACGAGGCCGAAACCCTGCCCTACAGCCTGTCTATCAGCCACAACATCTTTACCCCGGCCGACATCGAGAACCCGGAGTTCCCCCCGGATGATCGGCTCTACGCCGGCTGGCTCAACGTCGAGTTCAAGACCGGAACGATCCAGCCCGATGGCGCCGACCGCATCCGTGTCGGGGTGGGCATCGCCGGCCCGGCGGCGGGGGGTGAACGGCTGCAGAAATATATTCATGAATTGATCGACACTCGTGACCCGATCGGCTGGGATCAGCAGCTTGAGAACGAACCCACCCTGCTTCTCGGCTACGATCGCCTCCGCCGTATCAATCCGATCCCCACGCCGATGGGCCGCCGCTTCGACGCAAGCTATTTCGGCGGGGTCACCGTTGGCAATGCCTACACCCACCTCAGCGCAGGCGGCTTCATTCGCTGGGGCGACAACCTGCGCAATGACTTCGGGCCGCCGCGCATCACTCCAGCCGTGTCGGGCTCATCGTTCTATCGGCCCGGTGAGCGCAGCTGGTATTTCTTTCTGGGCAGCGAAGGCCGCGCTGTCGGCCGCGATCTGTTTATCGAAGGCAACACCTTCGGCGGTCGTGAGGGCGTCGATGCGGAGCGCCTGGTCGGTGAGTTGTTCGGGGGCTTCGTCTACAGCAGCGGTCGATTCCGCGTGACCTACACCCAGGTCTGGCGGAGCAAGGAATTCAAGACCCAGGACGGGACGCAGAACTACGGCGCTCTGTCTCTGTCGATGTGGTGGTAAGCCCCCGTTTTGAATCGAAGTCGATCGCCGTCAATCAACCGTGTTCGCGGTGGCGCGATTCTGCAGACGCGGGCTGTCCTGCGGCCACCACTGATCCATGAGGGCGGTCAGCGTTTCCGGGGATCGTTCCTGGTGACAGTCACTGCAGGCGTTCGGCGCGCCATCCAGCCCGAATCGGACGCTATCCTGGGGATTCGGGAGGGAACTCATTTCATGCGTGCGGGCGCGTTCCCAGACGCCTGAATTGAGTTTCGTGATGTGCTTGGGCATGTGGCAGTCATAGCAGAAGCTTCCGGGCTGTCCCGGTGCGTGGTGGGTGTGTGCTTCTGGCGCGGCGGCGATGTCCTGATGGCAGTCCGAGCAATAGGCATTCGATGCTGCGGAAGCGCTCAGTATCCCCGGAACCGTCTCGGCCTTGTTCTGATGCGGAGCATGGCAGTCGTAGCAGCGCGGCTCGCCCTGTTGATAGCAGGCCGATTCGATCATGGAGCGAAAAACCATACCGACCCCCTTCGGCCTGCCGTTTTCCCAGACCTCGATGGTCGGCGTTGTTCGACCCGGCGTCAGCGGTGCCTGCTGAAAATAGTCCGAGAGGTCATTGATGCGCCCGCTGCGGCTGTAGCCGGGCTCGTAGATCCGATAGACATCCTGATGGGCACTAAAGATGTCTGCCCCGTGACAGCGAGCACAGACGGAAAAAGCCTGGGCCTTGGGCAGCTTGTCGGCTGACGCCACGTAGGCCACGGGGCGACCTTCAAAATGATTGCGCGCGAACATCGCCATCCGATTGATCGGCGAGGACTCCATGTAGGCGACGTGCAGGCTGCCTGGCCCGTGGCACGCTTCACAGCCGATACCCTTCTCCTGCCAGCTGACTCGCGCCTGCGTGTGACTTTCGTTGCGATCGAGGATCTCGAGATTGGTCACATGGCAGCGCGCGCAGTAGAGGTTCCAGGCCGAATTCATGCTCGTCATCTGGGCCCAGAGGTCAGTCAGGGTCTGGGCACTGCGCTCCTGTAGATTCCAGTAGGAGAAAAACTCCTGGCGCGAGGTCGACCACTGCAGCGGCAGGCGCCTCAGCACGCCGTCGGGTTCCTGAAAGACGTACTCCTGGCGATACTGGTAACCGATTACATGCTTGATGGGAAAGCCGACGAATTCCGGACGCTGTGGGTGGCGCAGAGCCATGTAGTAGCGATCGTTGCGCTGGAACATTCGAGCCACGACCTGGCCCGCCAGCGCATCGGGACTGTCTTCCGGCAGACGGAACTCACCGCCGTTGAAATCACCGACGACCGATTCGATCGCCGGATCCCTGACCATATTGGCGTGCGGTGACTCGGCCCAATCCTCGTGCGCAACCGTATGGCAGTCCACGCACTCGCCCGAGCCGACATACTCGGCGTCGAAGCGCTCCTCGAACTGCCCGGCACGCCACCACGCCCAGACAAGGGTGCCGATTAATAACGCCAATCCCAGAACAATCAGCCCGATCGTCGATGGACGCGGTCCGCGGCGGGCCTCGGCGGAAGCCCGGTCTTGTTGCGACGACCGGACCGGTTTACTCATCGAACTGCCCGATGTGCTTTGGGCAATCGAAATGGAAACCCTGGAAGAAGTCGATGCCGATTTCCCGACAGAGTCCGGCCGCGAGCTCACTTTCCACTCCCTCCGCCAGCGTCTTGATCCCCATGGTGCTGATCAGATCGTTGAGGGTCATGAGGAGCTGATACTTGGGTGAGTCGCGGTCGTCCAGATCTCGAATCAGGGAAATATCGAATTTGAGGATGTCCGGCGGAACCTCGATCAGCTCGAGCAGCCGTGCTTGGCCGGCACCGAAATCATCGTAGGCCAGACGGATATCCATGCGGCCGAGATCGCGCCGAACCGAGACCATCGTCTCCTTGTCGGTCACCGCTCCCTCGTGCATCTCGAAGACCAGATTCAGCCTCGGAAAGCGATCGCGCAGAGTAGAAAGCTCGGACAGGAGGTTGTCGAAGTCTTCGCACTCGGCGGGATGATTATTAAAGAAAAGCGGCTGTTTCAGCTGTGCTGCGGCGGCGGCCTCGAAGGCCTTGCGACGAAAAAGCCGGCTCAGTCGGATCTCCGAGTTGAGCGCCGCTGCGATCGCAAAAAGCTGATCGGGCCCGTCCTGAAGCTCATCGTGCCCGCTTCGACCGAGAAGCTCGAAGCCGAACAGACGACCATCGGAGTGAAAGATCTTCTGACAGAATGGCTTGACCTTGCTGTTTTCCAGAAGGTCGAAGAAAGCGGCCATTTGGAGCGGGAATTCTCGCGGCAGTGCGCGCATCCCGATGACCGTATCGGCAGAGGACGTGGGCTGGTCCTCACTGCCGAAGCTGCGGTCGCGCATCAGGCGAAACTCGTGGTCGGCCAGATGGATGACGTCACCGACCTTGACCGGCATTGGCGCCTCGATGCGCTCATGATTGATGAACGTGCCGTTCGTGCTGCCGAGATCTTCAAGGACCAGCGCATCCTCCTGCTCGGAAAAGCGAGCGTGGAGGCGCGATACGCGATCGACGTTGAGCTGTAGCGTGCAATCCGGGTGGCGCCCGACCGTGGCGGGAAAGGATTTGAGATTCAGGCGCCGTGGTAGCAGGTTCTGGCCGCTCGAGCTCTCGAGAAAATATCGCTTCCTCATCGCGTCAGTCTCTCACTGCCCTAAAGTTATTTCGCGCATCATTCCCTGCGCCGTCCTCGCCGCTGCGTCGGCTCAACGCGACCTTGCTTTCGCGAGGGCGCGGCGGACCTGCCCCATCATCGCACGGAAGTACCACTCCGGAGCCCAGCGCTTCAGGCGCCAGGCCCAGCGCGTTTCCTTGTGCGTCAGAAGCATGAACTTGGGCTTGTCCACGGCGCCGCAGACGGCTGCGGCGACGTCCTCCGCGGTCACGCCTGAATTCTGCATCCAGCGCTCGACGCGTTTCTGGTAGCTGCCATCCGGAGCTCGCATGGTCTCCGTAAGACGCGTCTTGACAAAGGCCGGACACAAGACCGAGACCTGCACGCCAGCGTCGATCATCTCCGCTCTGAGCATTTCCGACAGGGCAATGACCGCCGCCTTGGCCGTTCCGTAGGCGTTGATGCCGGGCGCGGCGGCAAAGCCCGCCGCCGAAGCGACGTTGATGATGTGGCCGCGCCCCCGTCGGCGCATCATCGGGGCAAACGCCTTGCAACCCGCGGCCACGCCGATGAGGTCGATTTCCATGACCCACCGCCAGTCGTCCATGGAGCTCTCTTCCAGGGTGCCGGCAACGGCAACACCCGCATTATTGACGAGCACGTCGAGCTGACCGAACTGCGCTTCCACGGCGGCGACGAGATCCTTCCAGCGCGCATCGTCGGTGACGTCCATGGCGAAGTGGCAGGCGGAGCTCCCGATCGATTCGGCAACGGCCCGGGCGCGATCCTCGTCGCGGTCGCTGACCATGACTCGGTAGCCGCGACGCGCAAATTCGCGTGCCATGGCTTCCCCAAGACCCGCGCCGCCGCCTGTGATCAAGGCGCTGGGTGAATCAACGTGGCTTTCGGACATCGGCGAGAGATCCCTCAATCAAGTCAGGGCTGCTAGTGTACCCCGCCGCTGAGGCGTTCAGACAACGCCGCGACGATTGGCGCGACGATTGCCG